>Ga0209343_10005491_pt1 | contig 15344 bp, 12 predicted proteins | sample RifCSPlowO2_02_FD_184026 | JGI IMG/M metagenome (GOLD analysis project Ga0209343, IMG submission 184026) | Groundwater microbial communities from Rifle, Colorado - Rifle CSP2_plank lowO2_0.2 (SPAdes) (version 2) | ecosystem: Environmental > Aquatic > Deep subsurface > Groundwater | place... | reverse complement strand
GGAAACCGTGGGTGCGAGCGCGTTTGATAGTGCTGGGTTGGAAAGTACGTTTCATGGTGCGGTACCTGGGTGGTCGACTACGGGCCGGAATGGCCCCCGTTTTAAGAGACCGGCAATTCTAGAGAAACCCGAGGGTCAGGTCAATTTCCAACCAGGCTTTTCCTGCATAAAGAAATATAAAGAAGAGAATATTTAAAGATTCTTTGTAGTGTTAGTAGCTATTAGCTGGCCTTGCAGCTGTGCATAAGTGCCTGCAGGCCAATAAAATAGCGGGCTTGAGCGCAGGGTAAGTCTGTCGAGAAACCGTGCGGCGACTGTGTGGAACAGGCGCATAAGCTGAGGATGGAATGGCTTTTTACCCACAGCAGGGTTTTCCACCGGGTTTCGCCCCGGTTTATCCCATGCCCTTGGGCGCGGTTATCCACAGGCCTTAGGCGAACCGTGCGCTTGCCTGCAAAACCCAATAACACCTTGATTTTACTTGCGCGTAACGCGGTTTACGTGTGGATAACTCCAGCCCCGGCGGCTACAATGACGGCTGTTTTTTGCCTCGCCGCCTTTCGATTTAGGGGATATCCGTGTCTGTGGAACTTTGGCAGCAGTGCGTCGAGCTTTTGCGCGATGAGCTGCCTGCTCAGCAATTCAACACCTGGATCCGTCCACTGCAGGTCGAAGCCGAAGGCGACGAGCTTCGCGTCTATGCGCCGAACCGTTTCGTGCTCGACTGGGTCAATGAAAAGTACCTGACCCGTCTGCTCGAGCTCTTGGCAGAGCGCACCAATGGCTTGGTGCCTGCGCTTTCCTTATTAATAGGCAGCAAACGCAGTGCCACACCTCGCGCTGCGGCATCGGTGTCGACTCCTGCGCCCGTGCAAAGCAGCACCAGTAGCGCGCCTGAGTCGAAGGTGAAAGCGGCCGATGCCCAGGCCGAGCCTTCCCGCTCGCGCTTCGACACCATGTCTTCCTCGTCGCAGCCGTCCAGCAACGCCAGCGGCTCGCCGCGTACCGAGCGCACTGTGCAGGTGGAGGGTGCGCTGAAGCACACCAGCTACCTCAATCGCACCTTTACCTTCGATAACTTCGTCGAAGGTAAATCCAATCAGTTGGCCCGCGCGGCGGCCTGGCAGGTGGCGGACAATCCCAAGCACGGTTACAACCCGCTGTTCCTTTATGGTGGCGTGGGCTTGGGTAAGACCCACTTGATGCATGCGGTGGGTAATCACCTGTTGCAGAAAAACCCGAATGCCAAGGTGGTGTACCTGCATTCCGAGCGCTTCGTTGCCGACATGGTCAAGGCATTGCAGCTGAATGCGATCAACGAGTTCAAGCGCTTCTACCGTTCGGTGGATGCACTGCTGATCGACGACATTCAATTCTTCGCCAAGAAAGAGCGTTCCCAGGAAGAGTTCTTCCACACCTTCAACGCCTTGCTCGAAGGTGGTCAGCAGGTGATTCTCACCAGCGACCGTTACCCGAAAGAAATCGAGGGTCTGGAAGAGCGTCTCAAGTCGCGTTTCGGCTGGGGCCTGACGGTAGCCGTCGAGCCGCCCGAGCTGGAAACCCGGGTGGCGATCCTGATGAAGAAGGCCGATCAGGCCAAGGTCGATCTGCCCCACGACGCCGCCTTCTTTATTGCCCAGCGCATTCGCTCCAACGTGCGCGAGCTGGAAGGCGCGCTGAAGCGGGTGATCGCTCACTCGCACTTTATGGGCCGCGATATCACCATCGAGCTGATCCGCGAGTCGCTCAAGGACTTGTTGGCGCTGCAAGACAAGCTGGTCAGCATCGACAATATCCAGCGCACCACGGCCGAGTACTACAAGATCAAGATTTCCGATCTGCTCTCCAAGCGTCGTTCGCGCTCGGTGGCACGTCCACGGCAGGTGGCCATGGCGCTGTCGAAAGAGCTGACCAACCACAGCCTGCCGGAAATTGGCGATGCCTTCGGCGGCCGCGATCACACCACGGTATTGCATGCATGCCGTAAGATTGCTGAACTTAGGGAATCCGACGCGGACATCCGCGAGGACTACAAGAATCTGCTGCGTACGCTGACTACCTGATACGCAACTCCACTAGGCAAGGGACTAGACCATGCATTTCACCATTCAACGCGAAGCCTTGTTGAAACCTCTGCAACTGGTCGCTGGCGTCGTGGAACGCCGCCAGACCCTGCCAGTGCTATCGAATGTGCTGTTGGTCGTCGAAGGCCAGCAGCTATCGCTGACCGGCACCGACCTGGAAGTCGAACTGGTTGGCCGGGTCACCCTGGAAGAGCCAGCCGAGCCCGGTGAAATCACCGTGCCGGCGCGCAAGCTGATGGATATCTGCAAAAGCCTGCCAAGCGATGCGCTGATCGATATCCGTATCGACGAGCAGAAGCTGCTGGTCAAGGCCGGGCGTAGCCGCTTCAGCCTGTCTACCCTGCCCGCCAATGATTTCCCCACTGTGGAAGAAGGTCCGGGTTCGCTGACCTTCAGCCTGGTGCAAAGCAAGCTGCGTCGTTTGATCGAACGCACTAGCTTCGCCATGGCCCAGCAGGATGTGCGCTACTACCTCAACGGCATGCTGATCGAAGTGCAGACCGGCATCCTCCGCGCCGTGGCCACCGACGGTCACCGTCTGGCCATGTGTTCCATGGAGGCGGCCATCGAGCAGGTCGAGCGTCATCAGGTGATAGTGCCGCGCAAGGGTATTCTCGAACTGGCGCGTCTGCTGACCGAGCAAGACGGCAGCGTCAGCATAGTCCTCGGCCAGCACCATATTCGCGCCACCACCGGTGAGTTCACCTTCACCTCGAAACTGGTCGACGGAAAATTCCCGGATTACGAACGCGTGCTGCCGCGTGGTGGCGACAAGCTGGTGCTGGCCGATCGTCAGGGCCTGCGTGAAGCCTTTAGCCGCACCGCCATTCTCTCCAACGAAAAATACCGTGGCATTCGCCTGCAACTGGAATCCGGTCTGCTGAAAATCCAGGCCAACAACCCGGAGCAGGAAGAAGCCGAGGAAGAAATCGCCGTGGACTACAACGGCAGCTCGCTGGAGATTGGCTTCAACGTCAGTTACCTGCTCGACGTGTTGAGCGTGATGACCACCGATCAGGTGCGCCTGATCCTCTCCGATGCCAACAGCAGCGCCCTGGTGCAGGAAGCCGACAACGACGATTCCTCTTACGTCGTTATGCCGATGCGTCTCTGACGCGCAGCACTAAATGTCCCTGACCCGCTTTACCGTCACCGCGGTGCGCAATCTGCACCCGGTGACCCTCTCCCCCTCCCCGCGTATCAATATCCTCTCCGGCGCCAATGGCAGCGGCAAGACCAGTTTGCTCGAGGCCATCCATCTGTTGGGTCTGGCCCGCTCCTTTCGCAGCACTCGCCTGCTTCCGGTCATTCAATACGAGCAACTCGCCTGCACCATCTTTGGTCAGGTGCAGTTGGCCGATGGTCGGCAGAGCAATTTGGGGATATCCCGTGATCGCCAGGGCGAGTTTCAGATTCGTATCGACGGGCAGAATGCGCGCAGCGCGGCGCAGCTGGCCGAGACCCTGCCGCTGCAACTGATCAACCCGGACAGCTTCCGCCTGCTGGAAGGCGCACCGAAGATCAGGCGGCAGTTTCTCGATTGGGGTGTGTTCCACGTGGAACCTCGCTTCCTCTCGGCCTGGCAGAGGTTGCAGAAGGCCCTGCGTCAGCGGAACTCATGGCTGCGGCATGGTACACTTGACGCCGCTTCGCAGGCGGCCTGGGACCGTGAGTTATGCCTGGCCAGCGAGGAGATCGACGCTTATCGACGGGCCTATATCCAGGCCTTGAAACCGGTCTTCGAACGCACCCTGAACGAGTTGGTCGAGCTGCAAGGCCTGACCTTGAGTTACTACCGAGGTTGGGATAAAGAGCGCGAGCTGAATGCTGTGCTCGCCTCCACCCTCTCCCGCGATCAGCAATTGGGTCATACCCAGGCTGGCCCGCAACGCGCCGACCTGAGGTTGCGCCTGGGCGCGCACAACGCCGCGGAGATCCTGTCCCGTGGCCAGCAGAAGTTAGTTGTTTGTGCCCTGCGCATTGCTCAGGGGCATTTAGTGAATCAGGCCAAGCGCGGCCAATGCATCTATCTGGTGGATGACTTGCCGTCAGAACTGGATGAGCAGCACCGACGCGCGCTGTGTCGATTGTTGGAAGACTTGCACTGCCAGGTGTTTATCACCTGTGTAGACCATGAATTGTTGAGGGAAGGCTGGCGCACGGATACGCCAGTTGCCATGTTCCACGTGGAACATGGTGGCAGACCCACGACCACCGGGAGTGAAGGCATGAGCGAAAACCAAACGTACGACTCCAATAACATTAAGGTCCTCAAGGGCCTGGATGCCGTACGCAAGCGGCCTGGCATGTACATCGGCGATACCGACGATGGCAGCGGTCTGCACCACATGGTGTTCGAGGTGGTCGACAACTCGATTGACGAAGCCTTGGCCGGGCATTGCAGCGAAATCACCATCACCATCCACCCGGATGAGTCGATCAGCGTGCGCGATAACGGCCGTGGCATCCCGGTGGACATCCACAAGGAAGAAGGCGTCTCCGCCGCCGAAGTGATCATGACCGTGCTGCACGCCGGCGGTAAGTTCGACGACAACAGCTACAAGGTCTCCGGCGGTCTGCACGGTGTGGGCGTCTCGGTGGTCAACGCACTGTCCAAGGAACTGATCCTGACCATTCGCCGTAATGGCAAGATCTGGGAACAGACCTACGTGCATGGCGTGCCCCAGGCCCCCTTGGCCCCGGTGGGCGATACCGAAGGTACGGGCACGCAGATCCACTTCAAACCCTCGGAAGACACCTTCCACAATATCCATTTCAGCTGGGACATCCTGGCCAAGCGCCTGCGCGAGCTGTCGTTCCTCAACTCCGGGGTCGGCATTTTCCTCAAGGACGAACGCAGCGCCAAGGAAGAGCTGTTCAAATATGAAGGTGGCCTGCGCGCCTTCGTCGAATACCTCAACCACAACAAGACTGCGGTCAATCAGGTGTTCCACTTCAACGTGCAGCGCGACGACGGTGTCGGTGTGGAAGTCGCCCTGCAGTGGAACGACAGCTTCAACGAGAACCTGTTGTGCTTCACCAACAACATTCCGCAGCGCGACGGCGGCACCCACCTGGCCGGCTTCCGTTCGGCGCTGACGCGTAACCTGAATACCTATATCGAGCAGGAAGGCCTGGCCAAGAAACACAAGATCGCCACCACCGGTGATGACGCTAGAGAGGGGCTCACGGCGATTATTTCGGTAAAGGTGCCGGACCCCAAGTTCAGTTCGCAGACCAAGGACAAGCTTGTTTCCAGTGAAGTGAAGACCGCGGTCGAACAGGAGATGGGCAAGTACTTCTCCGACTTCCTGCTGGAAAACCCCAACGAGGCCAAGGCCGTGGTCGGCAAGATGATCGATGCCGCCCGTGCCCGTGAAGCGGCGCGCAAGGCGCGGGAAATGACCCGCCGCAAAGGCGCCCTGGATATCGCCGGGCTGCCCGGCAAACTGGCCGACTGCCAGGAAAAAGACCCTGCCCTCTCCGAACTCTACATAGTGGAAGGGGACTCCGCGGGCGGTTCTGCCAAGCAGGGCCGTAACCGCAAGACCCAGGCGATCCTGCCGCTCAAGGGCAAGATCCTCAACGTCGAGAAAGCCCGCTTCGACAAGATGATTTCCTCCCAGGAAGTCGGCACCCTGATCACCGCCCTGGGCTGTGGTATCGGCCGCGATGAGTACAACATCGACAAGTTGCGTTATCACAACATCATCATCATGACCGACGCCGACGTCGACGGTTCGCACATCCGCACCCTGCTGCTGACCTTCTTCTTCCGTCAGCTGCCGGAGCTGGTCGAGCGCGGCTACATCTATATCGCCCAGCCGCCGCTGTACAAGGTCAAGAAGGGCAAGCAGGAGCAGTACATCAAGGACGACGAGGCCATGGACGAATACATGACCCAATCGGCCCTGGAAGACGCCAGCCTGCACGTCAACGAAAGCGCCCCCGGCCTGTCTGGCGGAGCGCTGGAGCGCCTGGTCAACGATTACCGCCTGGTGATGAAGACCCTCAACCGTCTGTCGCGCCTGTACCCGCTGGAACTCACCGAGCACTTCGTCTATATCCCGCGGGTGGAAAGCGAGCAGCTGGCGGATAAAGACGCCATGCAGCACTGGTTGGGCCTGCTCGATGCGCGCCTGAAAGGCATGGAGAAATCCGGCCTGGTCTACAAGACCAGCCTGCGCGAAGACCAGGAGCGTCATCTCTGGTTGCCGGAGGTGGAGCTGATCTCCCATGGGGTTTCCAGCTATATCACCTTCAACCGCGACTTCTTCGCCAGCAACGACTACAAGACGGTCACCAGCCTCGGCGACCAGCTGAACAGTCTGCTGGAGGAAGGCGCCTATGTGCAGCGTGGCGAACGCAAGAAGGCGGTGACCACCTTCAAGGAAGCCCTGGGCTGGTTGATGACCGAGAGCACCAAGCGCCACAGCATTCAGCGCTATAAGGGGCTGGGTGAAATGAACCCGGATCAGCTGTGGGAAACCACCATGGACCCGGAAGTGCGCCGCATGCTCAAGGTGCGTATCGAAGATGCGATCGCCGCCGATCAGATCTTCAACACCCTGATGGGCGACGCCGTAGAACCGCGCCGCGACTTTATCGAGACCAACGCCCTGGCGGTGTCCAACCTGGACTTCTAAGGCTGTGGAGGGCGTTAAAGTTAATCGACAACGGTAATGCATTGAAAACCCCGCAACCTCAAGGGCTTGCGGGGTTTTTTATTTCAGCTAGGTGTTTGAGTGGGATGTAAAGGCTTCGCGAGCGAATATCTGCTGTCCAAGGCGAGTGATTATTCTCGCTCAAGATGGCGTGCACCAGAGCTAACCGCCTCCATAATTGTTACAAGCTCTTCGAGCAGGTCAGTGTGGTGGCGTTGCAAATAACCTGCTATTGCTTCGTTTCGAAGCATATTGGCCCCCGAGTCCCGTTCAATCGCTGAGCTGGGTGTTGATCAAGTAGTTGCCAAAAAGCCGCAAGGCTGCCATCGTAATGACAAATGTCATTACAGGTGTCTGCCGCTATGGCCTCCATCAATATCCGTATCGACGACGAGCTTAAAGTCCGGGCTTACCGTGAGCTGGAAAAGCTTGGCGTCACCCCTTCTGAGCTGATGCGCCAAGCCTTGCAGTATGTGGCCGAGCGCGGACAGCTGCCATTTCGTCCGGTGCTGATGACCGAGGAAGATGAAGCGTTAATCGCCACGGTTCGTGAACGCCTGGCAGATCCTCAGCGCGTGAAGATTGCGCTGGATGACCTATAGCCTTGAGTTTGATGCGCGGGCACTGAAGGAATGGCAAAAGCTGGGTGATACCGTTCGCCAGCAGCTCAAGAAAAAGCTCGCTGAGGTATTGCTGAGTCCGCGAATCGAAGCCAACCGTCTCCACTCGCTGCCGGATTGCTACAAGATCAAGCTGCGCAGCAGCGGTTACCGCTTGGTGTATCAGGTAATCGACCATGAGGTGGTGGTGTTTGTGGTGGCGGTTGATCGCCGTGAACGTGAGCAGGCGTACCGCAAGGCAGCCGAGCGCCTCAAATAGCGGCGAATAGGTCAGGCCTTTGTCCATGTTTGGTCGCGGGTGGCTCCGACGCGATGCGTGAAGCTGAGTGCTGGAGCACTTGGTTACCCAATAAAAACCCGGATAGGTCAGACCTTCCAGGTTTTCGGGTTATTGCTTGGTGTTTGAAACTTGGCGCAATGCGCAGTCAATGACTCCTTTAGCGCCAAGCTTACTTAAGCTTGGCCTTGACGCTATCCAGCGCGGCGATCCCGCACTGCTCGTCCAGATGGCCACCTGGGGCCCCGCCTATACCCAGGCCGCCCACCACCTCATCGCCCACCTTGATCGGCAGTCCGCCGGCGAGAATCAGCAGGTCGTCGATCATCGTCAGGTTCTGCGCGCCGGCATTCTTCTGCACGTTCTCCAGCACCTTGGCGGTCGGCGCCTTGAGCGATGCCGAGGTGTAGGCCTTGCGCCGGCTGGAATCCAGGGTATGCGGGCCGGCATTGTCGGCCCGCAGCACGGCCTGCACATTGCCGGCACGGTCGACCACTGTGGCGCTGACCTGGTAGCCCTGGGCCGAGCAGCTGGCGACGGCTGCACTGACCAGCTCGGCGGCCAGTTGTTGGCCGATGGTTTTCTCGCTCACAACGCTGGCCTGGGCCTGGATGCTGAGAGCGGCAAGGCCGCAGATGGCCAATGGGGTGAAGAGTTTCATGCTGCCTCCTGGTTGCTGGATGACTGAGTGACGAGGCTGGATTCTGCTCAGCGGCCACTCGGCAAGCCATAGACGCGGCTGCGGAGGCGAGTCGGTAAAACTACCTAGGGCGACTCCTCAAGGCGGGTCGAGAGCCAGCCAATACAGCCTGACCAGTTGCGCCAGCGAGTTCACTTCGAGCTTGTCGAACAGGTTGGCCCGATGCGTTTCCACCGTGCGGGGCGACAGCTTGAGCAGCTTGGCGATCTGCTTGTTGGACAGCCCCTCGGCGATACTGGCCAGCACTTCCCGTTCGCGGCCGGTCAAGCGGGCCAGGCGCGCCTGGGCCTGGTGGGACACCTTGCTCTTCTCGCGGCTGTCGATATGCGCGCGAATGGCGCTCTGCACGGCCTCGATCAGGGCCTCTTCGTCCACCGGCTTGGTGAGGAACTCCACCGCGCCGCTGCGAAAGGCCCGCCGGCAGGCGCTCAGGTCGCCGTGGCCGGTGAGCATGATCACCGGCAGGTCGATCTGCTGCTCGGCCAGGCTTTCCAGCAACTGCAGGCCCGACTCGCCCGGCATGCGGATGTCCAGAATCAGGCAGCCGATTACAGAGGGGTCCCAGCCGGCGCGGAAGTCCGCGCAGCAGGCGTAATCCTGGCTACGCACGCCGACCGAGCGCAGCAGCAAGGCCAGGCTCTCGCGTACATCGGCATCGTCATCGAGCAGATAGACCACGGGGGATTGCTGGTACATCCAGGTTCCTTAGGCGAATAGCGGTAGAGTCAGGCTGAGGATACAGCCGCCCGCCGGGGCGTTGCGCGCACTCAGCTGGCCCGCCGACTGTTCGACGATGCTCGCGCAAATGCTCAGGCCGAGGCCGAGGCCGGCGGGTTTGGTGGTGTAGAACGGCTCGAACAGGCGCTTGCTGGATTCCGCATCGAGGCCGGGCCCCGAGTCGCTGATCTCCAGCAGCAGCTTCTGCCCGACGCGCTGCAGGCCGATATGCAGGTGGCGCTGGCTCTGCTCGGCCATGGCCTCGCTGGCATTTTGCAGCAGATTGACCAGCACCTGCTCCAAGCCGACCGCATCGCCGAGCACCGGCGGCAAGCCGTTCGGCAGCGCGGTGCTGACCCTGATCTGCTGCTGTTTGAAGCTTGCCTGCAACAGCGCCAAGGCCTCCTCGACCACCGCCTTCAGCTCGACCGCGGCGGCTTGGCTGGTCTGCGGCGAGATAAATTGGCGCAGGCGATGAATGATAGCCCCGGCCCGCTTGGCGTGGCGGGCCAGGTTGGCCGCGGCCTGACGCACGCCGGCTAGATCGGGCGGCTCATCCTCGATCAGGTGGGCCAGAGCCTGGCTGGTGGCCAGGATGGCGGTCAGGGGTTGGTTGACCTCATGGGCGATGCCGGCGGCCAATTCGCCCATGCTGTTGATCCGCGAGGCCTGGGCGAACAGCAGGCGGCGCTGGGCCAGGCGTGAGCGCTGGTACTGCTCGAATGCCCAGAAAAACAACGCGCAGGCCAGGCCGATAATGCCCAGCCCGGCCAGCCAGCGCAGCCAGGGCAAGGTTTCCGCCAGCGGTGGCTGCCGTGTGCTGAGGAGCAAGGGTTGCGAGCGGCTGCTCAGTGCCTTGTGAAACTCCAGCGGGGTGAGCCAGGGCCAGCTCTGTCGCTCGGCCGGCACCTGCCACAGCGTCAGGCCGGCGTCCGTTGTCAGCTGCAGGCTCATGGTCGCCGGTGGCTTCTCCTCGGCTTCGAGCAAGCGCTGGGTAGCGATACGGATGCTATGCACGCTGCCAGCCGGGCTTTTGCGCAGCAGGCGGAAATAGCCGTCCGCGTCCGCCAGCACAGTCAAGGCCCCTGCGCTGCTGGCACTGTCCAGCACAACGGCAGGCACAGCGGTCTGCGCAGGCGCATGCCCAGTCTCCATCTGTTGCCATTGACCATCCGCGCTCTGCCGATAGCGCTCGATGCCGACGACCTGGGGATAGGCATGCTGCAGGGCGGCGGCGAAACTCTGCAGCAGTCCTTGGTCCTGTTCCGCGACTGTGGCTTCGGCGGCCAGCAAGGCGGCGAAAATCGCCTCATGCTGTTCGGCCCTCTGAGTCAACAGCCGATGCAGGATGCGTGAGTCGGTTTCGAAGGTCTGAGCGTGGCTCGCCTGACTGTCGAGCAGCAGCCAGGCGCTGTAGAGCAGCATCAGCGCCAGTCCGCTGGCAATCGGCAGCCACCAACGTCTGGCAAGGGTGGATTCGATAGGCATAGGGGAGAACTCGGCCATTGGCTATAAGGTGAAAACCCGTAGGGGGCTGATATGTTGGCTTTGGGCCCGGGTAAACCGCAACTGAAGGGCGCAGGCCGAAGCAGCGGCTGCAATAACCGCCGACGCCATGGCCGGCACAGCTGGCCAGGTGTTCCCAGGGGGTTCGCTAGTTCCAATGACGAGCCTTTTTAGGCCAGGGACACCCACCAGTAGCGCACGAAGTGGAAGAAGATAGGCGCGGCAAAGCACACCGAATCGAGGCGATCGAGCATGCCGCCGTGGCCTTCGATCATATGGCCCCAGTCCTTCACCCCGCGATCGCGCTTGATGGCCGACATCACCAGGCCGCCGGCGAAACCCAGCAGGTTGACGATCAACGCCATCAACGCGGCCTGCCAGAAGCTGAACGGGGTGATCCAGCACAGCAGGGCACCCACCAGGCAGGCCAGGATGACCCCGCCGACAAAGCCTTCCACCGTCTTCGAGGGGGACAGCAATGGGGCGATCTTGTGCTTGCCGAACAGCTTGCCGCAGATGTACTGCAGCACATCGGAGAGCTGCACCACTATGATCAGCCAGGCGATCAGCAGCAGATTGCGCCCTTCATAGCCGGGGATATCCAGGGTCAGCAGGGCCGGCACCGCGGAGATGCAGTACACCGCGATCATCAGCCCCCATTGCACCTTGGAGGTACGCTCGAGAAAGCGCGTGGTGTCGCCGCCCAAGGAGGCCAGGATCGGCAGCAGGAGAAACAGGTACACCGGGATAAAGATGACGAACAAACCGTACCAGTCGAACGCGATCAGCAGGTATTGCATGGGCAGGGCGAAATAGAAGGCCGCCACCAGCGCCGGGTAGTCGCTGCGCCGGGTCGGGGTCAGGGTCATAAATTCGCGCAGGGCATAGAAGGACACGCAGTAGAACAGCAGGATCACGCCGCCATTGCCGAACACAAAGGCCGTGCCTATCACCAGCACCATCACCCACCAGGCGTTGATCCTGGCGTTGAGGTTGTCTATGACCGGATTGGGCGCATCGCCGCAGCGGCGCTTGAGCAAGAAGCCGATGGTCGAGGCGAGTAGCAGCAGCGCACCTATACCGGCGAACAGCAACAGGGTGTTGTTATCCATCTCAGGCTTCCTCGGGTGCTAGGGCCAGCAGGGCGTCGCGCGCACGTTCGAGGAACGCCTCCTTGCTTTCGCTTTCGAGCCGCTCCAGGGCTGCGCCAAAGCTCAGGGTGCACAGCAAGGGCAGTGGCAGCGCCCTGCCCTTGGGCATCACCCGGTTGAGGTTGGCGATCCACACCGGAATCAGTTCGACCTGGGGGCGGGCCTTGGCCAGGTGATACAAGCCAGTCTTGAAGGGCAACAAGCCGTCTTCCAGATTGCGTGTGCCTTCGGGAAACAGAATCAGCGAGTCGCCGTTATCCAAGGCATCCAGCATGGGCTGCAGGGGGTTGCTGTGCGGCGAGCTGCGCTCGCGCTCGATCAGCACGGCGTTGAACACCTGGTTGATCAGATAGCGGCGCAGCTTGTCGCGCTGCCAGTAGTCGGCCCCCGCCACCGGACGAGTGCTGCGCCGTAGCTCATCGGGCAGCGCGGCCCAGAGCAGCACGAAGTCGCCGTGGCTGCTGTGGTTGGCGTAGTACAGGCGTTGCACCGGCTGCGCCGTGCAGCCGAGCCAGAGCGCGCGGGCACCGGTGAGCAGGCGGGCAGCCGAGGTGATGGCGAAGGCGGTCAGGGCGGCGAGCATGGACGGTTCCTTATCCGGTGATGGAAAGCCACGGCAGGCCGAGGATGATCAGCCCGGCCAGCAGCAGTTGCGCCAACAGCCAGAGTGCCTGCAGACGCAAGAGTCGCAGCGCGCCACGACTGCGTTGCTCCCAGGGACGCTCGGCCATTTCCGGCGCTTGCAGGCCGAGCCGAGCGAGGGCCTGATCCAGCTCGACAGTACGGCTTGGCAATAGTTCCGGGGCGGCGGCCAGGCGCTGCAACAGCTCGGCGTCCAGGGCCACGCGCAGCGCCCAATACTTCTCGATCAGGCCCAGGGTTACCAGCGAGGCGCAGAGCACAGCGCTTAATGGCTGCGCCGTGGCCCCCAGCAGCGGCGCCAGACCTAGCAGCAGGGCGAGCAGCGTCAGCCCGCTGGATAGGCCATCCAGCGAACGGCCACGGCGCAGCAGGCTGGCCAGCAGTTGCAGGTGCATCTCAGCAGCCATGGGCAATCGCCAGCTCGTCCTGCGGCTGCTTGCGGCTGAGCCGCAGCATGTCGCGAAGGGCTTGCTGCTGGGCCTCGGCCAACACCACCTGCGGTCGCGCCAGGCGCAGGCGCTCCATGGCCTCGGGCACATCGCGGCAGCGTCCGCTGTACAACAGCCAGGCCGCCACGGCGGTGGCGCTGCGGGAATAGCCGAGGGCGCAGCACACCAGTAGAGGCCCTGGCTGACGCAGGGTTTCGATGGCTTGCGCGGCGTGCAGGCAGGTTTGCGCGCTGGGGGCGATCAGGTCCAGTACCGGCAGCGAGCGGTAGGCCTTGCCTCGCGCGTTCAGCGGCAGCTCGGCGCAGAGATCGAGCAGGGCGTTGAATCTATCGGCCTGCCCCGCCGCAGGAATACGCCCGAGCCAGACCCCCTCGCTTACTTCATCGGCGGGCGCTTGCGCCCGGGTCCAGAGTCGCGAGTTCAGCCAGGCCGCGACCAGATAAGGGGCGAGCAACCAGCAGGCGGCAGTGCTCAGGCGGCCATCGGCCCCCTTCTGGAAACCCTCGGCGCCGAACAGGGCATAGTTCAACGCCACCAGCAGCAAGGAGGCGCTCGGCCAGAGCAGCCATAACCAGATGCCACCGAGCTTTACCGCCAGCGCCGTACCCAGGGCGGCGCCAACGCCATAGCGCCAAGCCAGGCGCCAGCGCTTGGGGTCGCGCGTCAGTTGCCCATACTGCAGCGGACTTGGCGCGGCGAGCGGCCATAACCAGACGCACAGCCAACCGGCCAAGGCGCCTGTGGGGACATCGATAAAGTGATGCTGCCAGGTGGTCAGTACCGACAGGCCGATCAGGGCCATCCAGCCATGCAGCAGACCGCGCAGCCACGGGCCGCTGGTATGCCGGGCGAACATCACCCAGATGATCACCAGCAGGGCGATATGCAGCGAGGGCGCCTGGTTGAAGGGTTTGTCGAAGCCCATCAGCACCTCGAACATCTGGCCGAACAGGCCATCCAGCTCCGGGCGCGCGAAGGTGAAACGCAGCGGCCAGAGCAGGAAACAGGCGATGCACAGCAGCTGCACGCTAAGCAGGCGCAAGGCATGGCGATCCATCTCGCGGCGCGTGGCGGGCAGCAGGAACGACAATCCATAAAGCAGATCAATCGACCAGTACGGAACGATAGTCCATGGCCAGAGTGGGGTCTGGCTTTCCCAGGCGAATACCAAGGTGCCGACATCCCCGCGCTGGCCGGTCAGCCAGTTGGCCAAGCCGTAGCTGGCGAAGAACAGCGGGGCGAGCAGCAGCAGCCAGAGCACGCCGCGCTGCCACAGCCCGGCTTCGCGGTTGAGCGGAGCCTGGCTCATCAGGACACCCGCTGCGCCAGGGATACGCTGAAGATGCCCCATTCATCGATGCGCTGGGTCAGCTTGCGGAAACCCGCGGCTTCCACCAGCTGGTCCATCTCCGCCTGGCTGCGCCGGCGCATCACCCAGGCCTGGCCGCCACGATGGCTGGTCAGGGCGCGGGCGATCAACTCCAGCTGGGGATGCCAGGGCTGCCCGGTGTACACCAGATAACCGCCCTCTGCCACGGCCGCCGCCAGCCCGGCCAGGGAATCCCCCACCATCTGGTTGCTGCCGAACAGCTCATACAGGCCCGAGACCACCGCCAGGCTAGGTTTGGGCTCCAGTGCCGCCAGGTCGTGACGATCGAAGGCATCGCCTTTGACGAAGCGGGCAATCGCCCCCAGGCCTTTCTGCTCTATCAGCGCGGCGCCATCGCGCACGTTGATATCACTGTAATCGCGCAGCAGTATCGAGTCCGGTTGCTGCTCCACACCCTGCAAGGCCTCGAGGATATAGCGGCCATGGCCGGCGGCGATGTCGAGGATGTGCACGGCGCTGCCCTGCTCGCGCAGTTTGCCCATGGCCAGGCGCAGCAGTTCCTCGGCGTGCAGCTTGCGCTGGCGAATGCCGCGCCAGCCGATGGAGTTGAGGTAGTTCTGATCGATCATCCGGCCCAGGGCCGAGCTGCCGGCGGGTTGGTTGCGGTAGACGTAATCCAGGGTGCTGCCGGAGTCGAAACCGGTGGCGAAGCCCAGCTTGACCCCGTCGGACAACCCGCTGCCGAGCTTGAGACCGGCCCGGGTGGCGCGCCAGTACAGATCGCCGAGGGAGTTATGCGGCAGTGGCGCTGCCAGCGTTTCCGCCTCGGCGCAGGTCACGCCCAGGCGGTCGGCATCCAGCAAGCTGGGGCGCGCCAGCGGCTCTTCGAAGCAGCGCAGGAGAAAGCGCCGGGCGCGGCTCAAGGCATGGCTGCGGTCGCGTTCGCCGAGGGTGTCGTGGAAGAAGCCGGGGAGTAGGTGCTTCTCCTTGCGCAGGCTGCCCAGGCGCTCGAAGAACTGCTCCTGGGGCTTGCGCTGGACCACGAAGTCGGCCCCGGAGATCAGCAGCTGAGTGGGGATCTGGATCGCCTGGGCATCGGCGACCACCCGCTCGGCGGCGTCATACAGGCCGAGCAGCATATTCACCGAAATCGCCCGGGTGATCAGTGGATCGCTGTCGAACGAGGCGATGCGCTCGGGGTCGT
>Ga0209343_10005489_pt1 | contig 15346 bp, 11 predicted proteins | sample RifCSPlowO2_02_FD_184026 | JGI IMG/M metagenome (GOLD analysis project Ga0209343, IMG submission 184026) | Groundwater microbial communities from Rifle, Colorado - Rifle CSP2_plank lowO2_0.2 (SPAdes) (version 2) | ecosystem: Environmental > Aquatic > Deep subsurface > Groundwater | place... | reverse complement strand
ACTCATGGCCGCCAGCTTGCGGTCCACCAGAAGTACGGCTGCTGGCTTGTAACTGGAGAGTCGAATGGCTTCATCCAGCAAGGGCTTGTACTCCACCGCTTTGCCACCACGCGAGCCTGCGTCCGCACTCACGATGACACTGGGTTCGGCATCTTCGATACGAGACGCCAGCGAGCCTGATGCAAATCCACCAAAGACCACCGAATGAATGGCGCCAATCCGTACGCATGCCAACATGGCAAAAGCAGCTTCCGCAACCATAGGCATGTAAATCAGCACACGATCGCCTTTTTTCACGCCCAGCTCAAGCAAACAGGCCGCCATACGCTGCACCTCGCCATGCAGCTGTGAAAAGGTATAGGTCTGCTCGGTATTGGTTTCGGTAGACACGGCAATGAGTGCCGACTGATCCGCGCGATCCGTTAAATGGCGGTCTACCGCGTTGTGACACAGATTGGTCGTACCCCCCACAAACCACCGGGCAAACGGTGGGTTACTGTAGTCACACACCTGCTGCGGCGCCGTGTGCCAATCTACGAGTTGGGATTGTTCGGCCCAAAAACCGTCGCGGTCCTCAATAGAACGACGGTGAAAGTCTGCGTAGCTGGTCATTGTGTGTCTCCATGCGAGTCGTTAAAACTGAATTCATAATTATGAATAGCCAACTTGCAGGAAGCTGACTCTCATCAGCCCGAAGACACGGCATCTCTATTTAATAAGTGCTTGGATTTCCTTGAATGCGGGGTGTTCCGCACTGCGCACCCATTCAAATGCAACCATCTCCGTGGTCACCAATTCAGCCCCCGCACCTGCCAGACGGTCAAAGGCGGCATCACGGCTACGCTCGGTCCGAGAACCGCAGGCGTCCGTCACGACCCATACCTCAAAATCGTCCTCCAGCAAATCCAAAGCCGTCTGCAGCAAACAGATATGCGCTTCGCAACCGGCCAAAACGAGCATCCCGCGCCCAGTGTCTTCTTGGGGCGGCTTCTGCAAATGCTTGGGCAAACTACGCGCATTGCCTTGTACGGGCTTGGCCGGTGGGCGCAGCCATTCACCCAGCCCCTCTTCAACCGCGCTGAATTGCATCTTGCCAAGCACCCGAGCCTGAGATTGGCTCAACACGCTACGCAACTCAGGAACACTTTCGCCCAGCTTGGACGGATTCTGCTCAGTCGCAAAAACCGGTACTTTAAGAATCGCCGCCATTTGGGCCAAACGAACTGCATTGGCCAAAACCATTTGCGAGTCCTGTATAGCCGGCATCAATCGAACCTGGAAATCCACCAGTACCAGTTGGGATTCATCCGCATCTAACAACATGAGAAACTTTCAAATATAGGGAAGGACGAGCATAACCAATCGCAACACCTATAGTGATGTTTGAACCGTATCAGAAGCTTGCAATGGCAAAAACACCATATCAATCAATATGTTGCGTTAAACTCATGAGAATTTACCTAACTTGACATGATCAAGATTGACCAGTATGCTGCCCGCATGCGAATCGCGACAACCCTGCTGACCCTCCTCATGTTTGCCACTGCCGCACAGGCAAATCCAACAGGAACTGCAGATGAAATGACGCGTTTTATCTCGGAGCGAGGGTTGTTGGAGCGCATTGGTGACGTAGGAAATAAAGTAGAAGCCAAGGCGTCTGAATTGGTTGTCAATGCTATGGCGTTGTTGGGCGTGCCGTACAAACGGGGTGGCAGCAGCTTTGAAACTGGCTTTGATTGCAGTGGTTTTGTGCGGGCCATTTATGAGCAAACCGCAGGCTTGCTGCTGCCGCGCCGTGCTGAGCAACAGGCCGCAGTAACCCAGAAAATAGAACAAAACGACCTGCAACCTGGTGATCTGGTATTTTTCAACACCATGCGCCGCACTTTCAGCCATGTGGGCATCTACGTCGGCAATGGCAAATTTATCCATTCGCCTAAGCCCGGTGCAGAAGTCCGTGTGGAAGACATGGGTATCGCCTATTGGGCCCATCGCTTCGATGGCGCGCGGCGGGTACCCGTAGAACAAAACACCGTTTCCACACCCTGAGCACTGCGCAATAAAGATGTATTGACCTTGACCTCAATCAAAACGTGATTGGCTTGGCGGCGTAACCTGAAGTTTCATTCACTAAAGGTAAAACATGTCTCACTTTCATGCGGTTGTTTGGCTCGATCATTCCGAAGCCCATGTCATGCACATCAGCCCGGAGGATATTGAAAAATCTGTCGTCCATCCCTCCAAACCGCACCAGCATCTTCACTCCAAAAGTGGCTCCGTAGGCTCCGGTCGCCATGCAGAAGACAAAGATTACTACCACGCCATCGTTGAAGCCCTCAATGGTGCCCAAGAGATTTTGGTAGTGGGCCCGGCCCAAGCAAAACTGCAACTCATCAAACACATCCACTCCCACGACCAACACATGACAGACAAGGTGGTGGGTGTAGAAACAATTGACCACCCAACGGACGCCCAACTGGTTGCTTACGCGCGCAAATATTTTGTTGCCAAAGACCAAATGCTGTCTCCCGCGTAATTTCCGGTTCACCCGGGGAGCGCCTTGATCGGACTCACCCGTATTGAAGCCGCGCAGAGACTTGGGCATTACGGCCCCAATCGGCTCCGCCCCGCAACCCAGCGGGCTGTCGTACTGCAATTTCTCGCCCATTTTCGAAATCCACTGGTACTGGTGCTGCTGGCTGCCAGTGTGGTTTCAGCCTTGAGTGGCGACATAACAGGTGCCGTAGTGATCGGCATGATCGTTGTGGTGAGTGTGACCCTGGACTTTGTCCAGGCCTACAGGGCGGGACGCGCAGCTGCGCGTTTGGCATTGCAGGTGGCCATCACAGCCACCGTGGTGCGCGATAGCAAACCCCGCGACATCCCGGTTTTCGACCTCGTTCCAGGCGACGTGGTGCTTCTGTCTGCGGGCAGTCTTGTGCCAGCGGACGGTCGCCTGGTGCAGGCCAATGATTTTTTTGTCAACCAAGCCCAGCTGACGGGTGAGCCCTTCCCGGTCGAAAAAAAACTAACAGTCCAGCGGCAAAGCAATGCAAGCAACCCAACCCGAATGGACTGGGATCTGGAGTCCGCAGACACCGTCTTCATGGGGAGTTCGGTGGTCAGTGGATCAGCCCAAGTGCAAATTGGCCGCACCGGAAGTGAAACCACCCTGGGTCAAATAGCGGAGAGTCTGGCAGAACAGGCACCACCCACCGCATTTGAGATCGGCACCCGCCATTTCGGCATGTTGATCATGCGCTTAACACTGATGTTGGTGCTGTTCACGCTGTTGGTCAACGTCGCCTTACATCGGTCGCTGCTCGACTCCTTTCTTTTTGCCATCGCACTCGCGGTCGGGCTGACACCCGAGCTGTTGCCCATGGTGGTCTCTGTCACTTTAACGCGCGGTGCCCTGCGCATGGCCGCCTTGAAAGTGATTGTCAAACGCCCCTCCGCCATACAAGACATGGGCGCCATGGATGTCTTGTGCACCGACAAAACAGGAACCCTGACCGAGGCGCGCATACGCCTGGAGCGCCATGTCGATGCCAATGGACGTGACAACGCCCATGTGCTGGCACTGGCCTATCTCAACAGCTACTTCGAAAGCGGCCTGAAAAGCCCGATGGACGATGCCATTCTTGCGCATGAGGACATAGATGTGTCCGACTGGAAGAAGATTGACGAAGTCCCCTTTGATTTCGAACGTCGCCGTGTGTCGGTACTGGTGGAGCGTGCAAACGCGCGCCGATTGGTGGTCAAGGGTGCGCCCGAAGATGTGATGCGTTTGTGCACTCACTACCAGAGCGGTGATGGTGACACCGTCCCATTGGACAAAGAAGCAAAGCTGCGCATAGAACAACTGTTCGACCAATTGGGACAAGAAGGTTTTCGTGTACTCGGCATTGCCTGGCGTGACGTACCCATTGACCATCCCCACGCCGTGGTTTCGGACGAAAGTGAACTGGTGTTTGCGGGATTTGCCGCATTTTTAGATCCCCCGAAAGCCAGCGCAGGCCATGCGCTTCAGGCGATGGCCACCAGCGGTGTGGCCGTGAAAATTGTGACGGGCGACAACGAGTTGGTCACACGCCATGTGTGCGATCAGTTGGGTGTGGTCATCGAAGGCATCCTGACCGGTACCGAGATTGCGGCCATGAACGATGACGCGCTAGGTGCACGGGTGGAAAGCGTCAACCTGTTCTGCCGGGTAAATCCTTCCCAAAAAAATCGCATCATTCTGGCGTTGAAAGCACGCGGCCATGTCGTGGGCTACCTGGGCGATGGCATCAACGACGCACCTTCGCTGCACACTGCCGACGTAGGTATATCGGTTGAAGGCGCGGTCGATGTCGCCAAACAGGCCGCAGCCATGATCTTGCTAGAAAATGACCTGATGGTGCTGCACCAGGGAATTTTGGAAGGGCGTCGGACCTTTGGCAATGTGATGAAGTACATCATGATGGCCACCAGCTCCAACTTTGGCAATATGTTCAGCATGGCTGCAGCCACCCTGTTTTTGCCCTTTTTGCCCATGCTGCCCTTGCAGATTTTGCTTAACAACTTGCTGTATGACCTATCTGAAATCACCTTGCCTATGGACAATGTGGACATGGAAGATATGGCCAGTCCACGGCGTTGGGATATGCCCTTCATTCGCAATTTCATGCTCACCATCGGCCCTATCAGTTCCCTGTTCGATTTTTTGACCTTTTATTGCTTGATCCTGTTATTTAGCGCCAATGAACCCCTGTTTCGCACCGGCTGGTTTGTGGAATCGATTGCCACCCAGGTGCTGGTCATTTTTGTGATCCGAACCCGTCGCAACCCCTTGTACAGCCACCCCAACCGCTGGCTTGTGCTGACCTCTTTGGGCGTCGTACTCACCGCCATAGTGCTCCCCTTCACGGCATTGGCGCCCTATTTGGGGTTTGTCCCCCTACCCTTGTCCTTCTTTGGTCTGCTCGTGGTATTGCTGATCGCCTACTTACTGATGGTTGAAGGAGGTAAACAATGGTTTTACCGACGCCTCATGAAAAGTTGAACACGGACAAAGGGCTGAGCACGGCCCAAGCGGCACAACGCCTGCGCAGTGATGGCCCCAATGCGCTTCCCGGTGCGCACAAGCAACTGCTGCGCCCCCTTGTCCGAGAAACACTGCGAGAGCCCATGTTCCTGCTGCTCCTGGCTGCAAGCTTGCTGTACCTGGCATTGGGCGACTTGCAAGAAAGTGCAATTTTGTTCGGCTTGGTGTTGGTTGTCGTGGCTTTAACGCTGTACCAGGAGGGCAAGACGGAGCGCGCCATGGCAGCCCTGCGCCACCTCGCCAGCCCGCGGGCGCGGGTGCTGCGTGAAGGACAAGCGCAATACATCGCCGGAAGCGACGTGGTGTGTGGGGACCTCCTTCTATTGGCAGAGGGTGACCGCATTGCCGCAGATGCCCTATTGCTCAGCGGCACCGACATCCAAGTGGACGAATCCCTGCTGACGGGTGAGGCTGCGCCTGTCCACAAATTGGCAAGCACGGCCACCACACCAACCACAATCTCCGGGGCCGGCAGTGACCGTGCAGCCTCTTTGTTTTCTGGCACCTTGGTGGTGCATGGACACGGGGCAGCACGGGTTACTGCCACCGGACGCCACAGCGAGATGGGTCGTATCGGTACGGCGTTGGAAACCTTGGCCAGCGAACGCTCGCCCCTCAAAAAACAAACGGCCCGACTGGTTCAAGTCCTGGCGATGATTGCCGTGGGCACAAGCATGATGCTGGTTCTGGCACACGGCCTTTTGCGAGGCGATTGGTTCGGCGCCCTATTGGCAGGCATTGCACTGGCCATGGCCTTATTGCCCCAAGAATTCACCGTGGTATTGACCGTGCTGCCCGCACTGGGCGCTTGGCGCTTGTCCAAACAAAATGTCCTGACACGGCGCATTGCCGCGATTGAGACCCTGGGTGCCACGTCTGTACTGTGTGTGGACAAAACCGGCACGCTCACAGAAAACCGAATGACCGTGGCGGAACTTTTCGCCCTGGACGGCTGTACCGCTCAGGGGGAAAGTCTGTCCATCGACTACGCCGCCCCCTCCGAGTTGCCAGAAACCTTTCATGGTCTGGTCGAATACTCCATTCTGGCCAGCATGGCGGACCCGTTTGACCCCATGGAAAAAGCGTTCCACCGCTTAGGGCAATATTTTCTGGAAGGTACCGAGCACCTGCACCGCGACTGGACTTTGGTGCGTGAGTATGGATTGACGCCCCAGTTGCGGGCCATGTCGCACGTATGGCAGGCCGTGGATGCAGACGCCCATGTGGTTGCCGCCAAGGGTGCCCCCGAAGCCATTGTCGATCTATGCCACCTGCGTGCGGAAATGCAGGTGCGCATCGCCACGGCTGTAGAGGCCATGGCCGCCAAGGGCTTGCGGGTGCTGGGGGTTGCCAAGGCGCGGTTTGCAGGAGATTCCTGGCCTGAGATAGAACATGACTTTGAGTTTGAATTCATCGGCTTGCTGGGCTTGGCTGACCCTTTGCGCCCGGAAATTCCGCAAGCCGTGGCCCAGTGTCGCTCTGCAGGCATCCGGGTGGTGATGATTTCCGGCGACTACCCCGCCACGGCGCATGCCATCGCAGTCCAGGCCCAACTGGACTGTGCACAGCCCCACCAGATATTGACCGGCGACGATCTGGTCGCACTCAGCGATGCTGAGCTGCAACACCGAATGCGCACGGTAAGCGTGTGTGCGCGTGTGGCGCCCGAGCAAAAGCTGCGCATTGTGCAAGCTTTAAAAGCCAACGGTGAAATCGTGGCCATGACCGGCGATGGAGTTAACGACGCCCCCGCGTTAAAAGCTGCGCATGTGGGGATCGCCATGGGAGGACGTGGCTCTGACGTGGCCCGCGAAGCCGCCGCCCTGGTGCTGTTGGACGACAATTTTGCCTCCATCGTCCAGGCTGTGCGCCTGGGCCGGCGCATTTTTGACAACCTGCGCAAGTCCATGTCCTACATACTGGCGGTGCATGTGCCCGTTGCGGGGATGGCGTTGATACCCATGTTCATGGGCTGGCCTGCGGCGCTTTTTCCCCTGCATATTGCATTTTTGGAACTGGTGGTTGGCCCTGCATGCTCCGTGGTGTTCGAAAACGAACCCTCCGAGGCCAACATCATGCAACGCCCACCGCGTGACGCCAATGCCCGGCTCTTTGGTGGCATGACGCTGACTTTTGCGTTGTTACAAGGCCTTGGCGTGCTGTTGGTGGTGACAGTGGCATATGCCTGGGGTGTTTCACACTTCACCGAAAACATCGCCCGTGCATTTGCCTTCGTAACGCTAGTCACCGGCAATCTGGCGCTGATTTTCTCCAACCGCTCGCACCAAGCCTCTTTGTGGGCTTCACTTTGGACTCCCAACCGAATGTTGTGGGTGGTCACCGGCCTGACGCTGGGGCTCATGGCCATGGCCATTTACCTGCCACCACTGGCGCGCCTGTTCTACTTTGCCCCCCTTCCCCCGGCCACCCTTCTGGCCGCCAGCCTATTGGGCATTGCCAGTGTGCACTGGTTCGAAGTCCTCAAACTCAGCCGTGCAATATCGTCTAAGCTGTAGGCAATGCACCGAATTCCTACCCCCACCAAAGATGAAATTGCGGGTCTTGAACCCCTGGCCCGACTTGGACTGGACCGCATTGCGGTTGTCTCTAGCCCCCAACAGGCGGACAAGGCTTTTGAAGTGCTGAACGCTTGCGCCGTGTTGGGGTTTGATACCGAGTCCAAGCCCACGTTTGTCAAAGATGAAGTCTCGGCAGGCCCCCATGTGGTGCAATTCTCCACCTTGCACCAAGCCTACGTCTTTCAACTGCACGATACAGCTTGCCGAGAGGCCGCATCCGAACTGTTGGAGTCCAGCCGACTGATGAAAGTGGGATTTGGGCTTGCCGGAGACCATGTGCAGATCAAGCGCACCTTGGGTGTTCACCCCAAAAATGTGCTGGATTTGAATGTGATTTTTAAAGAGAAAGGCTACGGCAGAGAGTTGGGTGTGCGCGGCGCTGTGGCTGTCATGTTCAAACGCCGCTTTCTGAAGTCCAGAAAGGCCACCACCTCCAACTGGTCCAACCGGCAACTGACGGAAAGCCAGATTGTTTACTCGGGCAATGACGCGTGGGCGGCCATTCAGGTCTACCACGCGCTAGGCCTGATGCCGTCTTAATCTAGATTGGCTTCCAGCACGCTGGGTTCCTTGGCTTGGCGGTAACCGCTTTTGGCCAACAACTCCAGATAAAACGCGTCACCACCGGCTGCTGCCACGGCATCGATCAGCGCAGTGATGGTTGCGAAATGCACCACTTCAGCGTTTTCTGCACTCGTGCCAAACCTGCAATCGAAATCCCAGTAGTCCACGCCTGCAGGCAGAGGCACACGCCGCTGGCGCTTAACGTACTTGCGAATCTCGTGCTTGGTTGCGTCCAACACGCGGTCGCGGTTTTTGCCTTCGATGTTGAGTTTGAATGTTTTTTTCACAGTGTCCTTAAAGCCAGTCTGATATCACCCCCGACGGGCGTGATGGAAGAGCGCACGATTATGCGACGGTTATTTTTTTGTGTTGCAATTTATCAATGGGCGCAGGGCGTTGTTCCCTTGGCGCCGATCTTTACAAAAGACTGGTTTTTCTAGCATATTTTTCTTCTAAAAATTGCGCGCAAAACTTTAATTGAACCTATCATTAGTTACCTGTACCTAATACTCAAAGTGTCGTTATTTTCCTGGTGACACCTAACTGAAATAGGAGGCTCTATGGATGCAATTGGCAACTTCGTCGCCCGCTACGCACGCAGCCGCGAAGAGGAACTTTCCATCGACGACTACCTTGCGGAATGCAAGCGCAGTCCTCTGGCCTACGCTACGGCTTCCGAGCGGATGTTGACCGCCATTGGTGAGCCTGAGTTGGTGGACACCCGCAACGACCCCCGTTTGTCTCGCCTGTTCGCCAACAAGGTGATCAAACGCTACCCTGCCTTTGCCGAGTTTTATGGCATGGAGGATGCCATTGAGCAGGTTGTCAGCTACTTCCGCCATGCCGCGCAAGGCTTGGAAGAGCGCAAGCAGATTTTGTATCTGTTGGGCCCCGTGGGTGGCGGCAAGAGTTCGATTGCTGAGCGCCTCAAATACCTGATGCAGCAGGTGCCGTTTTATGCCATCAAGGGTTCTCCCGTCAACGAGACTCCCTTGGCCTTGTTTGACCCGATAGAAGATGGGCCCATCCTGCAGGAAAACTTTGGCATCCCCAGCCGTTACCTGAAACGCATTTTGTCGCCTTGGGCGGTCAAGCGCTTGGATGAGTTTGGTGGCGATATTCGGCAATTCAGGGTGGTCAAGCGTTATCCCAGCATCCTGAAGCAAATCGGCTTGGCCAAAACCGAGCCGGGTGACGAAAACAACCAAGACATCAGTTCGCTGGTGGGCAAGGTGGACATCCGCAAACTGGAGAGTTATGCCCAGGACGACCCGGACGCCTACAGCTACTCCGGCGGCCTGTGCCTGGCCAACCAGGGCATGCTGGAATTTGTGGAAATGTTCAAGGCCCCCATCAAGGTGCTGCACCCCTTGCTCACGGCTACGCAGGAAGGCAACTTCAAGGGCACCGAGGGCTTTGGCGCCATCCCGTTTGACGGCATTGTGCTGGCGCACAGCAACGAGAGCGAATGGAAGACCTTCCGCAACAACAAAAACAACGAAGCGTTTTTGGACCGTATTTACATCGTCAAGGTGCCCTACTGCCTAAGTGTGCGCGAAGAGGTCAAGATCTACGAAAAACTCATCCGCGAGTCTTCATTGGGTGAAGCCAAATGCGCCCCCGGAACGCTCAAGATGATGAGCCAGTTCTCCATCCTCACACGCCTCAAAGAGCCAGAAAACTCCAGCCTGTACAGCAAAATGCAGGTCTACGACGGTGAAAGCCTCAAAGACACCGACCCGCGTGCCAAGAGCTACCAGGAGTACCGCGACTACGCAGGGGTGGACGAAGGCATGAGTGGTGTTTCCACCCGGTTTGCGTTCAAGATACTCTCCAAGGTCTTTAACTTCGACAGCTCCGAAGTGGCGGCCAATCCCGTGCACCTGATGTACGTGCTGGAGCAACAGATTGACCGCGAACAGTTCCCCGCCGAACTGGAAACCAAGTACACCGGCTTCATCAAAGAGTACCTGGCCCCCCGGTATGCCGAGTTCATTGGCAAGGAAATCCAGACCGCCTACCTGGAAAGCTACAGCGAGTACGGGCAAAACATCTTTGACCGCTATGTCACGTATGCGGACTACTGGATCCAGGACAACGAGTACCGCGACACCGACACCGGCGAATCCTTCGACCGTTCGGCCCTGAACGCTGAACTGGAAAAAATTGAAAAACCGGCGGGAATTGCGAATCCGAAAGACTTCCGCAACGAGATCGTCAATTTTGTGTTGCGCGCCCGTGCCAACAACCAGGGCAAAAATCCAAGTTGGACCAGCTACGAAAAGCTGCGGCTGGTCATTGAGAAAAAGATGTTCTCCAACACCGAAGAGCTTTTACCTGTAATCAGTTTCAATGCCAAGGCCAGCGTCGATGAAGCAAAGAAGCACGAAGACTTTGTCACCCGCATGGTGGCCAAAGGCTATACCTCCAAACAGGTGCGTTTGCTGTGCGAATGGTACTTACGCGTACGCAAGAGCTCCTGAAGCGCCCAGCCCGCACCGCCGCTTCTCAACACTGATGGAGGATCATCATGGCCCTTCAGATCATTGACCGCCGCCTATCGGGCAAGAACAAGTCCATAGGGAACCGTGAACGCTTTTTGCGCCGCTACAAAGACCAAATTGGTGATGCGGTGCGCAAGGCGGTTTCTGACCGGGGCATCCGCAACATGGAGCAGGCCGAAAACATCACCATTCCCAAGAAAGACATTGGTGAGCCGGTGTTTCACCACGGCAAAGGCGGCATTCGCGACACCGTGCACCCCGGCAACAAAGACTATGTACGTGGCGACCACATTGCCAGGCCCAAGGGTGGCGCGGGTGGGCGCGGCGGCCAGGCCAGCGATTCTGGAGAAGGAGAAGACGACTTTACCTTCACCCTCAGCAAAGAAGAGTTCATGCAAATCTTCTTTGAAGACTTGGCCTTGCCCCACCTGCTGCGCACCCAGATTGGTGACAACCCCGAATGGAAGAGCCACCGTGCCGGCTACTCCCACGATGGCACGCCCAACAACCTGCACATCGTGCGCTCCATGCGCGGAGCGCTGGGGCGGCGCATTGCCATGGGCACCTCGTCGCGCAATGCGTTGTTGGAAAAAGAAGCCTTGCTGGCCGAATTCAAACGTTTTCCTGAGGGGCGTGAAACGGAAATCGTGGCTCTGGAGCGTGAAATTCTGGAATTGAAGAGGCGCCTGAGCAAAATTCCGTTTTTGGACCCCATTGACCTGTACTTTCGCAACCGGGTGCGGGTGCCAGTGCCCACTAGCAAAGCGGTCATGTTTTGTCTGATGGACGTATCGGGCTCCATGGACCAGGAGCGCAAAGACCTTTCCAAGCGGTTCTTTACCCTGCTCTACCTGTTCTTGACGCGGCACTATGAAAAGATTGACATCGTCTTCATACGCCACCACACCCAGGCGCAAGAGGTAGACGAAGACACGTTTTTTCACGCCACCGAGACCGGCGGCACCGTGGTCAGCAGCGCGCTGCTGCTCATGCACCAGATCATTCAGGCCCGCTACCCGCATGGCGACTGGAACATCTACGGCGCGCAGGCCAGTGACGGCGACAATTTTTCCGATGACAGCGCCCGCTGCACCGAGGTTTTGTCCGAAAAATTGCTGCCGCTGGTGCGCTACTTTGCCTATGTACAAGTCGCCGAGGAGGAGCAAAACCTCTGGCGTGAATATGTTCAGCTGCAAAGCAAACATGCCAACTTTGCCATTCGCAAGGCCACGGAAGCATCGCAGATCTACCCGGTGTTTCGTGATCTCTTCAAAAAGGAAGGGGCACCCTCATGAACCCTGGCAAGCAACCCATTTTGGAGCGGCGTCAATGGGAGAACCTCAAACAGGTTCCACCCACTGGAGACCGGCGGCCCAACACCATCTTGCAGGCGCCACTGCCTGCCCCCGTGCGCGCTACCACTCCGCTGCCAGACCCCAGCGATTGGACCTTTGAATTGATTGACAAGTACCACGACGTCATCCGCCAGACTGCGGAGCGTTTTGGCCTGGACACCTACCCCAACCAGCTGGAAATCATCACGGCCGAGCAAATGATGGACGCCTACGCCTCGGTTGGCATGCCCATCAACTACCGCCATTGGAGCTATGGCAAGGAGTTCATCAGCACCGAGAAGAAATACCGCCGGGGTCACATGGGCTTGGCCTATGAGATCGTCATCAACTCCAACCCCTGCATCGCCTACCTGATGGAGGAAAACACCACCGCCATGCAGGCTCTGGTGATTGCCCATGCCGCCTACGGCCACAACAGCTTCTTCAAGGGCAACTACCTGTTTCGCATGTGGACCGATGCCTCCAGCATCATTGACTACCTGGTCTATGCCAAAAACTACGTTGCCGAATGTGAAGAACGCTACGGCATGCAGGAGATGGAGACTTTTTTGGACTCCTGCCATGCCCTGGCCAGCTATGGCGTGGACCGCTACCGCCGCCCCAGCCGGCGCAGCCTGGCCCAGGAGGTGCTGGAGCGCAAGGCGCGGGAGGCCCATGCCCAACAGCAGATCAACGACCTGTGGCGCACCGTGCCGGTGAAAGAAGGGGTTGCCGGCCAGACACTGAAGGCCGAGCGCTTTCCGGTAGAGCCCCAAGAAAACCTGCTGTACTTCATCGAGAAGAATGCACCCTTGCTGCGGCCCTGGCAGCGAGAAATTGTGCGCATCGTGCGCAAGATCTCGCAATACTTTTATCCGCAGCGCCAAACCCAGGTCATGAACGAAGGCTGGGCCACCTTTTGGCACCACAAGCTGCTCAACACCCTGTACGACGACGGCCACCTCAGCGATGGCGTGATGCTGGAGTGGATGACCTCCCACACCAACGTCATCTACCAGCCTCCCGTGGACCACCGGGCCTACAGCGGCATCAACCCCTATGCGCTGGGTTTTTCGATGTACACCGACATCAAGCGTATTTGCGACGCCCCCACCGAAGAAGACCGCGCCTGGTTCCCCGACATTGCCGGTGCGCCCTGGCTGCCCACGTTGCACCATGCCATGCGCAACTTCAAGGACGAGAGCTTTATTGGCCAATTTCTCTCGCCCAAACTCATGCGCGATATGCACCTGTTTTCCATCCATGACGATGAAAAACTCAGTGAACTGGAAGTGTCCGCCATCCATGACGATGCGGGCTACCAGCGCATTCGCCAATCCCTGTCGCAGCAGTACGACCTGGGCACCCGCGAGCCCAACATCCAGGTGTGGGACGTGAACCTGCGCGGCGACCGCACCCTCACCCTGCGGCACAGCCAGTACCAGGACCGCCCGCTGGGCGATAGCACCCTTGAAGTGCTCAAACACGCAGCCCGTTTATGGGGATTTGGGGTGCGGTTGGAGAGTGTGAACAACGCTGGCACCGTGACCAAAGAGTGGGCTGTTTCCAGTCCCGCGTAAACTGGGCCCCTTGGGACTGCGGTTTGGACTGCAGTTCCCCCTCTTACCAAGCGCCCAAACGCCTATCTCCATGCCATTTTCTTCCCTGGGTTTGTCCCCTGCGCTCCTGCGCGCCGTCAGCACCAAAGCCTATGCCGCGCCCACCCCGATCCAAACGCTGGCCATCCCGCCCGTGCTGCAAGGGCGTGATGTGCTGGGCTCGGCGCAAACTGGCTCGGGTAAGACCCTGGCTTTTGCCCTGCCCCTGCTGCAGCAACTAGAGCAAAGCACGCTGTACAGCCCCCGGCGGGTGCTGGCGCTGATTCTGGTGCCCACGCGGGAACTGGCGGCCCAGGTTGGTGATGAAATTCGCACCCTGGCCGCCTTGCTGCCCCAGGCCATGAAAGTCACCACCGTGTTTGGCGGGGTCTCCATCAATCCGCAGATGATGGGCCTGCGCAGCGGCACCGACATCATGGTGGCCACCCCCGGGCGCTTGCTGGATTTGATAGACCACAACGCCCTCACCCTCTCGGACGTCAAAACCCTGGTGCTGGACGAAGCCGACCGGCTGCTGGACCTGGGCTTTGCCGAAGAAATTGAGCGCATCCTGGCCCTGCTGCCCGCCCAGCGGCAAAACCTGTTTTTCTCGGCCACCTTTCCGCAATCGGTACAGGCACTGGCCAACACACTGCTGCGCGACCCGGTGCGGGTGGACGTACTGCCCAACCCGCAAGACGCCCCCGACATCCAGCAGCGCGCCATCGCGGTAGACCCCAGCCGGCGCACCCAGTTGCTGCGGCACCTGATCCAGGACAACGCCTGGAGCCGGGTGCTGGTGTTTGTCGCCACCAAACACGCCGCCGAAATCGTGGCCGACAAGCTGCGCAAGGCCGACATCCACGCAGAACCCTTCCACGGCGTGCTCAGCCAAGGCAAACGCAACCAGGTACTCATGGACTTCAAGGCCTCCCGCGTCACCGTGGTCATCGCCACCGACCTGGCCGCCCGGGGCATCGACATCGCCCAACTGCCCGTGGTGGTGAACTACGACCTGCCCCGCTCGGCGGTGGACTACACCCACCGCATCGGCCGCACCGGCCGCGCCGGGGAAAGCGGTTTGGCGGTGAACTTTGTCAGCGCCGACACCGAAGCACACTTCCATCTCATCGAAAAACGCCATGGCCTAGCCCTGCCCCTGGAGCATGTACCCGGTTTTGAGCCCACCGAAACCGAAGTAACAGCCCCCCCCGGCAACGGCGGCATCAAAGGCAAACGCCCCAGCAAGAAGGACAAGCTGCGTGCAGCAGCCGCTCGGGGTGCGCCATGAACGAACGCATCACCCGCCTCCTGGCCCAAATGGCCGCGCTGGAAGACGAATTGCGCACGGCAGTGCACGAGCAAGAAAGCAAAATGGTCTTCCAGATCAAGGGAAAACGGGTGGAGTTTGAAAGCTCGGTGCGGGCCGCACACCTGAAATTGAAGAAAAACTTCTTCCGCTGGCTGGTCACCAACCGCCCGCAAAACCTGGTCACCGGCCCCATCATCTACGCCATGGTGTTCCCCATGCTGATGATGGACCTGTGTGTAAGCTTCTACCAGTGGAGCTGTTTTCCGATTTACGGCATCACCAAGGTGCGGCGCGCGGACTACATCGTGTTTGACCGCCACCACCTGGGTTACCTCAACTTCATCGAAAAGTTCCACTGCGCCTACT
>Ga0209343_10005487_pt1 | contig 15349 bp, 14 predicted proteins | sample RifCSPlowO2_02_FD_184026 | JGI IMG/M metagenome (GOLD analysis project Ga0209343, IMG submission 184026) | Groundwater microbial communities from Rifle, Colorado - Rifle CSP2_plank lowO2_0.2 (SPAdes) (version 2) | ecosystem: Environmental > Aquatic > Deep subsurface > Groundwater | place... | reverse complement strand
TGATAAGGGTGATCTAAAAAAGGCCAGGAAAAATTACCATAAGGCTATTTCTAAAAGATCAAATTATGAACCAGCCTATTTAAAGATTGCAGCTACATATATTAAAGAAGAAAATTTTGAGATGGCAAAAGATACATATAAAAACATTCTGAAAAATATTAACCCATTTAGTCATGAAGCACTTTTTCAGCTCACACAGATTTATGTTCAAATGAAGGAGTATGATAAGGCTGTAGACCTATTGGAGAATGCCTTTATACAAAATCCAAGGGATTTAGATATATTGTTCAGATTGGCCCTGATTTATAAAGAGACTAAAGATTATCAGAAGGCCATTGATAAACTCAAGATACTGGTGGCTGTAAGACCAAGAGATATGAGGTTGCATGAATATCTGGGGTATTTATATGAAGAGACTAAAGACGTAGATAAGGCCCGGAAGGAATATGAATACATCATCTCATTAGACCCTGAAAATATAGATGCGCATCTCCATCTTGGATATCTATATGCAAGGAAAGAGGAGGAAGAAAAGGCCATATCTATTCTCAAAAAGGCCATCACAATTGACCCTAAACGCCCTAATTCTTATTATATGATAGGAATAATTTATTCGCAGGGTGGAGATTACAAAAAGGCTAAGGAGATATACCTTACAGGTATTGAAGCTGTACCTGATGACCCTGAGTTACATTTTAACCTCGGGATTGTCTACGATAAACTAGAACGGTTTGAAGATATGGTCTCAGAGATGAGAAAGACAATAGAGATAGATCCTGACCATGAGAATGCCTTAAACTATCTTGGTTATAGTTTTGCTGATAAGGGAATAAACCTGGATGAGGCGATCTCTCTTGTTGAGCGGGCATTGAAAATAAAACCTGATAATGGTGCTTATGTCGATAGTCTTGGATGGGCTTATTATAAAAAGGGTTTGATAGACCTTGCTATTCAACATCTGAAAAGGGCATCAGAGCTAATGCCTGATGATCCAGTGATTATGGAACATCTCGGTGATGTCTATATTAATATGAATATGAAGGCCGAGGCCCGTGAGGAATGGTTGAAATCCCTGGAGATGAATATAGAAAACAAAAAATTAATTGAGAAATTTAAAGAAACAGGTTTTGGAGATCCAGAGATGGAAGATCGCCTGAAAGATAAACTTGAAGAGTATAATAAAAAGAAGTTAGAGGATAGTGAAGATTTGCCTAAAGAAGATGTTCCCCCACGATAAGGGGACACCTTACTTATTTCTTCAATAAATAAGTAAGGTGTCCCCTTATCGTCAATATCTCCCCCTTTCTTTTCCCTGATAAAGCGTCAATTCTCTATTTATCAATGACAATATTTGTCACTAACGACCATTTTTAAAGGCAAATAAACTTATTATATTACTTCATGTATTCAATGCAACATACTGATATATAATAGGTATAGTCCCTTGTAAATATAATGGCATAATAAATGCAAACCAAGTAGAACATGAGTGATAAATTTTTGAAAGGAGGTGAAAGTTGCTTAACCATGTTTACTCCGGCCAGAGCAAACTGTAATAAGTAAAATAAATTAAGATTTCAAGGGTAAAACATCATGTCAACCAATTTTTTAAAGAAACAATAAGGAGGAAAAACAAAATGGATTCACTAAGTAAGACAATAAACAAGATGCAAACAGACAAAGAAAAGGGATTTACCCTTATTGAATTGATGATCGTGGTAGCCATCCTGGGTATCCTTGCCGCCATAGCAATCCCAAACTTCATGAGGTTTCAGGCTAAGTCGAGGCAGAGCGAGGCAAAGACAAACCTTGGAGCCATTGGTACGACAGCAGAATCATATAGGGCAGAGTTTGATTCTTACACCCTGCAACCAGATGGTCTAACTCTAGTTGCTTTTAATGATCTTGGATGGGCACCTCAGGGAACCGCAAGGTATGCTTACGGGTATAACGGCGATGTCATAGATACAACTGTTGCTGGCGGATTTGATCCGGAAAGTACCGCTGTAGACCTTTCTTTAACCCCTGGTGTCTTCTTAGCAGCTGCTGAAGGCAATATTGATGCTGAAACAGATGCCGAAGACTGTTGGACATATGATAATGTTAGAGTGCTCACAAATACTTACAATGACGTTAGCCTGGATGCCGTCGGTGGTTGTTAATATAAAATTAATTGATTTTCCTAAAAAGTAATTTGGAAAGAGGCGCTTTTTAGCGCCTCTTTTTTTTGCGGCAGTTCATTTATTTATTTTAACCGTCTGTTTCAGTAAGAGTGTTTATTATGATAAATAAAAAAGGTTTTACCCTTATTGAAATTCTTATTACTTTAGTAATCTTAGGAATACTTGTTACTCTTGCTACTGGCAGTTTCCTAAGTTATCAGGCCCGGGCCAAACAGTCAGAGATAAAATCAAATCTGGGAACTATTGGCGAAATGGCACTTTCTTATAATGCTGAATTTAATACCTATATTACCAATTGGGATGGTTTGGGATGGGCCTCTAATGGAAAAACAAGATATAGATACTGGTATAATCAAGGTGCCGCGGCCAATACACCAACATCTCCTGAGGTAGGTATTACATATTCCGATCCAGGTTCTGATGCCCAGGATAACTCGTTTGTTGTTGGTGGAGTAGGAAATATTGACAGGGATAATTTTACGGACCAATGGCTCTATAATCAGGACAGGAGCTTTACTGTTCAGCAAAATGACGTTACTACTAATTGACACCTCCCAGATCATAACTATAAATAAATCAGATCTTTTAGAAAAGAATGGATATAAAAAGGACTTAGCAATGAAACAATGTAGATTGATCCTGAAACAAATATGGCATAAGGTTCTTTTTATTTTATTCACTGCCTTCATTATAACAGGACTAAGTTCTCTAATTGTAACTCTTAGCAAGTAAGGAGAACGCCACCTCGTTTGCTAAAGTGGATGAACATGTTATAATGCGTTTGGATTTAGCTACTGGAGCAGATGATGAAAATGGATAATAAAAAATCTAAGAAAGGGTCAGTCCGAGTTGCGGCCTGGGTTCATGCGGTGATTAACCCGCTCATAGAGGCGATCCGTATGGAAAAGGCTTTTCTTAAGGATCGCAACTGGACATGGCGATATTCATCTGGCAATCTTGAGTTTATACACACTGTGCAGCGTTATCCTGATTACGTGTCTTTGCCTAACTTCGAGGATTTTCTGAGGGCCAATCCGAAGTTCCAAAAATTGTTTGATAGACATGACCAGCTCATGGAGAAACTCACTGAGGAATGTCGACAGGCTTTTCAGTCCTTGGTCACCTCTCCACTTTTTAAAGAAAAGGTTCAGAGACTGTTATCAGAATACATGAGGGGTGAAGGTTACCCTGGCGGAGCTGTTCCTGAGAAAGATTTTGCCAAGCTTATTGCCCAATACATCATTAATAACATCAGAGAATTTTCTGAGTTTTATACTGTATGGAAGTTCTGGGGTCGATTTGGAGATGATCTTTTAGATTTCAGGACGGGAGAGGTTATTAAAATGCTGGATAAAACAGGTGAAGAGCTTGAACAGTATGATGAAATACTGGTAAAAAAACTTGAAGACCTACGGTTTGAATTTTGTCAGAAGTATGATATCCCAGCAGCACCGTTACCTTACACAGGCTATGCAGGCAAGGTATAACAAAAAGGACATTAAACATGGATACAATTCCGCGTGTACCTATTGTTGATACTGGGCCTCTTTTCGACTTCTTATGGTTACGCTATTGTGAAGATTGCCATTGTCGGGATTTGTTATCTGGACTGCGGTATTTAACCTCATCAGATTCACGTGAGGCTATACGCTGGTATTTTGGTATTGCAAAGCCTATACTCACGTGTCCGCAGGTAATTGCAGAAGTGCACAACCATGCCATGAAGCGACTTGGCAATGATAAGCTGCAAGAGTTTTGGAAGATTGCACATAAAGAACTTATTGAGTTAGAACTTGATGAGGATCTTGTAAGATTGTTAGAAATGGATAGTGAAATCCTTTGCTCATTTGGGCCAACAGATACAGCGCTTATTTCCATGGCAGTACGAAGACAGATGAGTCACCCAGTTCTAACAATGGATGGAAAGGTTGCCGGACATTGCAAGAGAAAAGAGATCAAAGTGTTAAGCTTGGGTGAGATTATTCACCTCAGGCAGCAGTTTGGAAGCAAGAGTTGAAATTTGGAGTACGAAAATAAAATGAAAGATGTATTGACATAATTGAGACTGAAGAAGAGAAAAATCATAGAAGAAAGAGTAAGAAGCACTATGCCAGACTTCTTAAGGTTGAAAAATGGTGACTATAAATGTTAAACATTCTCTTGTAGTTGCATTTCCACTTATCGCCGCTTTAGCGTTTTCCATATATATTGTCCAGCATCAGATAGCAGGGTATAAAGGGATAGAAAAAAAGATCGAAGAGTTTGTGACCCTCCCGAAGGGAGAATATCTTAAGCCTGCTGTTTTTGGGTACGACCAGTTGGTGGCTGATATAATCTGGCTTCGAGCAATACAGGTTATTGGAGATAAGGTTGTAACACCCAAAGGTTATGAGTGGGTTTATCATGCCATGGATGTGGTGACAACACTCGATCCCAAATTCGCATATGCCTATCAGTTTGGAGGTGTTACCCTATCGGAACTTGGGAATCGGCCTGATATGAGTAATATGCTATTGGAAAAAGGATTAAAGGAAAATCCTGAAGTCTGGCAAATACCATTTTATCTCGGATTTAATAATTTCTTCCACCTTCATAACTATGAGAAGGCTGCAAAATATATGTCAATAGCATCTGAACTCCCGGGCCATCCGGAATACCTGCCTAAACTTGCCTCAAGGCTTTATGTACAGGCGGGAAATCCTGATATAGCACTCGAATTCTTGATAAATATGTACAAAGAAACAGATGATGAAAAGGTTAAAGAATCACTGGAGAAAAGGATAAAAGAGGTCATAATTGAAAGGGATGCAATATATCTTGAGAGGGGAGTGGCAAAATACAAAGAGGTATATAAAGACTCCCCTGAGAATCTTCAAGACCTTGTCAGGATGGGCATAATAAAGGATATCCCACCTGAGCCGTTCGGGGGGTATTATTATTTTGATCAATCAACTAATAAGGTATATAGCAGTGTTATAAGGGAGCGGATGCAGGTTTATGGAAAGTAGAGGGTGTTTTCAGATAACATGAATATGGAAGATATAGTGATTAAGATAGAGAATCTTACCAAGGTCTTTAAGAAAGGCTTCAGGGGGAAGAGTGTTGCTGCTATTAAAGGTCTTAACCTTGAGGTAAATGAAGGCGAAATTTTCGGTTTTCTTGGCCCTAATGGAGCAGGGAAAACAACCACCATAAAGATACTTATGGGGCTTATATACCCGACCACCGGAAAGGCATGGATATTAAATAAAGAAGCTACAGATGTTGAAGTAAAAAACCGTATCGGTTTCCTCCCTGAGCAGCCATATTTCTATGACTATCTTACCTCAAGAGAATTTCTGCGTTTCTATGGTCAACTGTTTGGATTGGAAGGAGATGAGTTAAGGACACGGATGAATAATCTACTTACCCTGGTTGGACTTGAAGATGCTGCCGACCTACAGCTTCACAAATTTTCCAAAGGGATGCTCCAGAGGATAGGTATAGCGCAGGCATTGATAAACAGACCTGACCTGATAGTTCTTGATGAACCAATGTCCGGGCTTGACCCGATAGGGAGGAAGGAGATACGGGATATTATCCTGCGACTGAAAGAGGATGGTAAGACGGTCTTCTTCAGCACCCATATAATCCCTGACGTTGAGATGATATGCGACAGGGTGGGTATACTTATGAAGGGTGAGCTTGTAAACGTAGGGAGGTTGGACGAGATTATGGATGCGAAGGTCAAATATGTAGAGATCATTGCAAGGAATGTCAGTAAGGAGATGTTGGCATATATGGAGGCTATGGGTTCCTCAGTCTATGAGACATGGGAGCATGTGTCAATAAAGGTAGAAGATGAAAACCGGGTAGACGGAATATTGCAACTGATAAAAGAAGGGAAGGGGAGGGTCGTCTCTGTGATACCCCAGCGGGAGACCCTGGAAGAACACTTTATAAAAAAGATAGGAGGGGCTTCTTGAAGGTACTTACAATTGCCCGGAATACATTTAGAGAGGCGATAAGGGATAGGATCCTCTATAACCTCCTCTTCTTTGCCCTACTCATGATTGCTGTATCTCTCCTCCTTGCAACATTAACCGTGGGTGAACAATCAAAGATCATTATTGATATTGGTCTTGCAAGTATTAATATTTTCGGTGCCCTGATAGCGATATTCCTTGGTATTGGACTTATTATTAAAGAGATAGAGAAGAGGACTATTTACAACATACTTTCCAAGCCAGTGCCCCGCTATCAGTTTATTATAGGGAAGTATTTAGGGCTTCTTATAACAATAATGGTAAATATAATAATTATGGGAGCAGGACTTTATCTTATTCTGATTATTAATGAGCTGAGATGGGGACATGATATATTTAATGTTAATCTTGATATATGGCTTGATATATGGAAGGCAATCTATCTTATATTTATAGAGCTTATGGTTGTTACTGCTATCGCACTGATGTTTTCCACATTTTCAAGCTCATCTACCCTGAGTGCAATCTTTACGATAGCGGCCTATATAATTGGCCACCTTACGGAAGAACTCAGATTAATAGGTAATAAATTACCTGATTCATTCATGAAGAGTACTATTAACTTTTTTTATTATTTCTTACCCAACCTCGACAATTTTAATGTCAAGGGGAAGGTAGTCCATGGTATTTATGTATCTGCTTCATACATCTCCCTTGTCACACTATATGGTCTCTTATATATAAGTGTAGTACTATTACTATCCGGGGTAATATTCCAGCGAAGAGATTTTAAGTAGGAGGTTCTTTTTTCCCTGCTGCCGGTTCTGCTGTAACCGGTTTTTCTTCTTTCTTATCAGTAACCTTTTCCTGATTTTTCCTGGGCGTGGATTGCTCTGCCGCCGGCTTCCCTTTTGATGAATAGTCATTGATATACCAACCACTACCTTTAAACATAAGTCCTGCGGCTGATATTACCTTATTTGTCGGGCCTGAGCATTTTGTGCAAGTCTTAATCGGTTGATCATTCACCTTTTGTATTACTTCAAAGGTATGTCCACAGCTTTCACATCTGTACTCATATATTGGCACTTCTTAAAACACCTCCTTTAAAATTAATCCCCCCTTACCCCCCTTTAGTAAAGGGGGATTTAGGGGGATTTGTTATTTAAGATTCTTAATAGCTGCCTCTATACGGTCAAGACCCTTCTCAATATTCTCCATGGATGTGGCATATGATAAACGCATATACCCGGGTGCACCAAATGCCTCACCTGGCACAGCAGCAACCTTTGCTTCATTTAATAAATATTCTGCAAACCTTACAGAAGAATCAATCACATGATTGCTAAATCTCTTACCCAGGATGCCAGAGATATTCGGAAATACATAGAACGATCCCTTAGGCGTAAAACATGTAAACCCTTCAATCCTATTTAACCTTTCAACAATATATTTTCTCCTCCTGTCAAACCTTTCAACCATCATAGTAATAAAATCCTGATATCCACCTTTTAATGCCTCAAGTGCTGCCTTCTGAGATATAGATGCCGGGTTGGATGTACTCTGGCTCTGAATATTCCCCATTGCATTAATTATATCTTTTGGACCTGCTGCATAGCCGATCCTCCATCCGGTCATTGCATATGACTTTGATACGCCGGTAACAACTATGGTGATTTTAAAAATCTCTTTATTTAATGATGCAATACTTACCTGTTTAAATCCATCGTATACTATATCTCCATATGTTTCATCAGATATAACATATATATTATGTTTTACTGCTATCTCTGCTATCTGCTCAAGATGTGATATGTCATATGCTGAACCAACAGGATTGGAAGGTGTATTCAATATTAAACCTTTTGTCTTCTTATTTATTATAGCTTCAAGGTCTTCAGGTCTTAAAAGGAAATCATCTTCCTGATGTGTTTCAATAAAAACAGGTGTTGCACCACTCAGGAATATCTGCTCAGGATAAGTTACCCAATAGGGAGAGGGAATAATAACCTCATCTCCATCCTCAAAAAGTGCCATAGATATGTTATATAAACTATGTTTTGCACCACATGATATAAGGACTTCATCAGGTTTATAATATAACCCATGATTTTTAGCCAGATTTTCTGCAACTACCTGTCTTAGTTCGTCAATTCCAGATGATGGGGTATATTTAGTAAAACCACTATTAATTGCCTCAATCGCAGCCCCTTTTATTCCATCTGCAGTATCAAAATCAGGTTCACCTGCACTGAAACTAATTACATCTATCCCATTTTTCCTCATGGCCTTTGCCTTTGCCTCTAATGACAGGGTAGGGGATGGTTTAATCAAATATGCACGCTTAGCAAGGGGCTTCAATGTATCACTCCTTCTTTTTCTTAAACTTTATCTTTAGCATCTCGTTTACATGTTTTGGAACTAATGATGAAATATCTCCACCAAAGCTTGCTACAACTTTTATAATAGTGGAGGTAAGATAAGAATATTCCTCACTTGGCATTAGAAAAATTGTCTCAATATCACTATCAAGTTTCCTATTCATCAGTGTCATCTGAAACTCATACTCAAAGTCCGATATTGCCCTTAACCCCCTTATGATCCCACTGGCATTACGCTGTTTGGCAAAATCAACAAGAAGGCCGTCAAATACCTCAACTGAGATATTCGGAAACCCTTTGACTGCCTCCTTTACCATAGAGACCCTTTCTTCAAGGGAAAAGAGGGCTGTTTTCTTTGGGTTTGGACCTATGGCAACAATTATTTTGTCAAAAAGTTTTAGACTCCTGAGGATAAGGTCGATATGCCCATTTGTAATAGGATCAAAAGTCCCTGGATATACAGCAGATACGCCCATTTTTACTTATTCTTTATTTTACCTTTAGTTTTCTATATACAGTTAAAGTAGTATCTCCATAAATATATTTTCCATATAACGAAAAGTCTTCAATCTCAGTATTTATGGATACCTTACTCAGGTGTTCAAAAATCAAAAAACCGTAATCAAAAATACTAACATTTGCTGATACTTTTGGCAAGAGGATTTTCCATTTAGGGAAATTATATGGCGGGTCAATAAAAACAATATCATATCCGGGTTTTTCCTTAAAATATTTATCCAATGATTTCAGTACATCAGCACAGATAACCTCTGCAGAATCTTTAAAATCGCATAGTTCCAAATTCTCATATATCATCTTGGAATGTCCCGGATTAGATTCAATAAATGTGACATGCGAAGCCCCCCGGCTAAGGGCCTCAATACCTACTGCACCAGTTCCGGCAAAAAGCTCCATGAATCTTTTACCTTCTATAAATGACGGGGGAATAATATTAAACAACGATTCCCGTACCTTATCCGAAGTTGGGCGAATCCTGGAACCTTTTGGAACCTTCAGAAACCTGCCTTTTGCTTTTCCACCTATAACCCTGAGCATAATCCCTCATTGACAATTTACCATATCTACTTTATTTTACCGTGAAAATTCCCGAGCTCGTAGTAGGGACAAACCTTTAGGTTTGTCCACTTCTATGCCTGTTTTGGACAGACCTGAAGGTCTGTCCCTACATCTTTTCCACCTATAACCCTGAGCATAATCCCTCATTGACAATTTACCATATCTACTTTATTTTAAAGGAAAATTAAAATCAAGGGAGGTAAATTTATGGTAAGAAATATTGGAAAGATTTATTTACTCATAAACTCAGAAATTGGCAAGGAACGTGCTGTCAGAGATTCTTTGAGAAAGATGGAGAATGTTAAAAGTGCTGACATGATTACAGGCAGGTATGATATTATTGCCCTTATTGAAGGTGAAACTATTAAGGATATATTTTCTACAATAATGAGTAGGATTCGATCTATTGATGGAATAATCAGGACAGAGACAAATCTGGTAATTGACTGAGTGATATTTTAGACCGAACACAATTCGCCAATAACAACTATTGGTCTTTTCTTATTCTGCAGGATAGTGGTATCAATAATTGTTCCACAATTAATGCAACGCCATGCATAGAAAACAATGGAGTAGTCAGTAAAACGTTCAGATACCATAAACCCGCCGCATTTTGGACAGTGGTGCATGATGAACCCTCCTTTTTAATTTTCTTAATTGTGCAAAATTAATACCATATATATTATTAAGGTAACATTAAAACAATAATACATACCGGCTGATAATATGTTTATCTTTAATTATCAAAGAGTTAATTCATTCAAGTATTTTAAAATATACGGGATTAAAACGTATGGAAGGTAAATAAAACATATATAAGATTGTCAAAAAAGATGTGCATGTGACAAAAAATTGTTGGCGCAAGTTGTTGCTGGCAAATTAGCTATATTTGTATAATACGTCTTATAATATATATTATGTTAACTTATTATTAAATTATTAAAAGAACACAGATTTACTTCAAAATTCTCTTATGGGTTTTAGGTTCTTTTAAACCTACCCCACAAATCATCGAATACATCATATACGACAGGGATAACTACGAGGGTAAGAAATAATGAGGTTAATAGTCCGCCAATTGTCGCAATAGCCATAGGTGCACGGGTCTCAGACCCCTCTCCAATTCCCAATGCAATGGGCATCATACCAAACACCATAGCAAACGTTGTCATAAGGATCGGCCGCAGCCTTACAGGTCCTGCAGTTAAAATGGCCTCTTTACGCTCCATCCCCTTTGCCCTTAAAGTATTGGTATAATCCACGAGCAGGATTGCATTCTTTTTTACAAGACCCATCAGGAGTATTAAGCCGATAAAACTAAAAATATTTAAAGTCATTCCTGTGATTAGTAAGGCTGCAAAGGCACCTATGAATGAGAATGGCATAGAGAGTAAGACTGTAATCGGGTGAATGAAGCTTTCAAACTGGGATGCAAGCACCATGTAAGCAAGAATCACACCGAGTATCAGGGCAAACATTAGATAACCAAAAGATTCGCCCATCATATCCGCCATACCTTTATGACTACCTGTATAATCCGGTGGTAGTATCTTTACTGCAATATTATCAAGCTCTTCCTTGGCCTGGCCAAGTGGTTTACCTTCGAGGTTAGCAAATAATGTTATAGCCCTCTGCCTGTCAACCCTGTTAATGACACTAGGCCCTCCGCCTTCCTTAATTTCTACAATATTTGAGAGTTCAATCATTCTCCCATCCTTTGACCTGACAAACAGCCTTCCAATATCATCAGGATCTTTCCTGTTCTCAGGATTGAGTCTCATCTTCACATCGTACCTTCTGCCTCTTGCCTCATCTTTAAACCTGGTAATATCAACTTCGCCTCCGATAAGAAAGTTGATTGTTTCTGCTACAGTAGCAATGTCTACCCCTAAGTCTGCTGCCTTATTCCTGTCAATATATACCTTTACTTCTGATTTACCGGCCTCGAGAGATGTATCAACATCAACTATGCCGGAAAGTTTTGAAAATTCACTTACTATCTGCTTAGAATATCCGTTAAGCTCCTCCAGATTTCTCCCCCTGATACTATATTGGATGGGGACCATCCTTTGCCCACCACCAACAAGAGAGACATCCTCAGCAGTACCCTTAAGGCCTGGTATCTGCCGGAATTGTTTCCTCATATCCGCCATTATTTCCTGCTGACTCCTTGTACGTTCTGATTTAGGTTTCAATCCAATAAACATTGTACCTTTGTGTACCTCTCCAAAGGTACCCTGTCCATAGAAAATAGTCATTATCTCAGGTGTTGCAAGGACAATCTCCTCTGCCTTTTTAAACATACCCTCTATCTGATCAATAGAATAATCTTTGGGTGCCTCGAGTCGTGCAACAAACCTTGACTGGTCCTCTGAAGGGAGGAACTCTTTTCCAAGGAATTTCGTAATGTAAAGGCTGAGAATAAATATAATAACTGCTGATACTATTACAATCGCCCTGTGTTCAATTGCAATCGACAATAATCTCCTGTAGCTCTCCTCTACCTTCTTGTATTGTTTCTCAAGCCAGTCTGACAGGTGTTTAAATACACTTGTTGATGTATGAGAAGATGTATGTACTTTTAAAAACTTTGAAGAAAGCATAGGTGTAAGGGTAAAAGAGACAAACAAAGATACCAATATAGCGAAGACAACTGTAAGGGCGAACTGGAAGAAGAACATACCTATTATTCCCTTCATAAATGCCACGGGAAGGAATATAACTACAATAGCCAATGTGGTTGCCATAACAGCAAGTCCTATTTCTGATGTTGCAAACGATGCAGCCTCCCTGATTCCCATACCCTTCTCAATATGACGTTGTATATTTTCAATAACGATAATGGCATCATCTATCAGGATTCCAACTGAAAGAGAAAGTCCAAGCATCGTCATATTATTAAAGGTGAACCCGAAAACATTCATTATCGCAAAAGTGGAAATAATAGAGGTTGGAATTGCAATAGCGCTGATTATTGTTACCCTTATACTTCTCAAAAACAATAATACGGCTATTGAGGCAAAGAATCCTCCATATAAAAGATGGAATTGCACCTCTTCAATTGATCTCTTAATAAAATGTGACTGGTCAAAACTTATTTCGAGTTTCATTCCTGCAGGCAGGGATTTCCTGATATTCTCAATCTCCTTCTTTATCCTGTCCGTGACCTCAAGTGTATTTGTGCCTGATTGTTTCTGGATACCGAGACCTATTGAAGGCACCCTGTTAAATCTTGTGACTGAACGCTTTTCAGCCATTCCATCCTCTGCCCTGCCCACATCTTTCAATCTTATTGCTGTCCCGTTATAGAAACCTACAATAAGATCATTGAACTCCTGAACATTTGTGAATTCACCCTTTACCTTGATCAAATACTCCTTGAATTCACCTTCTATCCTCCCCCCTGGAAGTTCAATATTCTCACGCTGGAGGGCAATAAGAACATCATGTGCTGATATACGATAGGCCGAGAGCTTATCTCTATCAAGCCATACCCTTACCTGACGCAGACGTAATCCTGCTATACGTATTGCACCAACACCATTTATCCTTTGAAGCTGTTCTTTTAATATCTCATCAGCATAAGTAGAAAGCTCTCTGATAGATCTTTCACCTGTCAGTGCAATCCATATTACAGGGTTTGCATCAGGATCTACTTTTTCAATAACTGGTTCGTCTATGTCTTCAGGAAGGCGATTCCTTATTGCAGCTATCTTTTCTCTGACATCCTGAACTGCAAGGTCTATATCCCTTTCAAGATTAAACTCTACAATTACAGTAGACCTCCCCTCTGTACTTGTAGAGGTAATTGTTTTCACCCCGTTTATTGTATTTACTGCCTCTTCTACCTTATCGGTCAGGTCAATATCAACCACCTCAGGGCTGGCGCCTTTTAATGTCGTACTTATGTTTACGATTGGGAATTCAACTTTTGGAAAGAGGTCTACTCCAATACGCGGATATGATACAACACCGAGAATTACAAGACCGAGTATAACCATAGTTGCAAATACCGGTCGTCTTATGGACGTATCAGCGAGCCACATTGACCCTTACCTTTACCCCTTCCGAAAGATTTTGCTGGCCTGCAATTACTAATTTTTCTCCTGCTTTGATCCCTTCTATAATCTCCATAACGCCGCCATACTTATTGCCAACTTTTACATATCTTTCCTTTGCCCTGTCCTCCTCAATAGCAAATACCTTTACCTTGTCACCTTCATAGAGAAGTGCATTCACCGGGACAACATTTGCCTCTCTGGTATCCCCTGTATATATGATTACACGGGCAAATAATCCTGGTTTTAATAGTCCTCCTGAATTATTAATAAGGGTCTCTGCCTGTAATGACCTTGTCCTTTCGTCGAGACCAGGATAAATAATACTCAATCTCCCTTTAAAATCTCTTAAAGGATACGGGTCTACCTTTAACTGAACATCCTGACCAATCTTGAGTCTTCCTATATCCTTTTCCGGTACATTGAATGAAAGTTTCAATGGATCATTTTGTATAACAGTAAATAGTGGTGTTCCATTCCTCACATAGTCACCGGAAGATACCTTCTTTAATTTTATTATCCCGGAAATAGGAGAATATATCTTCGTCTTGGTAAGTCTCTGTAGTATAAGGTTAAGGGAAGCCTTTGCTCTTTCAACCTCGGAACCTGACAATGAGAGACGTGTTGAAATGTCATCAAACTCATTCAGTGATGAAAGACCTTCTTTATAGAGAGACTCCTTCCGTTTATATTCAACTGATATGTTAGATAAGTTTGCCTCTGCCTGTTTTAGTATGGCTTCAGCCTGTTTTACCTGGAGGATATAGTCAGTGTCATCAATTATTGCGAGGACCATCTCTTTATTTACTTCTGTTCCCTCATCAACTCTGATATCCTTTAAAACCCCGTCTACCTCAGAGCTGATTATCACCTCTTCACCCGGGATCAATGTCCCTATTGTCTCAATATAAGGTCTTATAGATCTCTTCTCTACAGTCTGTAATATTACATTTATAACCTTTTCTTCTGATTTAACCTTCACCTCACCCTTTTCACATGATGAAATAATCAGGGTAAGACCGATAAAGAAGGACAATAGCACCATTCTCCTGATAATTATCATTAGTCCTCTCCTTTCAGGACACCGTATGTAAATATTCTCACAAATTCTTTTATTACCAACTTAATCTCCTTATTAGTTATTTCCCGTCCCTTAATAATAACTTCTGCATTAAAATATGCGAATATCATCCCGAGAAATGCCCTTGACCCCATATCTGAAGAGAATTTTTTTAGAACACCCTTCTCTTGCCGGGCACGGAAGTATTCTTCAAGAAGTTTTATTGTTTCATCTATACACTTAGTGTGAAAGACCTTGATCTTTTCAGGATAGACATTTATTTCAGATGACATAATCCTTACTAATGATTTTCTCTCTTTAAGTGTTTCAAAGAACCCTATTCCGATTAATTGAAGTGTGTCTGGAAAATCATGTGAAGAGTCTCCAATTTTTGAAAGCAGGTCCCGAAGTCTTGGTAAAAAGGAATAACGGTTTAGTACCTCTTCAAAAAGCCTTTCTTTAGAACCAAAGTGTCTGAATAGTGTTACTTCTGTAACCCCGGCCTTTTGGGCAATCTCTTTTGTCGAGGTACCCAAATAGCCTTTTTCAGATACTAATAAAAGAGTTGCCTCTATAAGTTTCTCATCAGTATCAGATTTCACCTTGACTCCATCTCTTCCATTAG
>Ga0209343_10005485_pt1 | contig 15353 bp, 16 predicted proteins | sample RifCSPlowO2_02_FD_184026 | JGI IMG/M metagenome (GOLD analysis project Ga0209343, IMG submission 184026) | Groundwater microbial communities from Rifle, Colorado - Rifle CSP2_plank lowO2_0.2 (SPAdes) (version 2) | ecosystem: Environmental > Aquatic > Deep subsurface > Groundwater | place... | reverse complement strand
TCAGCAGCAGGGCCAGGATGGCACGGCCTCGGCGCATCGCGAAGTTGAAACCCATGGCCGTGCCGAAGGCGACGGTGCTGAGGGTGGCGATGGTGGCGGCGCTGCTCAGCAGGGGGTGGCTCAGCACCAGGGCATGGATCAGGCCCCAGCTCAGAGCGGTGAACAGAATCAGCCCCCACTGCCGGTTGAGCCAGCGCTGCATGGCTTCCGGGCTCTGTTCGCTGGGCAGGCGATGCAGCACGCGCAGCACCAGTAGCAGGGCGAACAGGCTGGCAATGCCAAGGCCCAGGCCGAGCTGGCTCATGGGGCTGGTGCTGAACAGCCAGGTGAGCAGCCAGGCCAGCGGGTAATAGATACCGCCCAGGGTCGAGCGGGTGCGGGTGTCCTGAGCTTCACGCCATATGGCAAAGGCCTGGGGCTGGCGAGGGGCGGCGGAGTCAGTCATGGCCTGTGATCACAGATAGGCTTTAGCCTGAGCATAACTGCTACGGCATGAAACGCACTGTCCATTTGCCACTGCGGACCGACGGTATAGCCTCTTGCATATGGGGCAGGCTGCCGCGCCTCGGCCAGCCTCGCCTAGCGCAGGATCAGCAGCGGACTGGTGCTGGTGCGCAGCAGGTGGCTGGTGGTGCTGCCCACCAGGAACTGGCGGATGCGTGAGTGGCCGTAGGCCCCCATCACCAGCAGGTCGATGCCCTGTTCGAGCTGGTAGGCGTGCAGGGTTGGTTCGACCTCGCCGGCACGAATCGCCAGCTGCACCTCATGGCCGCCCTTGACCAGGCGCTGCTCGGCCTCCTTGAGCTGCTCCCAGGCCGGGCCGGTGTCTGCACCAACCATCAGCACATGGATCGGCAGGCCCTTGAACAGCGGGCTGGCGGCGAGCATGTCGATGCCCTTGTGGCAGGTCGGGCTGCCATCGAAGGCCAGCATCAGGCTCCGCGGGGGGTGGAACTGGCCAGGGGTGACCAGGATCGGCCGGTGCAGGGTGCGGATCACGCTTTCCAGATGGCTGCCCACCAGCTGGCTGACGGCATCGCTGGTTTCGCCCTGGCGACCGATCACCAGCAGGCGGATGTCCTGCTCCAGTTCGCCGAGGCAGGTCACCAGGTCGCCGTGACGCTGGCGCAGCTGCGGGTTGCTGACGCCGTCGCGCTGGGCGCGCTGCTTGGCCGCTTCCAGCGCCAGGCGGCCCTGCTCCAGGGCCAGGGTGCTGCGCTGCTGGTCGAGCTCGGCCAGCTCCTGGAGCAACTGCTCGCGGCTGCCCAGGGCGATATTGCCGGAGAGGTTGCTCAGCGGCGGGTACTGCTTGTGGTCGAGCACGTGCAGCAGGGTCAGCGGCGCGCCGAGGCGCAGGCTGGCCCAGGCAGCGTAATCGCAGACCGCCGGGGAAGACAGGGAACCATCAATGCAAGCCATTACCTGGGACATGCTGTTCTCCTTCTTATCAGTGGCCCGACAGCAGGTCGCTGGCGTTGTCCTTGTCGTGCACGCCGAAGCGGTCGACGATGGTGGCGCTGGCTTCGTTCAGGCCCAGCACTTCGACTTCGGTGCCTTCGCGGCGCAGCTTGATGACCACCTTGTCCAGGGCGGCGACGGCGGTGATGTCCCAGAAGTGCGCGCGGGACAGGTCGATCACCACCTTAGCAACGGCTTCCTTGAAATCAAAGGCCGCGACGAACTTGTCGGCGGAGCTGAAGAACACCTGGCCGACCACCTTGTAGGTGCGCAGTCGACCATCGGCGTCGGTTTCCGAGTTGATATAGAGGAAGTGGCCGATCTTGTTGGCGAAGAACAGCGCCGCCAGCAGCACACCGACAAATACGCCGTAGGCCAGGTTGTGGGTATAGACGGTCACCGCCACGGTGGCGAGCATGACGATATTGGTGGAGAGCGGGAAGGTCTTGAGGTTGCGGATCGAGTCCCAGCTGAAGGTACCGATCGACACCATGATCATCACCGCCACCAGCGCGGCCATGGGGATCTGGCTGACCCATTCCGAGAGGAACACCACCATCAGCAGCAGCACGCTGCCTGCCACCAGGCAGGAGAGACGGCCGCGGCCGCCGGATTTCACGTTGATCACCGACTGGCCGATCATCGCGCAGCCGGCCATGCCGCCGAGCAGGCCGGAGGCGATATTGGCCACGCCCTGGCCCTTGCATTCGCGGTTCTTGTCGCTGCTGGTGTCGGTCAGGTCGTCGATGATGGTGGCGGTCATCATCGACTCCAGCAGGCCGACCACGGCCAGGGCGGCGGCGTAGGGGAAGATGATCGCCAGGGTTTCTAAATTCAGCGGTACGTCCGGCCAGAGGAAGATCGGCAGGGTGTCCGGCAGTTCGCCCATATCACCGACGGTGCGGATATCCAGGCCGAAATACATGGCTACGGCGGTCATCGACAGGATGCACACCAGCGGCGAGGGGATCAGCTGGCCGAGCTTCGGCACATAGGGGAACAGGTAGATGATGCCCAGACCCGCGGCGCACATGGCATAGACCTGCCAGGTGACGTTGGTCAGTTCCGGCAACTGGGCCATAAAGATCAGAATCGCCAGGGCGTTGACGAAACCGGTGACCACCGAGCGCGAGACAAAGCGCATCAGGCTGCCCAGTTTCAGGTAGCCCGCGCCGATCTGCAGCAGCCCGGTCAGTAGCGTCGCCGCCAGCAGGTATTGCAGGCCGTGTTCTTTCACCAGGGTCACCATGACCAGGGCCATAGCCCCGGTGGCGGCGCTGATCATCCCCGGGCGGCCGCCGACGAAGGCGATCACCACGGCGATGCAGAAGCTGGCGTAGAGGCCGACCTTGGGGTCGACCCCGGCGATGATCGAGAAGGCGATGGCTTCCGGGATCAGCGCCAGCGCCACCACCAGACCGGCGAGCACGTCGCCGCGGATATTGAACAACCAGGTGTTTTTCAGGCTTTGCAGCATGGGGCATTCCAATGGCTGGGGTCCGCAGGTGCACGCAAGGGCAGCGGATGGGGCTAATAAAAATCCAGGTACAACGAGTGCGACGACGGACCGAGGTGGCTGGCGCGCAGGGGGCATGGCGACGTAGCGGAAACCGCCCGGGCCACGCGGGGAGGGGCGAAACGCTAGGGCGGCTTAGGCAGCCAGCGCGATGGTTGGGCCAGTGTCATAACGACCTGCCTCTATCCATACGGGCGAAAAGGGCGCGTACCTTAACACAAGCCTCCCGGCCGCCGCAGCCCGTGGCCTGTCTGGCCCTGCGAGTTGAACTCATTAGCAGACAGGCACTCCTAATCCGGCACCCAGCGTCAGGTGCCGATCAATCGGCACCTGCACAGCCGTGCTGTCATGTTCACCCAGCACACTGCTGTTTCCCGTAAGCACGCGAGAATGACTATTCATGATGCCCGCTGCGAAAGGGGTGCCAGGACGGCTACCTGATATCAGTCCATGGAAATGGGCGCTGCTGTTGCTGGCGCTGGTGCTGGTTTACCAGATAAGCGTGCAGCATCTGGATAACCGTCTGTATTTCTGGATCAAGACCTCCTGGCACGAGAGCGAGTGGGAACACCGCAGCCTGTGGCTGCCCGAATACCGGGTGCGGGTCGATGCGCTGCCGATCGCCGGGGTTGCCGACAATCTCTCCGGGCTGACCTATGACGAAGGCCGCGGGCACCTGTGGGCGGTGGTCAACAGCCCCGAGGAACTGCTGGCCATGAGCAAGGATGGCGAGGTGCTGGCGCGCTATCCCCTGAGCGGTTTCAGTGATGTTGAAGGCATTACCTACCTGGGCGATAACCTGCTGTTGCTGGCCGAAGAGCGCAACCAGGCGCTGGTGCTGGTCGAGGTGCCGGACAAGCCTGGTGCCTTGTTCCGTGAGGACTATCGGGCGCTGACCCTAGGCATTGATCTGGGCGGCAACCAGGGCTTTGAAGGCGCGGGTTACGACCGTAAAGGCGATCGGCTGTTTGTGGTCAAGGAGCATTCGCCGCGCAAGCTTTATGAGGTGCGCGGGTTGAAATCCAGCGTGCAGGGCGACTTCAACCTGCAGGTAATCGACCGCCAGGCGTGGATCGATCGCAAGATGTTTGCCACCGATCTGTCATCGGTGCACTACGACGAGCAGACCGGGCATCTGGCCCTGCTTAGCGATGAGTCCAAGGTGCTGATCGAACTGGATGCCGAAGATGGCAAGCTGATCAGCTTTCGCTCGCTGCTCAGCGGCTTTGCTGGGTTGAAAGACAGCGTGCCGCAAGGCGAGGGCCTGACCCTGGATGATCGGGGCAATCTCTATCTGGTCAGCGAACCCAATCTGTTCTACCGCTTCGAGCGCGACTAACCGCGGCGGATCATCCAGATCCCCGCGACGATCAGCAGCAGGCCACCGACTTTGCCCAGGCTGATCGGGGCTTCGCGAAAGCCGGCCCAGCCGAAGTGGTCCAGCGCCAGGGCCATGCTCATTTGCCCGGCGATCACCAGGGCCATAAACAGCAGCGCGCCGACCTTGGGGCCGGCAAAGGCGGCGGTGGCGATAAACATCACCCCCAGCAGGCCGCCGCTCCAGTGCCACCAGGTCAGCCCCTTGAGCGCGCCGAGGCCGGGAACCTCACGCTGCGCCAGCACCAGAACCAGCAACGCCAGGGTGCCGACGGCAAAGGAGATCAGGGCGGCCGACAACACGCTGGAAACCTGCTTGGCCAGCTGACCGTTGATCCCCGCCTGCAGTGGCAGGCAGGCTCCGGCGACAAAGGGCAGGGCGAGTAACCACCAGATCGGGGCGGGCATGGGGCGTCTCCTGGGCGGCAAAGGCGGATGAGTATGCCGTAAAAGCTGTCCGTATCGTCAGCCTCGGTCATGCCAGATTGCCGCTTGGCGCATGCAAAAAGGCCTGGGTTTGTGACCCAGGCCTTTTGCGTGTGATGCGCTGCTAATCAGTGGCAGTGACCTACGGCCACTGCATTTCACCCTTGAGCACCTTGGCGCTCAGTTCCAGGCTGCTGGCGTCGAGCAGGTTCGGGTACTGGGTCTTCATCGTCTCGATCAGCGCCTGGCTGTTCTTGGCCTTGGGCAGCGCGGTTTCGAGATCATTGAGGTAGTTGCGGGTAAAACGCAGGTCATCCAGGTTGAGCTTGGGCTGGCCCATAAAGTGCCCGGGCACCAGGGTTTTCGGCTGCAGCGCCTGCAGCTCATCCAGGGATTTCAGCCAGGTCTGACGGGCTTGCGGCGATTGTGCATCGGCAATCCAGGGGTGGATGTTGGCGTAGGTCAGCACGCCGCCGACCACCGCTTTGATGCTCGGAATCCACAGGCTGGTGTGCTTGGGGTCATGGCCGATCAGCTCGATGCGCTGGCCTTCCAGGCTCAGGTGGTCGCCTTGCAGGGCTTGTGGCACCTGGGTGCGGGCCGGTGCCGTGTCCTTGAGGATCGGGCCCCAGTAGGCCAGCTTCGGTTCGCGGCTTTTTTCGATATAGGCGATGGTCTGCGGCGTGGCCAGGACCTTGGCCTTGGGGAAGGCGCGGGTCAGGGTGTCCAGGCCGAAGTAGAAGTCCGGGTCGCCGTGGCTGACAAAGATGGTGGTCAGGTTCTTGCCGCTGGCCTGAATGCGCTCGACCAGCTCTTGCGCTTCGCGGGTGGAGAACTGAGCATCGACCAGAATGACATCGCGCTCGCCGCTGATCAGGGTCGAGGTCACCGGGAAAATCGCCTTGTCGCCTGGGTTATAGACATCCAGGGTCAGGGGCTGGGCAATGGCTGTGGTGGCAAGGGTAAGCAGGCTGGCGCTGGCAAGCAGGCCGCGCATATGGCTGAAAATCGACATGCTGATCTCCTGTTGAGTAAGTGAGGGGATCTTAGTTGCTTAAAGTCGCGCAAAAAGCCCGCTAAACTGCGCATATTTGTTGCGCTAAATGGGCTAATAATGGACCGGCTGATGGCTACTCGGGTATTTGTCGAGGTGGTGGAACGCGGCAGCCAGACTGCTGCCGCCGAAGCGCTGGAGATGTCGCGGGCGATGGTCTCGCGCTATCTGGCCGAGCTGGAAGGCTGGGTTGGCGCGCGCCTGTTGCACCGCACCACGCGCAAGCTGAGCCTGACCGGTGCCGGCGAGCAGTTGCTCGGCCAGTGCCGCGAGATGCTGGCCGTGGCCGAGGCCATGCAGGGCGTCAGCCAGGGCCGCAATGAAGCCCCGCGCGGCAACCTGCGTATCGCCTGCAGCCAATCCTTCGCCCAGGCCTGGCTGGTGCACGCCTTGAACGATTTCACCGGCCTGTATCCCCAGGTCAGCGTCGATCTGCAGGTGGGCAGTCAGGCGGTCAATCTGGTGGAGGCACGTATCGACCTGGCCCTGCGCATCACCAATCAGCTCGATCCCAACCTGATCGCCCGGCAACTGGCGGTGTGCCGTTCTGTGGTGTGCGCCAGCCCGGCTTATCTGGAAAAACATGGCACGCCGAGGCATCCGGTTGAACTGAGCCAGCACAACTGCCTGAGCTATGCCTATTTCGGTCGCAGCATCTGGGAGTTTACCCGCGCCGGTGAGCCCCATGCCGTGGCAGTCAGCGGCAACCTCAGCGCCAATGAGTCGATGGTGCTGTTGGAGGCGGCCCTGGCCGGTGGCGGGATCAGCCTGCAGCCGCGTTACTCGGTTGGCGGCCATTTGCGCTCTGGCACGCTGGTGCAGCTGCTGCCCGATTACCAGCCGCAGGAGCTGGGCATCCACGCCCTCTACGGCACGCGCCGGCAGATGCCGCCGGCATTGCGCGCCTTGCTGGACTTCCTTCTGGAGCGGCTGGTCGATAGGCCGGACTGGGATATCTAGAGCCGTGCTTCCCCTGGTTTGAAACACGCAGGATCAGTCACGGTACGGGTTTGCTGACGACTGTCGGTCTGCGGCCAAGGATCAGGTGCTCCCGCAGTTGTCACAGAGCTTGCGTCAGGCGCGGTCTATGTAGGGGCGGTCTCGACCGCGAATGGCGTCGTCGCGGTTTTGTGGCGACCATAAGGCTGATCAACAAGGCCGCGCCGGCTGTAGATTCCAGGTGCGCACGGCGCGCCCTACCTATGGCTTGTCGCCTCACGATCCGTATTGGCCACATAGCCTTGGCAACGCCCAGCTAGAGCGCCTTGTCGAACTGGATCAGGGCCACGCGCTGGTGCTGGCGGTCGCGGCGTTTGACTATGCCGCTGGGGCTGTAACCGAGTTTCGGGTAGAGCAGCAGGCCGGCGCTGTTGGCATTGAAGCACGACACCTGCATGCGCTTGGCGTGGTAGTGCTCGCGGGCCAGTTGCTCCATCGCCGTCACCAGGTAATGGGCCACACCCTGGCCGCGGGCCCAGGGCGCGATCATCAGGTTGCCCAGGGCGCAGTAGTCGCCGTATTGCCATTGGTAGAAATTGGCGAAACCGGCGACCCGGCCGTTGAGCAGCGCCACGGTGCTGTCACGGCGTTCGGCCATGGTCGCCGCCAGCTGGCCGACACTCAACGGCCAGTCAGCTTTGGGGTAGCAGAAGAACAGTTCCTCGGCGTTCTGCGCGAAGGTGACGATCTCGCTCAGGTCATCGGCCGTGGCGGTGCGATGATCAAACGACGAGCTGGGCGGCATGGCGGTCATCCTTGATTGATGCGGGGTTGGCTATCAGTGCGGAGGATACTGGCTGAGCACCTTGGCGACTGTGGCGCGGATCGCCGTTTCGCGTTCTGCCGGGCTCGGCTGGCGGTTGCGCAGTATCTGTTCGGCACTGCCGCGCCAGACCAGTTTGCCGTCCTTGCCGTCGAGCAGGTCGATCTGCAGGGTGCCAACCTGATAGTCCAGGGTGCGGGTTTCCACATAGCTCGGGCCGCCCCAGAAGCCGCCGCGCCAGGGGTCGCCCCAGCTACCGCCGAATTGGGTGCTGACCTGCTGCTGGCGGTTATCGACGATCAGCCACACCTGCACCTTGAGGTCGCTGCTGCTGCCGCTGGCGGCGGGGCGAAGGCCGCGCTGGTCGAGCTGCTCGCTCACGGCGGCGCGAATCCGCTGGCCGGTGAGGTCGCTGTTGATCCGCGGGTCATCGGGTTTGTACTGCACGGCCGGCTCCAGCCAGCTCCAGCTGCGGTAGGCGGCAAAGTCCCGGTTGGGGTCGAAGTCGCGCTCCAGCTGCGCGGTCTGGCAGGCGCTCAGCAGCAGCACCAGGGGCAAGAGCAGTAGCGATAAGCGCATGGGCGTTCTCCTGAAAAGGCTGGCAATCAGTGCGGCGGGTAGCTGGTCAGGGCCTGTTGCAGGGCGTTACGCAAGGCCGCAGCCCGTTCGCCCTGGCTGTCGCCGGCGAGGGTTTCGGCGCTGGCGCTCCAGACCGGCTGGCCGTCGCGGCCATCGAACAGGTCGATGCGTACCACTATGACCTCTTCACGGTAGCTGTGCACCCGCGGCGCGCTGCCCCACATGCCGTACCGGTCGCCGTAGCGATCATGGCCGTAGTAGCCGCCATCGGGCTCGCTGACCTGGCGGATACGCTGCTCCAGACGCAGCTCGGCGCTGACCTGCAGGTCGGCCCCGACACCGGCCCGGTGCGGGCGCAGGCCACGCTGGTCGAGGGCGTTGCTCAGGGCTTCCTGCACCTGCTCTGAGCTGGCCCAGGCGCTGCCCGCCGGCAACTGCCGCCAGCTCCAGGTGCGGTAGTGGCCATAGTCGCGGGGCGCGGCCGGGTAGGCGCTGGGGTCCAGCTGCCCGGGCGTATGCGTCGGGGCCGGCGGCAGCGGCGCGCTGTCGGCGATATAGGGGTTCTGGCTCTGACAGGCCGCCAGGGTGGCCAGTAGCAGTAGAATTCCGAGCTGTCTCATGCGCTACTCCTGCTGCTCGAATAGGGGGTTGGCAGGTGGTTTTTCCACGGCCTGCTGGGCGCGCGGGGCCGTCCAGGCCGTGCGCAGCAACGCAGGCAATGAGCATTGGTGCGCATGGCGCACCCTGCGGCCTCAGATCTTCTCACCCTCAGGGGCAATAGCCGAATGCAACAGGCTATCGGTACATCGCCTTTCAACTGTCTATCAGCGTGGCCGGCAGATCCAGTGCAGATAACGGCCAAGCCCGGCAAAACTGGGGTGACGACGGTAGGCCAGCTCCATTTCCAGCAGGTCGAGCAGCTCGGCCTTGGCCTGGAAGGGCTGCGGCATATAGTCGTGGAACACCCGCACGCCGCTCTGGCTTTCGACCTGCCAATTAGGCTCGAGTTGCGCCGCCAGTTCGCGTGGATCGAGGGGCATCTGTGGGGTCAGGCTCTGTTTCTCCCCGGCGAACTCGGCCTTGCGCAGCTTGCGGAAGTGGCCCTTGAGCAGGTTGCGGTAGATCAGCGCATCCTTGTTGTAGAAGGCCAGGGACAGCCAGCCGCCGGGCGCGCAGAGCTGGTGCAGCACCGGCAGGATGCTATGGGGTTCGGCCAGCCATTCCAGCACGGCGTGGCAGATCACCAGGTCATAGGGGCGCTCGAGCTGGCCGAGCAGGTCCTGCCAGGGGGCCTGGATAAAGGTCGCGCGCTGGCCCGCGGCGGCAAAGCGTTCGCGGGCCCCGGCCAACATGGGTTCGGCGGGTTCGGCCAGGGTTACCTGATGGCCGCGTTGGGCCAGCCACAGCGACATATGGCCGAGGCCAGCGCCGATATCCAGCACCCGCAGCGGCCTGTCGGGCAGGGCTTCGGCCAGGTCGGCCTGGAGCACCGCGAGGCGGATCGCGCCCTTGGCCCCGCCATAGATCTTCTCGGCGAAGCGGGTGGCCAGCTCGTCGAAGTGCCGATCAGTCATGGCGCGCGTCCCCGAGAAAGCGTCTTTCGTTATCGGCCAGCTTGGCGCGTACCACCTGCTGCATATCCAGGCCCAGTTCGCCGCACAGCAGCACCAGATAGAGGACGATATCGCCGATTTCCTCGCCTGCGTGGGCGAGCTGCTCGGCGCTCAGTTGGCGTGACTGCGCCTCGCTCAGCCACTGGAAGATTTCCACCAGCTCGGCCATTTCCACGCTGGCGGCCATGGCCAGGTTCTTCGGGCTGTGGAATTGCCGCCAGTCGTTGTGATCACGAATGGCATGCATGCGGGTGGTCAGTTCGGCGAGGTTCATCGGGCGCTCCTGCAAAGAGGAGCATAGCTTCGGGGGTTCACCGGCGCGGTGCAAGCGGCTGCCGGCAGTTACCGGCAGCCGTGCGGGGTATTTCAGTCAAGCGGCTGCCAGCTGCCCTGCATATGCGGCAGGTTTTCCGCACCGAGCAGACTGAACTGGCCGCTGGCGGCCGGTTCGCTGGCCCGCAGATGCACGGCGGCGGGCAGCAGCACCGGTTTCTGGAAGCGCACCTCCACCTGATAGCCCGCGCTGGGCAGGTGCTCGCCGAGTTCGGCCAGGGCCCGTGCCTTGTTCCACAGGCCGTGGGCAATGGCGCGGGGGAAGCCGAACAGCTTGGCGCTAACCGCCGACAGATGAATCGGGTTGTAGTCGCCGGCGATGCGCGCATAGCGCCGGCCGATATTCGCCGGGGCCTGCCAGTGGGCGAGGGTGGTTTGCGGCAGTTCGGCGGCGGTTTCGCGTTCGGGCACCGCGCCGCCCAGACGCAGGGCGCGGCAGAGGATGCGGCTGTCGCCCTCCCAGAGCAGGCCGAGCTGGTCGTGCAGCTGGGTAATCAGGCTGAAGGTCACACCCTTGTCGTGGGGCTGCAGGTTCTGCACCTGTACGCTGACCGTAAAGGGCCCCAGACCGCCGAGCGGGCGTATCACGCGGATACGGTTTTCCAGGTGCACCAGGCCGAGCAGCGGAAAGGGAAAGCGCTTATCGGTGAGCAGCTGCATCTGCAGGGCAAAGGCCAGGATGTGCGGGTAGGTCGCGGGCAGCAGGCCGTCGTCACGAAAGCCGCAGATCTGTCGGTAACGGGCCAGGTGCGTCGGGTCGACGTTGACCTGGCAGCGCAGGCCGACAGTTGGCAGGCTGCGTCCGGTGACGCCACGGCGCAGGGCGGCGCGGGCAAACAGGCCAGGCAGGGCGGATGGGGCGGGTAGATCGAGCCAGTCGATGGCCATGGCAAACTCCTCTGAGCGGGTGGCAGCAGCTTAGTCGGCCGACGGCAGAGTGCATTGGCCGCGTCGTCTTGTCGGCTGGCAGGCCAGTCAATCGTCATCGCGCCTTGAGCCAGACGGCTAAAGCCGCCTAAGATGGCCGCGCCTCGCGGATAACAAGAACTCCTAGATAATGCGTGATCTGACTGACGATGTGGCGCTGATGCGCCCGGTGCTTGATGCCTTGCGTGCCAGCGGAACCGATCCTGATCGGGTGCTGGCGCGCGTCGGCCTGCCGCCTGGTGGCTTGCCCGCCGGGCGCTTTCCCCATTCGGCCCAGGCGCTGTTCTGGAAGGCCGCCATCGACGAATGCGGCGAAGAGCATGTGGGGCTGTATCTGGCCCAGCATCTGCCGGCCTTCCATGGCCTGCTGCTGGAATACCTGTTTCTCTCCAGCGAAACCTTCGGCGAAGGCCTGCGCCATGCCTTGCGCTATATCCGCCTGCTCTCCGACACCCTCAATGCCAAGCTGGAAGTTCAGGGCGAACGTGCAGTGCTGGTGCTCGGCCTGGCAACGGGCACGCCGCGGCATTTTCCGGAAATGCTCGCCGGTGCGGTAATCCGTCTGTTTTCGGCCCTTACCGAAGGCGACTTTATCCCCTATGAAGTGCAGTTTATCCATGCCGAGGGTGCGCCCGCAGAGCTTTACCAGCAGGTGTATGGCTGCCCGGCGCGGTTCGGCTGTGAGCGCTACACCCTGGTGTTCAACGCCACGGTGCTGGACAAGACCTCGCGCCACGCCGCCCCCGAGCTGCTGCGCATGCACGAATCCCTGGCGCGTCGGCAACTGGCCGAGGTCGAGCGGCTGGACCTGGTGCGCAAGGTGCGTGAGTTGATTGGCGAGCTGCTGGTCGACAACGGGGCCACCCTCGAGCAGGTTGCGGCGCGCCTGAATATGCCGGCGCGGCGGCTGCGCGAGCGCCTGGCCATGGCCGGGGTGCGCTTCAACGACCTGATCACCGATTACCGCTGCCGCCTGGCCAAAGACCTGCTGCTCAATACCGACGAGCGTATCGAGGTGATAGTCGAACGTACCGGTTTCTCCGAACCGAGTACCTTCTACCGCGCCTTCAAGCGCTGGGTCGGCGAGACCCCGGTGGAATTCCGCAAGCGCGGCAAGGGCGGCCAGGCCGAGTAGGGGGCTCCGTCCATGCAGTAGGTGCGCAGCGACTACTGGGCGAAATAGGTGACCCAGAAGTAATAGGCGGTCATCCCGCTGCCCACGCCGATCACCAGCACCCGCAGCAGCTTGGCCGGCAGACGCTGACCCAGCGCGCCACCGGCATAGCCGCCCAGCGTTGCGCCCACCAGCAGCACCGCCAGTTCGTACCAGCTGACTCGCCCGGCGAGGATAAAGGTGATGCTGGCGACGCTGTAGATAACCGCCGAAATCAGATTCTTCAGGGCGTTGGCCCGCGCCAGCGGATGACCTTCGATGGAAAACGCCGCCAGCTGCAGAATGCCCATGCCCGCGCCGAAATAGCCGCCATAGATCGACACGCCGATATGCGCGCCCAGCGACAGCGGTCCGTGGGGCGGTTGCGCGGCCTCGGCGCGGCGGGCTGCTAACCAGCGACTAAGCCAGGGGCTGGCGGCAAACAGCGCGGTAGCGGCCAGCAGCAGCCAGGGAATCAGCTTGGCGAATACCGCATCGCCGCCCACCAGCAGCAACAGTCCACCGAGCAGTCCACCCGCCAGTCCCGCCGCCAACAAGGGCAGCAGATAACGCCCCAACGGCCGCAGCGATCCCCGCGCCGCCCAGGCCCCAGCCAGGCTGGCCGGCCATAACGCCACCGCATTGGTGGCGTTGGCCGTCACCGGCGGCAGACCGGCGGCGAGCAGCGCCGGAAAGGAGAAAAACGTGCCACCACCGGCCAGGGCATTCATCCCTCCAGCGGCAAAACCGGCAAGCACCAGCAGCAGAATCTCGGACATAGACATGGCAAAGGCTCGGGCAAAAGGTCAGCAGCTTAACCAGCACGCGCGGCGGGGCCAAGTCGACCAAGGTGGTTGGCGTATAGGCGGGTCAAATTACGGGCATAAAAAACTGTCCGGAACAGTTTTTAGCGCCGCGTAGCGCCAGCCTGAAGAATGACTGCGGTGGGGGCAGGCATAAAAAACCGTCCGGAACAGTTTTTAACGTCGCGCAGCGCCAGCCTGAAGAATGACTGCGGTGGGGGCAGGCATAAAAAACTGTCCGGAACAGTTTTTAACGTCGCGCAGCGACGGCCCGAAGGGTGGCTGCCATGGATGGCAGACATAAAAAAACCGGCTTGTGGCCGGCGTTCTTTCTGTTCGCAGGTTTTCGTGTTTTTCCGCAAGGCCTAGATTATGCGAGGCTTTGCGCCTAGTATCTGTCCGCAACGGTTCGTCTTGATTTGTTCCATTCCGCGAAAAAGTGGGGGAACAAGTGGGGGAACATTTTCCAAGGGGCGGGGCGAAAGATGGGCAAGCTGAATCCGAAGCAAGTCGAAAATTTGACCGAGCCGGGCACCTATGAGGATGGTGAAGGTTTGCGTCTGGTTGTCCGTCCTGCGGGGGGCAAGTCTTGGGTCTTGCGCTACCAGCTAGGCGGGCGTCGGCGCGAAATGGGCCTTGGGGCCTTTCCTGCGGTGACACTCAAGAAAGCCCGGCTCATTGCCGGCGGACACCGCGCGCTAATTGAAACGGGCACCGATCCTATGGCGGCCCGTGACGCTGAGCGGGCGGCGCAACTTGAGGCCGACCGCCAGGCGGTAGCCAAGCGCCGAACTTTTTCCGAGCTGGCCGCCGAGTATCGGGATGCCCATGGGAAAGGCTGGTCTGCACAGTGGTACAAGGGCTGGCTGCGCAAGCTGGAGCTATACGCCTTCCCGGTCATCGGCAAACTGCATGCCGGCGAGATCCAGACCGAACACGTCCTGAAGGTGCTCCAGCCGATATGGGGCAGCAAGACTCGCACCGCCGACGAGATACGCGGCCAGATTGAGCAGGTGCTAGACGCGGCCAAGGCGCACCGCCTGCGAGACGGCGACAATCCGGCGCGCTGGCGCGGCCATCTGGAGAACCTGCTAAGCAAGGCCGAGAAGAAGAAGGCCCGCCAGCGCCAGCACTTTGCCGCGATGGACTGGCGCGACGTTCCCGCCCTGATGCAGAAATTGGCCCGGATCGACGGCCCCGCCGCCGTCGCCGCGCGTTTGTTGATCCTGACTGGTGCCCGTGCGCAGATGGTGCGGTTTGCCGCCTGGCATGAGTTCGACCTCTCTGCGGGCCTGTGGGCACTGCCTGCTGAGCGTATGAAGATGCGCCAGGCTTTTGTTATTCCCTTGCCACCTGAAGTGGTCGAAATACTGCGGGAACTGCCCCGCATCGATGGCAGCCCGTACCTGTTCCCCGGCCAGGGCAAGAGTGGCGTTATGCATGCTAACGCCGTGCGCACCCTGTTGCATGGTCTGGGGCATGACGATGTGACGCGCCACGGCTTTCGGTCGAGCTTCCGCGACTGGGCAAACGAGCGCACCCACTATCCGCGCGAAGTCTGCGAGTTGGCGCTGGCACACGATGAGCGGGATCAGACCGAAGGTGCCTACTCCCGATCCGACTTCCTAGAGAAGCGTCGGGCTTTGATGGCCGATTGGGCGGCGTACGCGAGCACGCCGCCGGCTGAGAACGTCATTCTGGCCGAGTTCAGGCGTGCTTGATTGTGTGTGTTGTTCGACTAATAGAAAGGAACGATCGATGAAGTGGGCGCAGGTTGAGCGAAGGGATCTGAATACGGCAATCGAGTACATCAAGGTCAATCATGACCCCGCAACGGTCTGGAAGATCATCGAGTATTTCCATGAGCGGATGAGCAGCGGCGAGCCATATGACCAGGACATGCTTCATGTGTTCATGGCACATGTTTTCGAGAGGATGGTGAATGGTGAGATTGTTGGAGATGGAAAACAGGCAAACAAAAAGCTGACAGCGGACCAGGCCTTTGGCCTCAAGCTGAGAAAAGGCCAGGGCAATATCAAGGACACCCTGAACCGTGATCTTAAAGCTGCGGCCTGGATGATTCTGCAGATGCGTAAAGGGATGCGGTGGCTTGACGCAAAAGGCTATGCGGCAAACCTCCTTTTCCCAGATGGAGAGGGGGAGAAAGCCGTTGAGCGGGCCTACGAGGAGCATAGAGCCTTAATGGAGTGTTATCCCGACGAGGTGCTGGGGTAATCCCCCCATTTTTAGTGCTCGCCAGAAATAGAGGTTAGGCCGCGAGAGCCAACTTCTGTTTTGGGGTGATGCCTCCAAGGGCCATGTTTGGCCGTTCGTGGTTGTATGTCCAGATCC
>Ga0209343_10005483_pt1 | contig 15357 bp, 12 predicted proteins | sample RifCSPlowO2_02_FD_184026 | JGI IMG/M metagenome (GOLD analysis project Ga0209343, IMG submission 184026) | Groundwater microbial communities from Rifle, Colorado - Rifle CSP2_plank lowO2_0.2 (SPAdes) (version 2) | ecosystem: Environmental > Aquatic > Deep subsurface > Groundwater | place... | reverse complement strand
TAATAAGTTGCAGATACACCAGTTGCCCCAGAGTTTATTTTTACTATTTCATTTGTAGACCCTGCACCGCCAGCACCTACGTCTAACCTAAACGCTGGTCCCGTCGTCCCGATGCCGACGTTGCCGTTATTTATTGTTACCGTATTACTATCAAGTCCAGAACCTAAGTAGAGCGGATAAGTTGCATCTGCTGTTTCAACAGTAAAACTTTGTCCAGTATTACCAGTAGCATATGAAAGGAACCGACCGACAAAACCCGTAAGTGATGATTTAACCACATTCCCAGACCGGAAAGTTGCTGCCGAGTAAGAATCGCCGGAAGTATTAAGATTGGATACTGTAAATGAAGGGTAACCTCCCCAAGTAGCACTATTGGTATCCTTTTGAATCACTAACATTGAGTCTGGACTCGTCGTCCCGATGCCGACGTTGCCTTCAATTGCTAATCCTGACGTTGGTCCCGCGAAAGCACCATACGTTGCACCTATTGACGCATTCCCAACGACACCTAATTTCGAAAGGGGGCTTATCGTCCCGATGCCGACGTTGCCTAAACTTAAAATTGTCATTCTCGCAGTATCGTTTGTCGCAAGTGTTAAATCTCCAGCTCCAGATGTTCCTATCGCAAGTGGCGATGTGCCACGCTTAAACATAAAACTTGCATTGGCTTGGTTTATCCCCAGTAATGTTCCAGGACGCGTACTTCCATAAGTTCCAAACGTAAGAGCATTTTGAGCAGCAGCTTGGTCGTTCACCAGTTCAAAAAATGCACCAAAATTTGCACCTGTATTTCTTACAGCAACCATGGAAAAATTCGTTGAACCTTCAACTTGCAAAACTGGTCCATAATTCCCGCTTAACCCCGTCCCTGGACTGGTCGTCCCGATGCCGACATTTCCGGAGGAGTCAAAGGTAACTTCAGGGTTGCCGGAGCCATTGACATTAAAGCCAAGCCTGTTGTTGGTGGTATCGTAAGCAACCGTACCCTCATCCGATGTAGAAGTACCTATATGAAGAGTGTTTGGTCCAAGATACAAATCTCTCCAGCGAGCAGTATTTGATCCTAAGTCATAAGTATTATCTGCCGAAGGCAAAAGATGACCGGTGGCGGTAATGCCTCCAGCCACGGTCAAGGCACCGCCAAAGTATCCGGTGCCATTAACTTCGAGTTTATACTGTGGATTGGTCGTCCCGATGCCGACGTTGCCTTCTATTATTGCGCCGTTAGACGGAGCCACGTAGGTAACATATGAAGAACCAAGACTAAACCCGCCCGACACCGACAATCGCGACCCCGGGGTTCCCGCAAACCCAAACCCCCAGTTTCCGCTTGAGTTCATAAACGCGTATTGCGTGGTTCCGGAAAGAAATACCAAAGCATCATTGAACGGAGTACCGTCTCCGACCCCAATGGAATAGTTGGCTCCGGCGGTGGAAGAAGAAAATCTAACTCCCGAAAGAGCGCTGTCCGCACTGTAAACTTCCAGTTCGGAAGACGGGGCGGTGGTGCCTATCCCCACATTTCCTCCGGTAAATAAAGCGGAGTAGGTAGTGTTTGAAAAAGTTGAGGTACCCGTAAAAGTGTTAGCAGATGTTCCTGATTGAGTATATCCTCCGTCATTTGATATTCCGGATATTCCTGTTAATGCTCCCGTTGTTGATACTGCCCAGTCCGAAGAGGAGAGTTGCAATGTATCTCCGCCGTCGCCGATAAGAACCGTTCCTCCGGGAGTTAAGGTAAATGCTCCGGTAGTAGTAAATATGGTTGAAGCTCCGTCAAAAGCAACATTAGTGTCTGCAATTGACACATCTCCATTTGAATCCAAAGTGGAATCCAAAGTTACTGCTCCTGTGAATCGGCCGGTTCCGTTGACATCAAGTTTGTAAGATGGGGAAGTATTTCCTACTCCTACATTTCCCGTAGTAGCTATAGTATCTCCTGCAGTTAACGGAGTGAGTATGGTGCCTGTTTTATTCCAGTATCCAAATGCTCCGCTTGTTCCTCCATATAGGTTAGTTATATACCCGTTTGCAAAGTACTTGGAAGAAGATCCTAAATCTCTGGTATTATTGCCATCAGGTCCGATATTTCCCGCGACATCCAATTTGAAGAGGGGATTAGTTGTTCCGATGCCTATCCTTCCCGAACTTTCGTCGGCAAATAACATATCTTCCGAACTGTTACGAATTCTGATATCTCCTGAAGCGGCAGATAATAGAATAGAATTTCCTACATCATATACTTGCTGTAAGCCCCCGCCTACTATTGTCCAGGTTCCTGCTTTGTCGTAGTATAAAAGGTCGTTATCGGTATCATAATATAAGGTGCCGTTTCCAAGAGTGGTTGGGCCCGACGCGGCGTTGTATGCTCGTATTACAGCTTGATCTGAAAGTATGAACGTCCCAAGTCCGTCGTCCCATCTAAGGTAATGAGCTGTATTACTTCCATCATCACTGAAATATAATGAAATGTCAGTATCAGACACTCCAGATGAGTCACTGTCGAGCGTGAAAGTATTAGACGTTGTGCCATCTAATGTCACAACACCCGATAAGGTAGCGGTTCCTTGAAATATAGCGTTCGCGTTAATCGTAACAGTGCTTGATGAGTCCTCGCCAATCTGTATCGTTTCGCCCCTAAGCCTGACATCCTTGTCAACATCAAGTGCGCCACGAACAGTAACTTTACTCTTAAAGTCCGCGTTTTCATCGAATGTCGCGATTCCTCCTACATTTAAGTTCCCGTTTTTGTCTACCGTAAAGTCTTTTGCGAAAATAGATTTCCACGGATGCCCGCTTTCACCAAGTGACTGATTGTCTCCGGAGAAGGGGAATATGACACCGCGGTTATCCGTTACAATTGCTCCGGAAAGAACAGTTTCTCCGAGATCAAATGGGTAGCCCTTGTTTACAATGTTTCCTTGAGTTTTTTCCAAAGTCAAGCCGGCTTTGTCGGTTACGGTTGTGGAAGATAAAACATTTTGTTTTTGCAAATCCATAATCTTTTGTGACAATCTGTCAGTTTTTGTATACATGTATGTAAGAGCTGATAGGGAAGACACTGCTAGAAAAGTTGCCAAGACACTTGCTAATTTCGCCCTTCTAATATTTGGAGCTAGCCGGGTGGTTTGTTTTAGTGTGTTTAATAACGCTGTCTGGCTTGTACCGGTTGGTGTTATTCCTGTTTGATCTTTTATCGCTTGTCTAACTTGTTGAGTGGTTTCTACAAAGGTATCCGAGTCAAGTTCTTTTATGATTCCTTTTATTATTTCTACGTCAGAGAGCGTGTACTGCCTGTAGCCTTTTTCGGTTTTAAAACTAGGACGAAATTTTCCATCGTGTTCCCAATTCCTTAAAGTGTGCACTGACACACGAAGCATCTGCGCGACCTTAGAGATTGAGTATAAGTTTTGTCTGTTTTCAGCGTTTTGGGCGGGCATGTTTGGGCCGGAATTTCATTATAGTTATAATGATAGAGTGGATAATTTTGCATGTCAAGGGTTTAGAGAGGATCCGATCTTGCTTAAACCATTGGATTATCGTATGAATATGGTCGGGCATTATTTGGCATGTGTCCAATTCCGCCATGTTAAAACGTTCCTGTATTTTGTTCCACCATTTTTTAATCACATTCCCAATGTCATTCAAAACCATTTCACCATTCACGATACCCCCAAATAAACACTTTCTATTCTGTGCGCAAACCGTGACGAAACCTGACTGCGCAGGCAGGTACCAACCCGATTGTGAATAATCATAATTTCTTAATCTAATTGATTGGCGTCGCCTTTCCATAGGTAATATTCTAGCGTGAGTGGAGGTATTGCAAAAGGTACAACAAAGTTGATAGAACAGCTTGTTTTTGGATTCCGGCTAATCTGTTTGAATTTTTATGGCTTCTCTTATTTCGTGTGTAGTTTCAATAAAATTATCTGAATCAAGTTCACTTATTACAGCTTTTATTGTTTTCTCGTTCCCAGTTTCTTAAAGTGTGCGTAGAAACATGCAAAATTCGTGCGACATTTGAGATATTATAAAGGACTTTTTTTCGTTATTTTCGGCAGGCATTGGGCATTAAAATTTTATTATAGTTATAATGTAATTCGGTACTTTAACTGTCAAGAGATTTGTTTCAAAATTTCGTATCAATTTTCTTTGAAGATCTATTGCAAGTTAGCAATATAGGTTGTATAATATTTTTATGGTAAATCCATTAAATTTATCTAAGGCATTTTCAGATAAAAATAGGTTAAAAATTTTAAATATGTTGAGCAAAAACGACATGAAAGTAGGTGAGGTTGCGGGAGATTTAGATGTTGAAGAAAACCTTGCTTCTCACCATCTTAGAGTTTTATCCGCTCTTGGTTTTTTGAAAAGCTCAAGAAAAGGCAGGGAGGTTTTTTATAAAATAAACAGAGCTAAACTGATTTCACTTGTTAGAGACTTATCAAAAAATAAGCTTTTCAAAGACATAATAGAAGAGGGAATGGGAAAGTGATATCATATTACTCATGTATTTACCGCACGAAATAGAACCTAAGTGGCAGAAAAAGTGGATGGAGACCGGTATATACAACGCTTCAGACACATCAAAAGCACAAAAATCGTACATTTTGGTAGAGTTTCCATATCCTTCCGGAGAAAGGCTTCATGTTGGTCATGCAAGAAGCTATTGCTCAATAGATGCTGTTGCTAGGTTAAAAAGGATGCAAGGATTTAATGTTATGTATCCCTTTGGTTGGGACGCGTTTGGACTTCCTGCCGAAAATTATGCTATAAAAACCGGTATTCACCCTTCAATTACAGTTGCAGAGAATATTAAAAAATCAAAAGCACAAGTTATATCTTGGGGTTTATCGTTTGACTGGGATAGGGAAATAAACACCACAGACCCTAACTATTACAAGTGGACCCAGTGGATATTTTTGCAACTTTACAACGCCGGTTTAGCGTATAGGGATGAAATAGCTGTAAATTGGTGTCCCTCATGCAAAACTAATTTAGCGAACGAGGAGGTTGTAGCAGGGAAGTGTGAAAGATGCGGACATGTCACAAAGAGAAGAACCCAAAAACAGTGGCTACTTAAAATTACAGCCTATTCTGAGAGGTTATTAAATGACCTAACAGCTGTAGATTATCGAAATGACATAAAAATCCAACAGATTAATTGGATAGGTAGGAAGGAAGGGGTAAGTATTGATTATCCGGTTATTGATTCTGATGAAGTTTTGAAATGTTTTACTACACGACCTGATACAAATTTTGGAGCAAGTTTTATTGCGTTAGCACCGGAGCATCGGCTTGCTAAACTCATTTCTGACGTAGATCATAAAGTTGAAGTAAAAAAGTACATTGAGATATCTATAAAAAAGAGTGAGCTTGAAAGACAAGAGGGGAAAATTAAGACTGGAGTTTTTACAGGAAGGTATGTTTTAAATAGATTGAACAATGAGAAGTTACCAATTTACATCGCAGATTACGTTTTGCACTCTGTAGGTACGAGTGCTATTGTTGGTGTTCCTGCTCATGATATAAGGGATTTTGAGTTTGCAAATAAGTTTAAACTTAATGCAAAGAGGGTTGTATTAGAAAAAGGCAATACAGATTTAAATAATGTGACAAATACAGACGAAGTATATGAAGGTGAGGGGACCATTGTTAATTCCGGCTTTTTAAACGATTTAGATTCAGAACAGGGTCTGCAAGTTGTCATAGATTTTCTTGAGAAAAATGGATTTGGCAAAAGAAGTACCACGTATCACTTGAGAGATTGGGTATTTAGCAGACAACATTATTGGGGCGAGCCTATTCCTGTTGTTTACTGCGAGAAATGCGGAATAGTAACAATTCCGGAAAAAGATTTACCGGTTGTACTGCCTTATTTAGAGAATTATAAGCCTTCAGAAACCGGAGAATCTCCTCTTTCCAGTGCTAAGGATTGGTTGGATACCAAGTGTCCGCATTGTGGCGGTAAGGCTAGAAGAGAAACTGATACAATGCCAAATTGGGCCGGTTCTTCGTGGTACTTTCTAAGATATATTGATCCAAATAATGACAATACTTTCGCTGACTTTAATAAATTGCAAAAATGGATGCCTATAGATTGGTACAACGGAGGAATGGAGCATACTACTTTGCACTTGTTGTATTCAAGATTTTGGTATAAGTTTCTTTTTGATAAAAAGCTAGTTCCAAATATTGAACCGTATGCAAAAAGAACTTCTCACGGCGTGGTTCTAGGACCGAATGGCAAGAAAATGAGCAAAAGTAAAGGTAATGTGATAAATCCCGATGACATTGTGTTATCTTATGGCGCGGACAGTCTAAGACTTTATTTAATGTTTTCGGGTCCGTTTGAGTTGAACGTCTCTTGGAGCAATGAGGCGATAATGGGTGTCCGAAGGTTTCTAAATCGTGTATGGGATATTTCAACTAAGGTTATTGAGTCAGGAAGAATTACGTCTGCGGATGACATACTTCGATTAATTAATGTCGGAATAAAGAGGTCGGAAGAAGACATTCTGGGAACGAAATTTAATACATATGTATCAGGCCTAATGGAAATAGTCAACTTCTTAATTGAGAATGAGAGCAAAGTGGGAATAGATGCAATAAAACTCTTAGTTCTTATTCTTGCTCCCGGCGCACCTCATATATCAGAAGAGATGTGGAGCCTACTTGGAGAGGAATATAGCGTACATAGGTCAAAATGGCCCAAATATGATATTAATTATGACTTAGCTACAGACTTTAACATAGTTGTTCAGGTTGACGGGAAGTTTAAAGGAACTATTTCTTGTACTAATTCCGAAGTAGGGGACGAAGTTACTTTGGTCAAAAAAATCCTATTTGCGTTAAATATGCGGGAAAAGTATAATGTTAGCGAAGAAAATAGACGAATTATAGTTAAAAACAAGCTCATAAACTTCATTACTAGATAAAAATCCTATTTGCGTTAAATATGCGGGAATAAAACTCTATTCACAGTAGATTTTATGTACTGTACAAAATTCGCAAATTTGTTATGTATAGTAAATGATCTCATCTATTGTTAATGATTTTGAAACAAGTTTAATTGACTACAAAAATTTGGTTATTGACAAAATAGTTGCTCGGAAATGGTTATTTATTGTTGTTGGTTCAATATCGATTTCTATTTTGTGCTTTTTTGTACTGCGATCTGGCCTAACTGAGTATAAAAACAGGGCAAAGAGTACTATGGAAGAGGGGACTGCTGGAGTAAATGCCTACAGTAACGTGGATAAGAAAGTGTACATTGACATATCAGGAGCAATTAAAAATCCGGATTTATATAAATTACCTGAAGGCGCTCGTGTAATGGATGCTTTAAAGATTGCGGGAGGGTTGTCGGTGGATGGAGATGTTGCGTGGGTGGCGAAAAATTTAAATGTTGCAAGAAAGTTGAAGGATTCCGATAAAATTTATATACCTTTTGAATGGGAAGTTTATGAATCCAGCATGTCAATGGCTGAGTTACAACCAAACAATTTTCCGGACGTGGTTACAACTGTTGCAGTTTCAAATTCCAACTCAAAGTTGATAGTCAATATAAACACAGCGACAAAAATTCAACTAGAGTCACTTTCGGGCATTGGCCCTGCTTATGCTGATCGTATAATACAATTTAGGCCATATAAAAATGTAGGAGAGCTCGGCCGGATAGCAAAGATTCCAAGCAGTACACTTTCTAAAATTACAGAGTTAATTTCGTTTTGATGAAATTTGTAAAGGCCAACATTTTGTACATAGTTCTTTTTGTGGCTTTTGCTTTTCGGTTCACTTCAGTATGCGGGACTAATGTCACATATTGTCAACATAGAGCAAAGTTATACACATATAGAAATAGGGAGTTGACTCCTCATAGTCTCGTTACTTTACGAAATTCGTTTGCAAGAAATATAGGAAAATATATGAAAAGTCCTTACAAAGAGTTGCTTTTAGGCTACCTTTTGGGTTTTAACGACATAAAAATGCTTTCTAGATATAACGACATGCTCATTACAACCGGAACAATTCATGTGGTTGTGGTTTCTGGGTTTAATATATCTTTAGTATGCGGTTTCATTTACAGTTTGTTTGGCAACGAATTAAAGTTAAATAAGATAATTCCCGCACAAGCCCTTTCGCTAATTTATGTGGTTTTGGTTGGTTTGAACCCTCCCGCCGTTAGAGCTTGGGCAATGTCTACATTTGTCATAATTGGTAGGCTCTATGGGCGTAAAGGCGCTGGGGTTAGGCTCCTGCTGATTTCATTACTTGTCATGACAATAAGCGATCCATTGTTGTTGTTTAGCTTGAGTTTTCAACTTAGTTTTATGGCAACACTTAGCCTTATGCTGTACTCACCTTCGTTTGAAGTTTTTTTCAAGGGCATACTGGGCGAAAAAACAATATTAATATCTGATCTTTCAACAACTCTAGGAGCTCAAGTTTTAGTGTGGCCTTTAATCTCGTACGTTTTTGGAAGAATTAGTATTATTAGCCCTGTTGTAAATGCATTAGTTTTATGGACTGTTCCATTTGCAACAATAGCTGGTTTTATTTTTTTGGCACTTACTTATATAAACAGTTTTTTGTCATTGTTCTTTTCTTATATTGTCACTCTTCCCCTATACTTTTTTATCAAAGTTGTAGCGTTTTTTGCAAGTTTTTCAAAAGCTTCTTTAGATATACGTGTCGGACTTCCCTTCTTTATTTCGTACTACGTGTTTTTTATTTGTTTTCACATATTTTCAAGGATCGGATCTAGATCGGATCCGGATCGGATCCTTTAAACGCGCCTACTTGATTCCAAACGCGCTTTAACATAACATAGATATATGGAGATTGCGGAATTTGTCAAAGAGAATATAAAAAAAGCAGTCAATGATATTTACAATATGCATGTAGATGACATTTTAGTTGAACACCCTGACAAAGAAATGTGGGGAGATTTTTCAACTAATATTAGTTTAAAAATTTCTAAGCTTGTTAATCAGTCTCCCATGGAGATTGCCAATAAGTTGTGCTATAAGTTGCGTGGGTATGAACTCACCGAAGTGTTTGAAGAGGTCTATTATGTACAGCCGGGGTTTATAAACTTTAGATTATCTAAAGAGTGGTTACAAAATGTACCGCTTTTAGTTAACACAGGTCTTAACGACTATGGGAAAGGAGAAATAGGTGAAGGAAAGCGTATTGCCTTGGAGCATTCAAATGTTAATCCAAATAAAGCAACCCATATAGGTCATTTGAGAAATGCGTGTGTTGGCCAATTTGTTGAAAGAGTTTATGAGTTTTTAGGATATAACGTTGAAGTTCAATACTACTCAAATGATTTAGGCGTTCAGGTTGCCACTTCGATGATGGGGGTTGAGAAAATAAAAGACATTCATTCAAAAGACTATGAAAAGTACGATCATTACGCATGGGACATCTATTCTAGAATGGAAACTTTGCTTAACAATAACGCTGATTTAGCGCTAGAAAGAGAGGATTTGTTAAAAAAACTCGAAGATCCTAATCACCCGATATCAAAAAAACAAAAGAAATTGGCATTTAAGATATTAGTTGAGAACCTTAAAACATTTCAAGACCTTGGATTTGATTACGATGTGGTTGTTAACGAATCGGACATAGTGAATCTAAAATTGTGGGAAAAGACTTTTGAAATGCTGAAAAACAATGACAATATATATTTAGCTAAAGATGGCGTTTCTAAAGGTTGCTGGTTGGTAAAGTTGAGTGCCAACAAAAATAGTATTGATAAAACAGGAGATAATTACCATGAAGAAGATAAGATTATCGTTCGATCAAATGGAGTGCCAAATTATACTGGAAAAGACATCGCTTATCATATGTGGAAGTTTGGGCTTTTGGGTATAGATTTTAATTACGTCAAACTTGACACCGGTACCCAGACAAAACAACTTTGGATTACAAGTTACTTACCACAAAATGTGAACGAAAATATAACTTTTACCGGTGTTGACATAGTTTTTGATGTTATTGATGTAAAGCAAACCTATGCTATTGAGGCTGTAAAAACCTCTCTTGCATATTTAGGGTTCAAAGACCAGTCAACAAACATGAAGCATATAAATTATGGGTTTGTCTACTTATCAAGGGAAACAGCCGGAGAGTTAGGCATTGATATATCAGATAATAAAGATAAATATGGTATGAGCGGAAGAAAAGGATGGGGTATCAAGATAGATGATTTCATAAAAATGGTTGACAAGAAACTTTTGGATAATTATGGCGCTACTGATTCTTTAAGAATTGTACGAAACGGCGCTATTAAGTTTGAAATGCTGAAATATAATACATTTCAGGATCTAGTTTTTGATTTAAAAGGCTCGTTAGATATTAAAGGATACTCAGGGCCGTATGTTCAATATACTTTTGCAAGAACCAATTCTCTTTTAGAAAAATCTCAAGGTTATTTGGAAAAAATGTTTAACATGAATAAGAAGTTGTTGATTAACTCAAATTTAAACGAGAAAGAGCTGTCCTTATTAAGATGGATTTACAGATTTCCTGAAATTGTCAAAAAATCCGCTTCAGAATTTGCACCAAACGCGCTCTGTGAGTTTTTGTTTGAACTATGCCACAGATTTAACTCTTTCTACAACGATGAGCCTATTTTAAATGCCCCTAGTGATAAAGAGAAGTTTCTAAGACTTAATATGACAAAGAGTGTAAATGTTATCTTAAGAAACGGCTTGTTTTTGCTTGGAATAGAAGCCCCTTCGCGCATGTGATAAGATTACTTCTGAAATGAAAAAAAGAGATAAATCCAATAAATCTAGTGTTCTGGGAAAGCTTTTAAGGCCGATAATTTCGATTATAGTCTTAACTGCGCTTGTTTTAGGAATAGCACTTTTTGTTAAAGAAATATCTACCATGTCTTATAAAAGAGTTATTTCAATAACTGCCCCGCTTCTTGCAAAAGTAGGTTTAAGTTCTGATAAAGCCGGAGAAGTAGCAGGAGAATTTATTAAAAGAGCTTCAGACACAGATATTAATATAGGAAATATTATAAAAGATACCTCCGATCCGATCAAAAACTCTAAGTCGGCAGTAACTGTTGCAATATTTTCAGACCCGCATAGTGATAATTTAGATTTACTAAAGGCTATTTCAAAGACCAAAGACTTATCAGTTGACGCCATTTTTCACTTAGGAGACCATACTGATTTAGGCGTTATCACTAAACTTGAGGAGGCCAAGAAAATTTTAGATGAAAGCGATTTGAAGTATTACACAATTCCCGGGGATCATGATTTATGGCAGTCAGTTGGAGTTGGAAATTTTGCTCAAGTATTTGGTGATAATTTTCATTCAATTACATTAAAAGGGGTGAAATTTGTTATGCTTGACAATTCTGCTAACTATACGGTTATTGATGCTAAATTAACGGCATGGTTTACTGAAGAGGTAAAGAACGCAGACTTTGTCCTACTTTCTCAGCCTCTATATCACCCAACTTTTAATAGAATTATGGGAGTGGTTGATGGCGAAGATGTAATAAAGGTAAAAGATCAGGCATTGGAGATTTTAAATCTAATAAGACAAAGTAAAGTCAAGGCCATAATTGCCGGAGATCAACACGGCTCTAGCATAAGTATTGACACCCAAAGATCTACTTTGTCACACATTGTAATTGGAGCGATAACTAGCGAACGCAATCTTCAAAGCCCAAGATTTTCTGTATTAAGAGTCTATGCTGATGGTAACTACAAAATAGAAGACATTGTCTTATGATACAATAGGAAAATCACATCGGCACAGATTCGAGAGGAGGAGAAGATGAGTGTAGTACTGATTGTTGATGAAAAAGAGCCATTATATCCAAATGGGAGTGCTAATGTTATGCCCTTCGTTGTTTATATTACGGTTGCAGGTATACAACTTAAACCAGAAGAGGTTAAACGGGAAGGTGGCGGTGTAAGGTCGTACAAAAGCACTTTACTAGTAAGAGCTGTAACATATCTTGGCGAACTTTCACTTGATCAGGTTTTTGACGTAAGAAAAGGTGGAAGCTACACATTAGGCGACCCCGATTACCTTTTTGTTAATGTCAAAGTTACTGCATTTTTTCCTGTTGATAGGGAAGTTGATGGTTGGTTACGTTTAGCCAGAACGAGACCTGGACCAGATTACGGCCTGTTGAGTGATCTTTACCCATCTCTTCCAGAAGTTAATAGGTGGCCGAGGTTATTTAAAGCAATGAAGCTTTGAATTTTGTGCTGGAAACTAAGGAGACGAGTTCTTATTCTCTGGTTTCCAGCTTTTTTTATATCACCACTTTATGGACACATTAATATATTTTTGATATCCTTTGTCATATGATAGAACAATCATTAGTATTAATTAAACCCGACGGTGTTAAAAGGGGATTGGTTGGTGAGATTTTGCACAGACTCGAACGTGCCGGGTTAAAAATAGTTGCAGCGAAGTTTACGAATGTAAGTGAAGATTTAGGTTTAAAACACTATGCCAAAGATGATGAATGGAAGAAAATAGTTGGAAAGAGAAATATTGATGAGTGCGAGGAGCTTGGTCTAAAAGTTAATACAGTTTTTGGTACTACCGATCCGGTAAAAATAGGAACGATGGTTGTAAAAAGGAACGCAGACTTTTTGAGCTCGGGACCGGTTTTGGTTTTTGTTATGGAGGGGCCTAACGCTGTGGCCAAGATTCGTTCGTTAGTTGGTCCAACTTTTCCCAATACAGCGTCTGTTGGGACAATAAGAGGTGATTTTGGATTAGATTCTTCTTATGTAGCAGCGCTTAAGAAAAGTACCACGTATAATCTAATTCATGCTTCCGGAACTGTAGGGGAAGCTAAAGATGAAATTAAGCTTTGGTTTAAACCTAAAGAGATTTTGTCATATCGAAGAGTTCACGAAGATTTATACATGTACTAAAACATTACTTTTCATGATAAGACACTCTAATTGCCCTTTAATTTTAAATTTATCACATATTAATACTGAGTGACAATGACAGTCTTGCTAGTTGTTACAAAGGCCTTTGTTAGTCAAAACATATATCAAAATATAAACATTTGGTAGTGATGTTGATTATTTTTCGACTAAATAAGAAGATAAAGCTAGAAATTTCATACAAATCAAGAAACGAATCGTTAAAATCAACAGCTCTTTCGCTCGCTAAAGGTAAGAAGTTGAAAATTGAGGATGTTTATAAAGCAGTAGTAATGATTAGGAGAAATAAATTACCCGGCTCGTCTTTAATTCCTAACGTTCGCATCTTAGAATGAAATGTTACACTTTATCACACTTATGCAACATGATTTTTATGAAAACTTTGGATTTTACCTTGAACCTGAGGTTGTTTTTGTTTAATAAGCGGTAGATAATAATAAGATGTTAAATACCGAGGCTCTATTGCCTGAAGATTTAAAACAAAAAATAGAAGGTTCTACGGTTAGCGACAGAAGAGAAGTTTTTAGAGGAGTTCGTGAGGAACTTTATAAAAGAGCTTTTGAATTTGGAGAAGGTTTGTACGATTCTTTTTTAGAAAATCCGGATATTGATTATATAAATGCGCTTCAGGCAGTTTCCGGTGAGACTAAATTGTCTGAACGCCAGAGAAGGCTATATAGCGATATTGTTAGACTTGCTTATGAAGATTTTAGACATGTCAGTATAGCCAGAGAATTATTGGAAAAGAAAAAAAGTACTTTGGGGAAGGAGGCTTTAGAGCAGGGTTTAGTATCGGAAGAAGCTAGTAACAATGAGGTCTTGGGAATTATTATTTATTACGGAATAACTGGACTTTGGCCAAAAGGGAAGGTAATTTTGGTAGATGATAATAAACTTGCAGTTGAGATTATTGTTATGGACAGGGTAGATAGAGCCGGTATTTATAATCCTAAGGATATTCAGGAAAGCGAAAAAGAAGGCGAAGGTATGGTAGCTGTTAAAGATCCGTTTGGCGGTCTTTTTAGAAAAGATGCTACCGCTTTTGGTTTGAGATTTCCTCTTGTTGTGGTAAGCGGCGAAGGAAAATATAAACAACTTGTTGAGAAACATGAGCGACGACACCATGTTAATGAAATTGTCACAGAGGCTTTAAGTATGATGCCCGTGTATGCAGAACCTTTGTCCAAAAGACTCAATGATACGTATGAACGTTTAAGGGAGATTGAAGGGGTTTTGTCAAAGGGTGAAGTTGATATGGATCAGGCAAAAGTGCAATACGAAGAAGCTTTGCGCGGATTTATGCCAACTGCTTTTGATTACGCCAAGGATGAGCTTTTAGCAGGATATGCTGAAACCGGCGATATTCTAAAGCAAGTGGGAGATATGCTTGAAGATAAAACACAAAACCCCAATGCTTATTATGACTATTTTGATTATTTGTATCGCCATTCGGACTCTTCGAAATATTTTTTCGAAAAACTTCCACAGGAGCTTAAGGATGTACTCGCAAATGTGAAAACAGAGTATACAGAGAGAATGGCACATCAAGCGGAAGAGGCTTTGAGTGCTTTTTACATGATACGTGATTTTGGCAGTGAGGACGACGAGTTGGCGTTGGAGGGGCTTTTACAAACTACCCCTCTATTAAGATGGGAAAGTGAAATAAAAAAAGTTTACGGTTATAAAATAGAAGCTTATAAGGAATTCAGAGGTTTTGAAAAGAGAATATGTTCTAATAACTATTTCAATAGGTTAAGCAGAGAAGAACCAAGTGAAGAAAACGAAGCTGCTTTGGAGCAGCAATACAGTATTATTAGTAGATTTGGCAGTCTAGAAGCAAGAATGAAAAGGGAAATGAAGCATGGATCGAATTTGGAAAGTGCTATGGCAAAAGAAAGATCGAGGTTTGAGAGTTTGGAAGAAGATGCTAATAAGCTTATAAGGGAAGCAAGTTCCTAACATTTTTGGTTGTTGACTAAGTTGGGCGAATTGGCTAATATATAAAGTATGAATAAAACTATGTCCGCCTCAAAAGCAAAAAATAATTTTGGTTATCTTCTTGACGAAGTGTATGTTAAAGGAAGGTCGGTAATAATAACTAGAAACAATAAGCCAATAGCTAAAATGTCACCTGTTTACAGTTACGAAAATACAAATCAATTATCTTCGTTAACTCTAAAAGATAACGAATATAAGAAAGTAAAAAAATACATGAATGAGTTTAGGGAAAACTTTAAGTTTTCTTACTAAAAAACATGGGTATACTATTAGATTCCAATATCATAAGTTCCTAACTTGAAACCACCTGCGTAAGCTGGTGGAGGAAGTAATCCCTAAATCCTCTTGTAATATAATACCATTATGAGATTTAGAAAGCAGTCAAATGCAGTGTACTTTTGCGAATACC
>Ga0209343_10005482_pt1 | contig 15359 bp, 8 predicted proteins | sample RifCSPlowO2_02_FD_184026 | JGI IMG/M metagenome (GOLD analysis project Ga0209343, IMG submission 184026) | Groundwater microbial communities from Rifle, Colorado - Rifle CSP2_plank lowO2_0.2 (SPAdes) (version 2) | ecosystem: Environmental > Aquatic > Deep subsurface > Groundwater | place: Rifle... | reverse complement strand
CAGGTCGGTGATGGCGGCCTGGAGAGACTGTATCTGGCCGGCGAGCGCCTCGGTGGCCTGCCGGTAATTGGCGTTCTCGATCTGCAGCGACCGGTGGTCGGCGCGCAGGTCGGCCACGTCGTTCCACCCCTTCCAGGCCGCACCGAAACCGATGAGAATCGGCGTGGCCAGTAGAATCGCGACGGCGATGGCCAACGGGCGGATCGACACCGTGGCGCGGCGCACCACGCCGGAGCTGCGATCGGCCGCAAGTATCGTAAAACGCCTGGAAGGCATCAAAAGTCCGCTAAACCCCTCAACTGAAAGCCGCCCGTGGGAGCTGAGCGGCGGGACGCATGAGGCTACCACGGAGATCGGAGCTCGACAACACAGCAAATGCCTGAGGCGAACACACGGCGAATCTCTTCACACGCGGCCCTGTGCGCGGTGGGGGCAGCCATCCTCTTCTCGACCGGGGGAGCCGCCATCAAGACGGCCTCGCTCACTGGCCTGCAGGTCGCCTCGGTGCGCTCCGGCGTGGCGGCGATTGTCCTTCTGCTCTGGGTTCGCGGACGTGTGGAGTGGTCGTGGCGGGTCGCCGGCGTCGGCGTCGTCTACGCCGCCACGCTGGTGCTGTTTGTGGCCTCGACGAAGCTGACGACGGCAGCCAACGCGATCTTCCTTCAGTCGACAGCCCCGCTGTACATCGCGGTTCTGGCGCCGGCGCTCCTCGGCGAGCGGTTCCGGCCCCGCGATCTCGTCCTGCTCGGCGCCGCGGTGCTTGGGCTTGCGATGTGCTTCGCCGGCAGCACGGCGCCTACGGCGACCGCGCCCAATCCGGGAGCCGGCAATCTGCTCGGCGTCGCCTGCAGCATGACGTGGGCGCTTACGCTCCTCGGACTGCGGGGCATGGCGCGACGGGGCGCGCACGAGGCGATCTCCTGCGTGGTGGCCGGCAACGTGTTCGCGTGCGCTGCCGGTGCCACGGCGCTCTGGCCGCTGCCAACCGCATCTGCGGCCGACTGGTTAATGCTCGGCTACCTCGGCGCGTTTCAGATCGCCGGCGCGTACATTCTGCTCACGCGTGCAGCGGCTCACCTCCCGGCGCTCAAGCTGTCGCTGCTCCTGCTGATCGAACCGGTTCTGAACCCGATCTGGACCTGGGTGGCTCGCGGCGAGGAGCCCGGCATCTGGACCCTGGCCGGCGGCGCGGTCATCGTCGTCGCGAGCATCGCGCAGGCCATGACCCCTGCGTGGTTAGGCTACGAGATGAGTTCGGCCACGGAGTCACAGAAGGACAGCGAGTCTTGAGTTGATTCTTCTCTGTGTCTGTGGCGCCTTGAGCAGTTCGCGCATCACTCGCTCAGCCGATACTGCAGCGCCTCCCCGACGTGCTCGGCCGAGATCTCCTGAGCTCCCGCGAGATCGGCAATCGTGCGCGCGACCTTCAGCACACGGTCGTAGCCCCTCGCGCTGAGGCCGAACCGTTCGATGGCCCGGCGCAGCAGCGCCCGGCCTTCCGCGTTCGGCCGGCACGCCGCTGCGGCCGCCGAGCCGCGAAGGTCGGCGTTCGTGCGCACCTCAGGCCCTTCGTAGCGCGCCTGCTGGATCCGCCGCGCCGCGCAGACACGCTCCCGGACCGCGTCGGTGGCTTCCCCGGGCGCCGAGTCGGCCATCTCGTGCGCGGATACCGCCGGGACGGTGACGGTGAGGTCGACGCGGTCGCGCAGCGGCCCTGAGATCCGGCCGTTGTATTTCGCAATCTGCACCGGCGTGCAGCGGCAGGGCCGCCGGTCGTGGCCCCGGAACCCGCAGGGGCACGGATTCATGGCGGCGACCAGCACGAATCGGGCGGGGAAGACCGCGGTGCGGGCGGCCCGCGCGATCGTCACGTGCCCCTCCTCGAGCGGCTGGCGGAGCACTTCGAGCACCCGGCGGTCGAACTCGGGCATCTCGTCCAGAAACAGGACGCCGTGATGGGCCAGCGAGATCTCACCCGGACGCGGCACGGCGCCGCCGCCCACGAGCGCCACGTTGGAAATCGTGTGATGCGGCGCCCGGAACGGCCGCGCGGTGAGCAGCCCCGCACCTGCCGGAAGCGCGCCGGCCACCGAGTGGACGGCCGTGCACTCGAGCGCCTCGTCGAAGGTGAGCGGCGGCAGGATTCCGGCGAGGCGCCGGGCAAGCATCGTCTTGCCCGCGCCCGGGGGTCCGCAGAGCAGCAGGTTGTGGCCGCCGGCGGCCGCCACCTCCAGCGCGCGCCTGGCGAACAACTGGCCCCGCACGTCGGAGAGGTCGCCGTCGGCCGGCAGCGCTGAGCGAGGCCGGGGCTCTGCGGCCGTCGCCCGTTCGGCGCGATCGGGGTTGTTGAGCGCGTCGAGCGCGTCGGGCAGCGAGCGCGCGATGCACACGTCAAGGCTTTCGACCGCCGACGCCTCAGCCGCATTCTGCGGAGGCAGCAGGAGCCGGCGGATGCCCAGACGCCGCGCGGCAATCGCAATCGGCAGCACGCCGCGGATGCCGTTGATGGCACCGTCGAGCGACAGCTCTCCGAGGACTACCGTGTCGTCGATCGCCCGCCGCGCGAGCCGGCCGGATGTCGCGAGCAGGCCGAGCGCGATCGGAAGATCGAAAGACGACCCGGCCTTTCGGACGTCGGCGGGCGCGAGGTTGACGGTAATGCGATGCGGAGGGAACTCGAATCCGGAGTTCCGGATGGCGGCGCGGACGCGGTCGCGGCTCTCGCGGACTGTGGCGTCGGGCAGTCCGACCATGCTGAAGTGCGGCAGCCCGAACGAGACGTCGACCTCGATCTGGACGGCGTACGCCTCGACGCCAAAGACCGCCGCACTTTGGAGGCTCGCCAGCACCAGCCGCGCCTGATGCAATCCGGGCGTCATGCGCGGACGCCGGATTCGGGAGCGATTCGCGTCTGTGGCGACCGGGTACGCGAAAACTGCCGCGAGGAGGCCGCCGCCGGTGGTTCGTAACTGCTATCTCCGCTTGAGCTTGCCTGGTTTGGCGGTTATCCTCTCTTCATCGCGTAACAGTGGAGGGGAGCTGAGGTCCGATGCTGGATGCCATCAAGAGCCTGGCCGGGGGCGGCAAAGCGCAGAAGCAGCAGGAAGCGCTCGAGGCGCTGATCAACACGGCCCGCGAAGAACGCAGCGCGCTGAGCACGATGCTGACGCAGGTCACCACGCGCAGCGCCAAGCTCGCGGAGACCGCCAAGGCGCTCGAGCGCGTCGACGCACAGGCGGCATCGGCGACCGGTAGCCTGGACGCCCTGACCAAGCGGCTTCAGGGCCTCGAACAGCGGGCGGCCTCCCTGGCGGAGGTCGAGAAGCGGGTGCAGGTGCTCGTCGACGCGACCTCGAGGGCGCAGCAGCAGGCCGAGAAGCTCGTGGCGCCCGACGGTGAGATCGAAACGCACCGCAAGGAGGTCCAGCAGCTCTCGTCCGAGGCGCGCGAGACCCGGGCCAGCCTCGACGCGCTTCAGCGCGAGCGGGCGGCGCTCGAGGAGTTCCGCGCCGAGCTGCGCCAGTCGCACGACGAGCTCGAGACCGTCAGGGATTCGGTCGACCAGGCACTCGCGCTGCGGGATCAGCTGGATCAGGTTCGCGGCGTCGCGGGGCAGCTGTCAGAGGAGTACGGCCGGCTGCGCGATCTGTCCCGGGACGCCCGCGAGGACTCCGAGGCGGCGACCGAAGCGGTCCGGGACGTCGAGCGGAAACTTGGGCGCCTGACGCAGCTGCAGGACACGACCCGCGCCACGGAAGAGAAGCTCACGGCGGTCAACGCGCTGGCCGAGCACGTCAACCAGAAGGCGCGCGCGCTCGACGCGCAGAAGCACGTCATCGACCGGGCCGTGCTCGAGGCCAACCGCCTCAACGAGATGGTCTGGAACATGGACGCCCAGATCTCCCGGCTCAACGAAGGGGTGAAGCAGGCCGGGCAGAGCGAGGAGACGCTCGCCCGGATCGATACGCTCGTCGCAGAGACCGCGGCCCGGCTCGACGCCGCCACCACGATGCGCGACGAGTTTGCGCGCGAGACGGCGCGTCTGGAGAAGGACGGCCGGTCCCTCGTTGACGTGATGCGCACGTACCTCGAGCGGCTGGCCATCGAGAGGAAGGAATTCGAGGCGCACGGTCAGCGGCTGCGCGTCCTGGAAGCGTCCATCGCGGAGACCGAACAGCGGATGGAGGTGCTCGGCGCGCGGGAGCGGCAGCTCTCACACCTGCCGCAGCGGATCGAGGAGTTCAGCCGCACCTTTCAACAGCTGCTCGCGCAGGCCGAGGACCTCGGCAGCAAGCAGGCGAGCCTCGACCAGCTGCAGCAGCAGCTCGCACAGGTGCAGGAGATGTCGGCGCGCACCTCGGCGCAGCACGAAAGCCTTCGCCAGAGCCGCGCGGACCTCGACACGCTCCGGAAGGAGATTCAGGACTTCCACTCCTCTTACGCGGACGTGGCGCAGCTGCGCGATCGGCTCATGGCCGACCGCGCGGCGCTCGAGGCGTTCGGCGAGCGGGTGCTCTCATTCCGCGGCCGCGTCCCGGAGCTCGAGGCGACCATGGAGGCCATCCTCGGGCGGATGGCGCAGATCGACGAGTCGATGAAGAGCGCGGCCAGGCTGAGCGACATGGCCGCCGACCTGGAAGCGCGCCTTCCGCGGGTGTCCGAGCGCATGCAGTACGTCGAAATGCTCGAGCAGCGCCTCAATACGCTCCATGCGCTTGCCGGCGAGGTCGACCAGAAGCTCGCCTCGCAGCTGGCGCGGAAGGCGGAGATCGAGACGCTGCAGGCGCAGTGCGACGGCGTCATCGCGCAGATGGTCGACGCCCAGCAGAAGCTCGAAGGCGTGGCGGCCCTTCAGGGCAAGCTCCTGCCGATGGACATCCGGCTGTCGATCCTTCAGGACCGGGTCGAGAAGACCGGCGAGCGCGTCAGACAGGTGCAGCGTGACGAGACCGAGCTCGCCAGCCAGGAGGCCAGGCTCATCGAGCTCACAGAGGCGAGCAGGACGCTTGCCGCCGAGGTCGCGGAGCGGATGCAGCAGAGCCGCGCGCTCAGCGAGGAGGTGGCGCGGGCGGGCGCGGCGCGCGATGAGCTGCTCGGCGAGCTCGCACGCGTGCAGGGGCGCCAGCGCGAGGCGATCGCCCAGGCCGATGCGGCCGAGGATCAGCTGCGGCGGGCCGAGGCGATGTACCGGGCGCTCGAGCAGCGGCGATCCCAGCTGGCCTTCTCGGAGAAGAAGCTGGCCGACGTCGAGACCAAAATGGCCGAGCTGACGCGGAAATCCGGGGACATCGACGAGCAGCTGAAGGCGCTCGTCGAGCGGGAATCAGTGGTGGCGGCGGTGCGCGCGGAGCTCGAATCGGTCTACGAGATCAGCGCCAGGAGCAAGGCCGATCTGCAGTACGTGCGGGAGCACCGCGACGAGGTGACCGGACTGCGCCGCCAGGTGCAGGAGCTGCTGGCCACGGCGGCCGAGACCGAAGCGAAGATCGCGGCCATCGATGCCAGGCGCAGGGACGTGGACGAGGTCCAGGCGAAAGCCACGCTCATCACGAATCTGCTCGAGGACGTCCGGGTGAATCTCGAGACCGTCAGCGAACAGAAAGCGGTCGTCGACCACCTGAACGAGCGGCTGGCCGGTGTGCAGTTCGTGATTCAGGAAGCCCAGAACACGCTGCGGATGTTGAGCCAGGAGCGCGAGCTGGCCGAGCGGATCGAGCAGAGCATCCGCCAGCTCCGCACGCGGTCGGGGGGTGGATCGGACGAGGGCCGTCAAACGGCATGAGGATGTTCTAGGACATTTTTCAGATGCAGGTAGCCGCGGACACTATTCAGTCCCGCGGACGCGCGGCGGGCCGCCTTCGACGTTGCTCAGGCACCCCGAGCCTCGTCGAGAGGTAGAGCCCGCAACCCACGACGCTAACGGCGCGGCGCCGGGAACATGGGCCTTATGGGGAGATTTCCTCCTCGCCGTTGAATATCCCGCACGTCGAGCGCACGTCATCGCGGCCCCGACGCTGGTGCACAGCATTCTCCGGCTGTGGTACGGAAAGTGCTCGAAGGCCGCCGATGATGCGCTGTTCTCGCTGGTCTGCCAGCCAGCCTGACGACAGCTGCGTCCTGTCACTCGTCCCGAGCGAACGCTCGGTCCTCTCGTGACGGCCGTCCGGGTCGGCGGCGTGCTCTCATGCGCGCCAATCTGGCGGAAGAGCCCTGCCACCCGCCACACGGAGCGGATCCGACAACATCGACTGAGGGAATCGGTATGACTTGGAGGCAGCTCGTCATCGTATCCGTGTCGATTTGCGCTGCCGCGAGCCTCGCGCGAGCGCAAACAGCCCCTTCCGCGCTGAGCGTTGCCGATCTGGTTGGCATGGCCGCGCAGCGGAATCGCGAGTTCCTGGCGGTCAAGCAACGCGTGGCCGAAACGCAGGGCCTGCTGCGTCAGGCAGGCGTGCGGCCGGCCCCGGCGGTGGAGATCGAGGAGTCCACCGGCAGGCCGTTGGGCAGCGCCGGCGAACAAGCGTTCTCCGCCGCGTATTTTCACACCATCGAGACATTTGGCAAGCGCGACAAACGGATCGCGGTGGCTCACAAATCCACCGAAGCCGTCCAGGCCGACCTGGCCGACCATCTTCGGCTGCTGACGCTTGACGTGAAGGTCAGGTACGCGGAAGCGGTGCGTGAGCAGCGCAAGCTGGAAACGATCCAGCGCCTGCTGTCGACCAACCGCGAGTACTACACCCTCACCGACATGCGGGTGCGGCACGGCGATGCCGCGCCCCTCGAAGGACAGTTGTTCCTCACGGATCTGAGTCGGGTGCAAGTGCAGCAGGTGGTCCTCGCAAACAGCGCGGATCGTGCATTGCTCGAGCTGAGAAAGGTGGTCGGAGCGGCGCCGGCCGAACCGCTCCAGCTGGCAACCGCCGTGCCTCCACCCGCGACGGCGAGCGGTCTGTCCGAGCTCCAGGAACGAGCGCTTCGAGACCGCCCCGACCTGCACGCGCTGCGGCTGGTGGAAGAGCAGGCCGTCGCCGAAGAGACGCTGGCCCGCGCGGAGGGCAAGCCCGACCTCACCGCATCCGCCCGCTACGTGCGCAGCGACAGCGGCTTCGATCAGCTCGGCTACAACGCCGCGGGCCAACTGGTTCCCGTCAGGGGCCGCGACAACGTGTTGACCTTCGGTCTGTCCGTCCTTCTCGTTCCGCCCAGGAGGAATCAGGGCGCGATCGAAGCCGCCCAGGCCAGGAGCGTGGCGGCGCGCCTCCGGCGGGAACACCTCGAGTCGGTCGTCCGCCTCGAAGTCGAGGCCGCGTTCCGCCGGTGGCAATCCGCCAGGAGCGCCGTAGATATTCTCGACCAGGGCGTGATCGGACAGTCGGAGAAGAACCTTGCGGTGTTCCGGCAGGCGTATACCCTCGGCCAATTTCGCGTCCTGGACGTGCTCGTCGAGCAGAGACGATTGATCGAAACGCAGTTGACGTACCTCGACCTGCAATCGGAGCTCTTCGAGGCCGTTGCCGAATTGGAAGCCTCGGTAGGAGGGTCACTCCGATGAAGAAAGCATCCCTGGCCTTCTTCCTCATCCTCCCGCTCGTTTCCTGCTCGCCGGGGCCGGACGGCGGCACGGCGCCGGAGCGGGATATTAACGTGGTCGAGATGGCGAAAGAGGCGCAGGCGAATGCCGGCGTGACGGTTGCCCCGGCGAGCCTCACGCAACTGACCGAGTACCTGCACGTCATGGGAACCGTGCAGCCGATCGACAGCAGAATCGGCTACGGGCGTCCCTTTTCCAGAGGGCGCGTCGAAGAGGTGCTGGTTCGCGTCGGGGACCGGGTGCAGAGCGGCCAGCCACTGATCCGATTGGACAATATCGAGGCGGGGGAAACCTCCGCCCAGCATCTCGCGGCCCAGGCGGAGATCGAGCGGCTGAACGTCCAGCGGGCCAACGCCGCGCGGCAGCTGGAACGGAGCAAGAGCCTGGCGGCGATCGGCGCTGTGTCTCAAAAGGAACTCGAGCTCGCCCAGGCCGAATACGACGCGATGCTGGAAGCCATCAAGGCGCAGGAGAGTCTGCGGGCCGGCCTCGAATCCAAGTTGCGCCGCTTCGGGATCTCGGACGACGAACCCCAACACACTTCGGTCACCGCGATCCGCTCGCCCTTTGCCGGCGTGGTGATTCGGCTGCAGGTGGCTCCGGGCGATGTGGTCGATCCCGGCATGGAGCTGTTCTCCATCACCGACCTGTCGGAGGTCTGGGTGCAGGCCGAGGTCTACGAGAAGGATCTGGGACGGATCCGGACAGGACAGACCGCGAAGATCTCCGTGGACACATATCCGGATGAGACATTCTCGGGAACGATCGCCCACATCAGCGACACCCTGGATCCGAAGACGCGCACGGCCCTGGTCCGCTGCGTGGTGCCCAACAAGGATCGACGGCTCAAGCTGGACATGCTCGTCACGGTGGATGTGCCCACGACGTTCAGCCGCAAGGTGCTGGCCGTGCCGGCGGCGGCGATTCAGCAGATCGAGGGGAGGAACGTCGTGTTCGTCGGGGAGTCGGAGCAGGCGTTTCGCATCCGGGAGGTCCAGGTTGGCAAAGTGACCGACGGCCAGGCCGAGATTCTCGGCGGCCTCGCGGAAAAGGAACCCGTCGTCACTCAAGGCGCGTACCAGTTGAAGTCCATCCGGATGAACAAGGAGATGGGGGAGGGTTAGCCGATGGAGCGCCTCGTGACCTGGGCCCTCCAGTATCGCTTCATCGTGTTGTTGGCGACGCTCCTGGTCGTCGTGGTCGGCGCCTTTTCGATGCGGGATCTGCTGATCGAGGGCGTTCCCGACATCACGCCCAACCAGGTGCTGGTGCTCACGAGGGCGCCGAGCCTTTCACCTCCGGAGGTCGAGCAGTACATTTCGTTCCCCGTCGAGTGGTCGATGAGCGGTCTGCCCGGCATCACGAACGTCTATTCCCTCTCCAAGCAAGGCTTCTCCTACGTGGCCGTCTATTTCAGGGAGGACATGGACCTCTATTTCTGCCGGAGGCTGGTGATGGAGCGGCTGCCCCAGGCGCGGGCGCTGATTCCACCCGGCATGGGCGAACCCGAGATGGGACCGATTTCGACCGGACTGGGAGAGATCTACCAGTTCAAAGTCACCGGCGGCGGCCTGTCGACCATGGAGCTGCGCGGCATCCTGGATTGGGACATCGCGCCCAAGCTGCGCTCCGTCCCGGGTGTCGTCGAGGTCAACGTGCACGGCGGGGAATTGAAGACCTACGAAGTTCAGGTCGACAGCGACAGGATGGCCGCGTATCGGATCCCCCTCTCCACGATCATCCACGCCCTCGAGGCCAGCAATGGCAATGCCGGCGGGGCCTACCTGGAGCGTCCGGGACAAACGCAATCCTTGATTCGCGGCGAGGGACTGATCTCGAGCCTGCAGGATGTCGAGCAGATCGTCGTCGGGGTCTCCGACACCGGCACGCCCATCACCGTCGGCAACGTGGCTCAGGTGCGGTTTGCGCCGATGGTGCGCCAGGGCCTTGCCTCCCAGGACGGGGAAGGCGAGATCGTGATCGGCGTCGCCATGCTGCTCATGGGTGAGAACGCGCGGATCGTCGTGGACCGCGTCAAGGAATCCTTGCGGGACATCGAGCGCTCCCTGCCCGCCGGAGTACGGATCGAACCGTATTACGACCGAACCGATCTCGTCCGAAGGACGATCCGGACCGTGACCCAGAACCTCGTCGAAGGCGGTCTCGTCGTCGTCGCGGTGCTGCTGCTCTTGCTCGGAAGCGTGAAAGGCGGCGCGATCGTTGCCGCCGCCATCCCGCTGTCCATGCTCTTTGCCTTCACGGGGATGGTTCAGGCGGGGATATCGGGGAACCTGATGAGCCTGGGTGCGATCCACTTTGGATTGGTCGTGGACGGCTCGGTGGTCATGGTGGAGAACATCCTGCGCCGGCTGGGCAGGCGAAACCCGACCGAGAGCGTCATGGAGGTCGTGCAGGAGGCGGGCGAGGAGGTAGCGCGGCCGGTGTTCTTCGGCGTCCTGATCATCTCCCTCGTCTACGTGCCGATCCTGATGCTGACGGGCACCGAGGGCAAGATGTTCAGGCCCATGGCCCAGACGGTGCTGTTCGCCCTGGCCGCGTCATTGGTCATCGCGCTGATGTTGATGCCGGTCTTAAGCTGGCTGGTCTTCCGAAAGCGGGTTCCCGAGGAGCACACACGGCTGATGCGTTGGTTTGGCGCCGCGTATGCTCCGGCCCTGCAGAAGGCGATGCGGCGTCCCCTGGTGACATTCGCTATCGCCATGGTGTTCTTCGCGGCCTCCCTGAGTGTGATCCCTTTCCTGGGCGGGGAGTTCATTCCCCAGCTGGATGAAGGCTCCATCCTTATCACGTCGTTCCGGCTGCCCGGAACGTCCCTGACCGAATCCCTGCGGGCGAATTCAGTCGTTGAACGCGTGCTGCTGCGGTTTCCGGAGGTGACCACGGTGGTCACCAGGACGGGCAGCCCGGAGATTGCCGCCGAACCGATGGGCATCGAGGAGAGCGACTCGTACGTGATGCTCAAGCCGATCGCCGAATGGCCCACCAAGCGCACCAAGGAAGAACTGATCGCCGCCATGGACCAGGCCCTCCAGAAGGAAGCGCCGGGTGCCGTCTACAGTTTCACCCAGCCCATCCAGATGCTCATGCAGACCTTGATGGAAGCCGGATCGCGATCCGATGTCGTCGTGAAGTTGTACGGCGAGGATCTGGATCTGATGAACCAGAAGGCGACGGCGATTGAGGGCGTGCTGCAGACCATTCGGGGAGCCGCCGACGTGCGGGCCCAGCGCGTGGGCGGGCTCCCTTACCTGCGCATCCACATCCGGCGCGACGCGATCGCCCGCCATGGCCTGGATGCCTCGGACGTCCTGGAGACCGTGGAAGCCATCGGCGGCAAGGTGGTCGGGCAGGTCATCGAGGGGAACAAGCGATTCTTCCTCCAGGTGCGTTTCGACGCCCTCGATCGGGCCACCGCCGGAGCCGTCAACAACATCAAAGTCGGGAACAGCCGGGGCGACTTCATCCCGCTCAGCCAGCTGGCGGATCTGGTAACGGAGGAAGGGCCCCTGCAAATCGGGCGCGAGAAGGTGCACCGCCGGATCACCGTGGAAGCGAATGTGCGGGGGCGCGACATCGCCAGCTTCGTGGCCGACGCGCAAAGGGCCCTTGGAGACCGGGTGCCTCTCCCCGAAGGGTACTGGATCGAATGGGGCGGCCAGTTTCAACAGCTGGAGAGCGCCAAGGCGCGGCTCACGATCGTCGTGCCTGTGACCCTGCTGGTCATCTTCGTGCTGCTCTACTTCAACTTCGGCTCGATCCGGCCGGCGCTGCTCATCTACTTGAACGTCCCGTTGGCCACGACCGGCGGGATTCTGGCGCTGCTCTCCCGCGGCATGCCGTTCAGCATCTCCGCCGGCGTCGGCTTCATTGCCCTCTTTGGCGTCGCCGTGCTGAACGGCGTCGTGCTGGTCACCTACATCGCTCAGCTGCGCCAGCAAGGCCTGTCTGTGGAAGACGCGGTCAGGGAGGGGGCGACGACACGGCTTCGGCCAGTGCTGATGACGGCGCTGGTCGGCAGCCTGGGGTTCCTGCCGATGGCGATTTCGACTGGCGTGGGTGCGGAAGTGCAACGGCCGCTGGCAACCGTCGTCATTGGGGGCTTGATCACGTCAACCTTGCTGACGCTGCTGGTCATCCCAGCCGTCTACCGTTGGTTCGACAGAGAGCCGGCCGCCGTTGAAATCTAGCCTGGGATCCGGAGACGGCCCCAGGATAGAGGGAGGCTGCGGCCCTTGGGGGAGAAGGGTGCCATGAAGCAGATCAAGGCGATTGTCCAGCCGTTCCGGCTGTCCGCGATTGTTGCCGCCCTCCAGCAAATCCCGGATCTTCCGGGCATCACGGTTTTCGACGTCCGAGGGTTTGGACGGCAGCGCGCCCGCAGCACACCCGACAGCATCGAAGACGAAGGTGTCTTGTACGCGAGGAAAGTCCAGATGGAACTGGTGGTCCCGGAGCGACTCGTTGATGAGGTCATTCGCACCATACGAGAGAGCGCCCACACGGGGAACTCTGGGGACGGAAAGATCTTTGCGAATTCGCTGGACGAGGTGATTCGTATCCGCAGCGGCGAACGCGGCGAAGACGCGCTCTGACCGGGCGCGACTGAACGAGCGGCTTAGTTATAGTTAGCACCGCGTGGTCGCGGCGCACCGTCCCGCGGACGTGCGGGCAGTCGAATCGAACGCATTTCTCAGATCGGTGTAGATCTGTCGGAGATCCGCACCAGATCCAGCGGCCAGAGTGGCCTGGGCCGCCCGTCGTTCGAACCGGCGCTCCGGTCGGACGTCGTGGAAGACCGGGCCCTTCACTTGGCGCTCGGCGACCCGCGCTGGGTTGGGGCCCCGGCGCGGGTCGTCGAATCGTTTGGCGAAGAGCCGGTTCTTCCGCGGTGCTGATCGGAGGACCGCAGCCGAATCCGTTCTGCCGCGCACACTCCTAGCTGGTTGCCGCCGCCGTGGTCCTGGTGAAGATCGTCAGGCGCTGGCCCACCTGGATCGAGTTGCTGCGCAGCCGGTTCCAGGTCTTCAGCGACGCCACCGTCGTTCGGTACAGCTTCGCAATCGCGAACAGGGTGTCGCCGCGCTTCACGCGGTACGTCACCGACGCTGGGGTAGTCGCGGTCGCGCCCGGAGCCGTATTCGTGGCCGCCAGCACTTCGGCGGCCGGCTCGGTCTCGAGCGCCGGCGGCGGGGTGTCCGTTCGCGATGCCAGGACCAGCGAGGGCGCGCGCGGAATGATGAGCCGCTGCCCGATCGCCAGCTTGGCCCGCGCCGAGAGGTAGTTGGCATCGGCGAGGTCGGCGCGGCTGACCCCGAGCTTCCGTCCGATCGACAGAAGGGTCTCGCCCTTCTTGACCGTATGCCAGTTGAATGGCGCCAGATCCGCCGGATCGGTGGCCGCCAGATGCGCCCGCACGATATCGCCGGTGCCGGCGGGGACCTTCAGCTCGTAATCAGCGGCCCTCACCGGGGTGGTCCAGCGGCGGAGCTCAGGATTGAGGTTCCGGATCGCCTCGACCGGCATCCCCACCCACTCGGCGACCCGCCGCAGGTCGATGGCCGAGGACAGCGTGACCGTTTCGCTCCGAAGGGGTTCCATCGGCTCGATTTCAAGCCCGTACTGGGCCGGATTGCGCGCGATGATGATGGCCGCCAGGATGAGCGGCACGTAGTCACGCGTCTCACGCGGCAGGAGCCGGCTGGAGGGGGAGGCCAGCTTCCAGAAGTCCCTCCGCCCGGACCGTTTCATCGCACGCTGCACGCGGCCCGGGCCGCCGTTGTAGGACGCCAGGGCGAGGTGCCAGTCGCCATCGAACATGTCGCGGAGGCTCTTGAGGTACGCGGCGGCGGCGCGGGTGGACTTCTCGGGCTCGGCCCGTTCGTCGATGTACCAGTCGTGGCGCAGCCCGTTCTCGAGCGCGGTGCCGCGCATGAACTGCCAGATTCCACGAGCTTTGGCGCGCGAGACGGCGCTCGGCTTGAACGCGCTCTCGACGAGCGGCACGTAGGCCAGGTCCATCGGGAGCCCTTCCGCCCGGAAGATGCGCTGGATCATCGGCAGATACTGCACGCCCCGGCTCAGCCCTTCCTCGAGGAAGGACTTCAGGCGGCCGCTGAACAGCTGCACGAAGGCGAGCACTCGTGCGTTCAGGGGAATGTCGATGTCATGCACGATCGACTGGAGGTCCGCTGTGACCGCCTCGGTCGTTTCCGCCGACGGCGCCGGTGGCTCGAACGTGGAGACCGCAAACAGCTCGTCAATCGTGGCCGAGTCGGTCCGCTGCTCCTCGAAGCCGTCGGCCTGCGCCAGCGCGGTGACCTCGTAGGCGCTGATCCGCTCAATCAGCCGATCGAAGTGCTCCCGGATGCGCGGCTCCGTCCGGCCACCAAAAGGCGACTCCAGAAGCACTTCCAGCGAACGGTTGAACTCGGTTCTCGCCCCTTCAAGGTGGCCGAGCTGCAGCTGGTGCTGTCCGGCCTCGAAGTGTCGTGACGACACCGCGATGAGCTCCACGACCGGATCGGGCTGGGCTGACGGCGGCGGCGCGGGTGCCGGCACCGGGACCACCGCCCGTTGAGGAGGCGTCGAAGCGGTCCGGACAGGGCCCGTACCGTGGGTGGCACAGGCGGTGACGAGAAGACTGGACGCGAAGGTGACCGCGGTCTTGGCGAGGCGCGGGCTCAGCATCAGGCGTTACTCTACCATTCCCGCCGATCGCCGGTCAAAAATAAGTCCAGTCTATTCAGCAGTTAAAGCCGATCAGGAGCGTCCGGCGGCTTCAGGGGAGGGGTCAGCGCGGCCAGCCCGCCTGAACGAACACGCGATTCGCCTCGCCCAGATCGCGTGCGGCGGGCGTGACGATGGTGCGCTCGTCGATCCGCAGTTTGCGGCCGGCGGCAAGCGCGCTTCGGACATCCTCCTCGCAGACGAAGTCGGCGGTCCCGCCGCTTTCGGCAGCCGGCGACGGGGCCGCAGGGTCAGGTGTCGGGGCCTGGGCGAACCCCCGGGAGGCCAGGAACTGGTCGATCCGGACGGCAAGGGCTTCCGCCGGGATACCTTCCGGAGCCGGCCGGGCCGGCCGCCGCGGAAGCTTTCCGGGACCGGCGTAGGCCGGGTCCATTGGGACCCGGCTTTCCGGCGGGTCCGAAAAGACCCGCCCTACGGCGGGTGCGGGCCGTACCTCGTAGGCGAGCCGCTTGATGTTCAGCAGGTGACGGGGTGAGATGTTGTCCGACGTGATGTTGCCCCCCCAGCCGCCGCATCCGAGCGTCATCGCCGGGTCGAGCCCGGTCGTCAGCCCGATCGAGCCGTGCGTGGCGGGCGTGTTGACGCAGATCCGGAATGCCGGCTTCTTCAGGCCGAACTCGAGGATGACTGCATCGTTCCGGGAATGAATCGACATCGTGTGGCCCATGCCGCCGTACCGCAGGATCTGGATGCAGCGCTCACAGCCTTCACGCCAGTCTTTCACGACGTACCACGAGAGGATTGGCGCCAGCTTCTCAATCGAGAGGGGATAGTCGCGTCCGACGCCGGACAGCGGCGCGACAAGGACACGGGTTCCCGGCGGCGCGGCCAGGCCGGCCTTCTCGGCGATGTAGCTTGCTGACTTGCCGACAAGCGCGGGGTTGGGAAGCCGCTGCGGGGTGACGAACAGCTTGCCAAGAGCGTCAATCTCATCAGCGTTCAGAAAATAGGCGCCCTGGGCTCCGAACTCGCGCCGCACCTCTTCGGCGATCAGCTC
>Ga0209343_10005480_pt1 | contig 15359 bp, 14 predicted proteins | sample RifCSPlowO2_02_FD_184026 | JGI IMG/M metagenome (GOLD analysis project Ga0209343, IMG submission 184026) | Groundwater microbial communities from Rifle, Colorado - Rifle CSP2_plank lowO2_0.2 (SPAdes) (version 2) | ecosystem: Environmental > Aquatic > Deep subsurface > Groundwater | place... | reverse complement strand
AGGCCATGGCGCTCAGATTCGTCGTGAGCTGGCACGGCGCCGCGGCCCCGAGGACCCCGAAGAGAAAGACCGAGACCATGGGGACGTTGACCTGATCCGCCAGTGCGTTGAGCGGACCGCTGAGCCAGGCACTGACCCGACTCAGGACGATGTACCAGGACTCCATGGCCTCAGAAGAACCACCGATAGATCAGTAGACCTGCTCCTGCCAGGAGCAGCAGCCAGGTGGACGGTCAGATGTGGATCTTCTTCACGATGACGCTCCTTCCGAGTCCGAGGAATCACGGGGGCTGCCGCCGTCCGAGGGCGAATCCGAGACACCTCGGGCGTCGGATATCACAACTGACAAGTCGGGAAGGGGATCAGGCGATCGGGGGCGGCGCCCGGATACTCCAGGCGGCGCCAGGACGGAGCGTGTCCGGCGTCCAGGCAGCGATTGGAGTGAGGTCATCTGGCACCAGCGTTGTCAAGCCGGGGAAACCCGGTTCGAGGACCAGTCCCGGGGAAAATTCTTTGGACCCAAAGGCCTTGGAGCAGAGGGTCGGGAACTGGGTACCTCCCTGGCAGGCGTGGGCTTCCAGCGCGAGGGCCAGGCTGGCGAGCGGGGCGCACAGCAGAAACGCCACGGCCAAACCCAGGACCGGCAGTGCATGACGGAGTGGCCTTGTGCGGCGGTCTCTCACCCGGCTCATGATGTGCTCACTCTACTCAGGGAACCTTGAAAGGTCAATGGGAAGCTTGCCGCCGCACGCCCAGGACGCCCACACGAAAACGCCTCCTCGTCGTGGCGATCGGCTCCATGGTGGCGGTACGTCAATGCCCGCGCGAAGGTGGAAGGTCCTCGGGGAGGGATGGGGGGATCGAATGAAGGTGAACCCCAGGGACTGGAGGGGCCTCAGCAGGAATGCTTTTTCAGCTCGTCGTACTCGACGATCCACAGGTTCAGGTGAAGGCGCCGCTCGTCGAGGTGGTAATAGAGCTTCTGGGACGTCCGGAAGCGGAGGGTCACCTGGCCGGACGGCTCATTCAGCAGGATCGGATTCTCCCCCTGTGGGTTGTTCCCCAGCCAGGCCATCGGCGGCGCCCCTGGCCCCCGGCTCTGGAGTTGGTAACGAAACGTGATGGCGGTCGCGCCCCGAGGCACGGCCTGCGAGAGATCGATCTCCTTGAACACCTCGCCTCTCCCTCAGATCCTCTGGAGGCCGGGGGGCATGGCGCCCCGATAGGACCAGTCCAGCAGCTCCATGGGGTGGACCACCCGGACGCCCAACCCGCGGTCTTTGAGCCCCCGTTCGATCTGGAACGTGCAGCCGGGGTTCGCGCTCACGACCACCTCGGCGCCCGTCTCCTTGATCCGATCGATCTTGCGGTCCAGAAACTTCTGGGCGACCTCCGGGTGAAAGACATTGTATACCCCGGCGCTGCCGCAACAGAAGTCCGATTCTGCGAGCTCGACGAGTTGGAGTCCGGGGATGGCCTTCAGGAGGTTCCTAGGCTGCTGCCGAACCTTCTGCCCGTGAGCCAGGTGACAGGCGTCGTGGTACGTGACCTTCAGGGGCAACTCGCGGAGGCGGCCGTTCACCGGGGTCTGGGCGAAAAGCTCGGAGGTGTCCCGCACCTTCTTGCTGAAGGCCTCGGCCCGCGTGCGATAGACCGGGTCGCTGTGGAGCAGCTCCCAGTATTCCTTCATGACCGAGCCGCACCCCGCCGCGTTGACGACGATGAAATCCACCCCGGCCCGCTCGAAGGCGTCGATGGTCCTCCGGGCAAAGGCCTTTGCATGCTCCCGCTCCCCCTCGTGCACGAGCAGCGAACCGCAGCACCCCTGCTCCTTCGGGGTCACCACCTCGAAGCCGTTTTCCGCCAGGGCATGGGCGGTGGCCAGATTGACCTGGGGCAGGAAGAAACGCTGGACGCATCCCGCCAGGAATCCCACCCGCCCGCGCTTTTGGCCCCGGGCCGGCAGCACCTCCGGCAGTTCCTTGCGCAGCCGCTGGTCGGGGATCGGGGGCAGGAGGGCCTCCATCTTCCCCAGTCGGCCGAAGAGGCTCAGAACCCCCGAGGCCCGGACCAGGCTCTGGAGGCCCGACTGTTGGTAAAGCCGGAGGAGGCCCGTGAGGGTCTCCAGGCGATCCAGGTCGGTGAAGGTCCGGAGGACGTGGTCGCGGAACCGCTTCTCGGCCGGGGGATACTGGTAGTTCCGCTCGATCTGCCCCCGCGCCGCCTCCATGAGGAAGCCGAACTTGACGCCCGAGGGGCAGGCGGTCTCGCAGGCGCGGCAGAGCAGGCACAGGTTCATGTGCTCGACGAAGCGATCGGTGATCTTCGACCTTCCCTCGCTGATGGCCCGCGTGAGGTAGATCCGGCCCCGCGGGTTGTCCATCTCGTTTCCCAGGACCAGGTAGGTCGGGCACGTGGGCAGGCAGAAGCCGCAGTGCACGCAGTCGAGGTAGATCTCGGTATCGGGCGGATCGATCCCATCGAATCCCCCCGCAGCGATCTTGTCCGCCGCCGGCCCAGTCATCTCAGAGTCCCCCCACGAATCGTCCCGGGTTCAAGATGCGCTGCGGATCGAATTGCTCTTTCAGGCGCTGCATCAAGGAAAACGCGCTTCCCGCCGGGCCCCAGACGTCCACCCGGGCCTTGACCTCGGGGGGCGCCTCCAGGACGACGAGGCTTCCCCCGGCCTCCCGGGTGAAGGCCCTGAGCGTGTTCACGGCCTCGGCCACCCCTTGCGGGAACCCTTCGGGCCGATCCCCGCACAGGGAGTAGCGCAGGATACCGGACCCGGCCTCGGCAAGGATCCCGAGGCGGAGGCCGGCCCTGGTCGCCACCTCTTCCCCCTTCCTCACCGCCTCGGACACCTTGGCCAGGAGGACGCTGGCCTTCAGGACGGCCCGCTGGCCGTCGCCGAAGGTGAAGTTCCGAACGGCCCGCCAGAATCCGTGGTGGGTGTCCCCGTCCAGGACGTGTCCGTGGAGGCCCCCGCCGTTCCCGCACAGGGTTCGCAGCGCCGCGATCTGGGCGTCCACCGCCTCCGGGACGCTGCCGATCGCGACCGCCAGTCCGTAGTGTCCCGCCTGCCACGGGAGCCCGATCTGCCCGGCGATCTGCCGGGCCGCCTCGCGGTCCAGCAGTTCCACCGCGTTGGGGACCAGGCTGGAATCGAGGAGCTGGGCGATAACCCGCTGCTCGGACTCGACGGCGGAGAAGGCGACCAGGTACGTCTTCTCCGCGGGGGCAATCGGGTAGAGGCGGAAGGTGGCCTCCGCAAGGATCCCCAGGGTGCCCAGGGCGCCGACGTGCATCTTGGGGATGTCGTACCCCGTCACGTTCTTGACGACCTTGGCCCCTCCCTTCGTGATCTTCCCGTCCGCATGGACCACCCGGGTGGCGATCAGAAAATCCCGGGCTGCCCCGTACCGAAGCCGCCTGGGGCCGCTCGAATTCGTGGCCAGGACCCCGCCGACGGTGGCCCGATCCGTGTACGGCGGGTCCAGGGCGATCCACTGGCCTCGCTGCCCCAGGATGGCCTGGGCATCCTTCAGGAGCATCCCCACCTGGAAGGTGGCGGTCATGTCCTCCGGCACGTAATCTACCAGCTCGTTCAGCCGGGAGAGGCCGACGACGATGTCCAACCGCTCGGGGACGCCGCCCAGTGCGATCTTCGTCCCACTCCCCCAGGGGGCGACCCCCAGGCGTTCAGCCGACGCGAAGGCGATGACGGCCGAGAGTTCCTCCACGGAGCCCGGAAACGTCACGGCCCTGGGGATCCTGCCATCCACGGCATAGGCCGACGCACCTGGACCCGCGACGACGTGTTCTGGGCCGACGATCGTGCCGAGGCGCTGGATCAGGATGTCCTCGGACAGCATGGGAGTCTCCTAGGAGTGGCCGAGCACCTTTTCCACGATGCCGCGCTGCCCCAAGGGCCCGGCCTTGACGTCCTTCGCGCCCGTCGGGAAGATCTTCCCCGGGTTGAGGACGCCATCGGGGTTGAACACGCGCTTCACGTTCTTCATCGCCTCCAGATCGTCCTCGGTGTACATGAGGGGCATGTATTCCCGCTTCTCGCGGCCGACCCCGTGCTCGCCGGTGATGCTGCCCCCCATGCCGATGCAGGCCTTCATGATCTCCGACCCCATCTCTTCGGCCTTGTGCAGCTCCCCTTCGTTTCGGGAGTCGTACAGGATCAGCGGATGGAGGTTCCCGTCTCCCGCGTGGAAGACGTTGGCGACGCGGAGGCCGTATTTCTTGCTGAGCTCGCTGATGTACGCCATGATCTGGGGCAGCTTGGTCCGCGGGATCACCGCGTCCTGGACGTAGTAGTCAGGGCTGATCTGCCCCATGGCGGCGAAGGCGGCCTTCCTCCCTTTCCACAGCAGCAGCCGCTCGGCGTCGTCCTTGGCCACCCGGACTTCCCGGACGCGGTTCTTCTTGCAGACCTCCGTGATGGGGTGGACCAGGGCCTCGACCTCCGCCCGCGGCCCGTCCACCTCGACGACCAGCACCGCCCCGGCGTCCAGTGGGTAGCCCGCCCCCACCCCCTTCTCCACCGCCTGGATGGCGTTGTTGTCCATCATCTCGAGGGAGACCGGGACGATGCCCGCCGCCACGATGCCGGAGACGGCGTTGGAGGCATCCTCGAGGTTTTCGAAGACCGCCATCAGCGTCTTCACCGCCTCGGGCTTCTTCATGATGCGCGCGATCACCTTCGTGGCGATCCCGAAGGTCCCCTCCGAGCCGACGAAGACCCCGACCAAGTCGTAGCCGGGCGTGTCGAGCGTCTTCCCGCCGAGCTCCACGACCTCGCCGTCGGGCAGGACGATCTCGAGACCCAGGATGTGATTCGTGGTGACGCCGTACTTGGGCGTCCGCACCCCTCCGGAATTCTCGGCCACATTTCCCCCGATGGAGCAGGCGATCTGGCTGGCCGGGTCCGGGGCGTAGTAGTAGCCCCGCGGGGCGATGGCATTCGTGAGCCAGACGTTGATCACGCCAGGCTCCACCACCGCCCGCTTGTTCTCGTAGTCAACCTCCAGGATGCGGTTCACCCGGTTGAGCCCGATCAGGACGCCCCCCTCCAGAGGCAGGGCACCCCCCGAAAGGCCCGTCCCCGAGCCCCTCGCCACGAAGGGGATCGTCTCCCGGTGGCAGACCTTCACCACTTCGGCCACCTGCTCCGCCGAGCTGGGGAGGACGACCACGTCCGGCATGGCCTTGAAGATGGTCAGGCCATCCGTGTCGTAAACCCGTAATTCGTCCTCCTCGCAGATGACCCCGTTCGGCCCGATGATTTTCTCGAGCTCCCGGACGATGCGTGCTTTGTCTTTCAGCATGGGGTTCTCCGCAGCCTTCGCGTTTCCTGGGGGGACCTCTTTGAAGGGTGTGAAAGGGGACGGAAAGCCTCTGGTTTCTCGGATCATGGAATTTCCCTCATAGATTTGTCAAGCCATTTCGTGGGAGGTGATCAATGCGGTGGAGTGCGGTCGTGTTCCACTCAGGAGCGGGATTGGGTGACAGCTTTCAGCGATGCTGCGGCGGCAGCCGCCTTCCCCAGCAGGGGGTCGCGCGGATGAGGACTGGGGAGGGGGGATGGCTGAATCCCCCCCCCGGCCGGTTCAACCTCTGCCTGGGGGGGCCGCTCGGCTATCGCCCACCGATGAGAACCTGGTGAAATTCAGGACAAACACGGCCTTAAAAAGCCTTGACAATTTCTACTATCCCGAATAGCGTCTGCGCAGGTCGGACAAGAGGATCAGCCGGATGGCGGACGGAGGGCGTGGGATTAAAGGGCTTTCGGGGGAAGCCCGTGGTTCCATCGCCTCGGCTGATCGGACCGGACGAGAAACAGTTCTTTCAGGGAGGGGGAAGGAAAATGGCTGAGGACACGAGCCGTCGGGACTTTCTGAAATCCTTGGGCGTCACCGTTGGAGGGGCTGCCATTACTGCGGCGGCAGGGGTCGTTTCCGGGCCGGCAAAGGCCGAGGCCCAGCAGCCTAAGGGAACGATTCCCGACAAACCATTTAAGGTCGGCCACATGACGTTCTTCACCGGCGCAGCGGCGGTGCTCGGGGAACCGATGTACAAGGGCCATATCCTGGCCGCCGAAGAGATCAACGCGCAGGGGGGACTGCTGGGGAAGAGGAAGATCGAGACCATCAAAGCCGACGAGGCGGCCGGCACCGACGCCAACGTCAAAGAAATGAGACGGATGAAGCTCTCCGAGAATATTGAACTGTTCACCGGTGTCACCTCGAGTGGAAACACGCCAGCCCTTGGTCCCGTCGCCGAAGAACTGAAGCTTATGACCATCTTCGTGGACGGATGCACGGATTTCCTCTGGGACAAGGCGGTCCCAAATCCTCACTACATTTTCAGGATCACCAACATGCAATCGGCGGACGGCGTGACCGCGGCGGTCGGCACCGCCATGACGTGGCCCCAGGTGAGGAAGATCGCCCACATCCACCCCGACTACTCGTACGGGCGAAACGCCTTCGATCACTTCACTGTGGCCATTAACAAGCTGGTCCCCGGCACGAAGGTGGTCTCCGAGGGATGGCCCAAGCTGGGGACCACCGACTTCACGTCTCACATCACCAAGGCGATCTCCGCGAAGCCGGATCTCCTCGTCTCCTCGGTCTGGGGCGGGGACTACGTGGCCATGTACAAGCAGGCCCTGCGCTACGACCTGTTCAAAAAGATGAAGTTTACCAGCATGATCGCCTTTGGGGTCGCACCCCACGCGATCGGCAAGGATCACCCCCAGGGTGTCATTGCCGGCATCCACTCTAACTACTACTTCACCTACCCGACGAGCAACCGGTGGCCGTTGAACGACACCTTTGTCAAGAAGTATTATGACCGGTGGAAGGAGTACCCGAACTTCCAGTCCGAGGGCGCGTACGTGGCGATGCACATGTTCACGATGGCGGTGGAGCGGGCGAACAAGCTGACCGGCGGCTGGCCTGACGACGACGCGATCATCAGCCAGCTCGAAGGCCTGTCCTTCTCGGGTCCGGCCGGCTACATCCACATCCGCCCCGACAATCACCAGGGTTACAAGGACGCCGTCACGGGGTTCAGCATCAATACCTCCGATTACGACTTCCAGATCCTCGATCCAAAGAGGATGATTACGATTCCGATCCGGAACATCACGGCGCCTCCGGGGTGGCCCAAGGGAGAGCCGACATCCACGTACACGTGGATCGAGAAAACCTGGCCGAAGGTCGCGTAGCCTTCACCCCAGCTTCCACCTTCTTCGAACTGCCCCCCGGGTACCAGGAACACTGCCCCGGGGGGCAGGTTTATGTTTCGGGTCTTGGAGAGCCCCAGATCGGCGTGTGACCCTCGGCGATCAGGGGCGGCCACCGGATTCGGGCGGGGCCGACGGCGGCCCCTGAAGGGTAGAGGTCCCATCGGTCGAGACATGAGGCGCAAGACCCTTCCAGTCGTTCTCCTCACTCTCTCCTTCCTGGCCACCACTCGCGCCGAAGCAGACCATCCATTGCCTTTCACTCCCTCCTACTATCCGCATGAGATCCGGATACGGCCGGTGGATCCGGCCGCCGCGGCGAAGCTGTTCTCCACCCACTCCATTCACGCCTATGTCGGGGGAGATCTGTCCGCGAGGGGTGAGAATCCTGCCGGGATGAACCACGTGGAGTCTCTGGGGTCGTACCTGACGGTGACGTTCAACACAGGGTCAAGGGCGTGGGGTGACCGGGACACCCGATGCGACAGCGCGGGGAAACTGGTCCGCGTACTGGCCACGCAGCAGGGTCCCTATAGCTTTCACCCCTACCCGGTGACTCCATTCCACATGGATTACCTCCAGCACTTCGACCTGGCCGAATCGGCGAAACGGCAGTATGGATCCCGGCCTGACCAAAGCGCGTCCGGCCTCAGCCTGAAGGTTCGATCCAGAGGGAAACTCGCTGAGAAATTGGTGCCTTTGGACTGGCGGGGGAACGGGCAGGGATGGGACGCCACCGTCGAGGAAATCGACGCCCAGGACCTCGTCTCCTCCGCCCGGATCAGCCTGAACGGCTGGCTGGGTCCACCCTGGATCAAGGAGGGCTGGTTTCACGCGTATCTCCTCCTTGCCCGGTCGGTCACCGACGTGAGCGCAAAGCGGGACATCGGCGCCCTCTACCAGCAACTGGTGACGGGGGCCTACGGCGGGGAAGCCGAGCAACTCACTCTGGAACGGCGGTTGGTCTCCCTCCTCCTCGGCGGCTGTGAGCGCATCGTCGTCGGCTATACGGTGAAGCGCGAGTACTTCAACGACTCGGATTACGCCGAGGGAATCGAAAACATCGCCTACGACTCCCAGGCCGGCTTCGCCTCACCGATCTTCATCCGGACGGTGAAGCTGAAAGATTACCTGTGGAACGGCTGGCTGCGGTTGGGGGTCGCGGGGAAACATCGAGCCGCCTGGAACCCCTTGAGCGGTTTCACCGACGTCCAGGGGCGACTGATCTGGTCCGCCGTGAGCGACCCCGCGGTAATCCCTGCCCCGTATAGCGCAAGCTGGGTCGCCAACCGGGTGACTGCAACCCTCGCAACCGGGGATTCGCCTTCCGGAGGCGTGGAGGTCCCGAAGGACGCCCTCATCCCCGAGCCAGGGACGGGGGCCCTCCGACTGGTCGGGGAGGGAAGGACCGCCAAGGCGAAGGTTGTCTATCGCGTGCTGGCATCGGCGTTTCACGACACGACCCGGATGACGGTAGCCGATGTCCTCTATCCCTTCATCTTTTCGTACCGCTGGGGCGTGAGACACCCGCAGAACCGGAATGAATATGATCCCTCCATCGAGGCCTCCACCGCGTTGGTGAGGGAGTGGCTCCAAGGGGTCCGGGTCGTCCGGGTGGAGACAGAGGTCAAGCGCTTCGAGGAGGCGAACGTCACCTACCAGGTTCCCGTCGTCGAGGTGTACCTGAAATACGCATTGCCGGATGCTCAGCAGACCACATCGGTGGCTCCTCCCTGGCCCACTCTCCCGTGGCATCTCATCGTCCTGATGGAGGAGGCGGTCAAGCGCGGCGTCGCCGCCTTCTCCCTGGAGGAGGCGGAGCGTCGGGGGATCGGGTGGTTGGACCTGGTCAGAGATCGCAAGGCGAAGGAGCGTCTGGCGAGCCTGGTGAAGGATTTTGCGCGCCAGGGGTATGTCCCCAACGCGCTGAGGGGCTTGGTCACAGTTGACGAGGCGAGGGCGCGGTGGACCGCCCTCAAACGATTCCACGACAAGCACGGCCACTTCCTCGTCACCAACGGGCCATACCGGCTCGACCGGTGGTCCGAGGGCTCGGCCGTCCTCCAGGCCTTCCGGGACTTCACGTACCCGTTGACGATGGGGGCGTTCGACCAGTATCCCATCCCCCGTAGAGCCTACGTCTCGATGGTTGACCTGCGGGATGAGCGGCTGGAGATCCGTGCCGAAATCGAGCGGGTCATGAAGTTCCAGCGAAGCTACACGATCGCCAGGGAACCGCTCCGCAGCCAGTCGCCGGACGGGGAAGCCGTAGAGATTCCGGTCTGCCGCTATGTGGTGGTGAGCCTCGGGGGAGACCTCGTCAGCGCTGGGAGCGCGCCATACGGGAAGGCCGGGGTCTTCACCGTCGATCTCCGGGGGAAATTGAAGCCGGGCCCGTACCGCATCCTGGTGGGGCTGTACCTGGGTGGCAACTCCGTCAATCTGGACATAAAAGTGGTTCCGTATCAGGCAGAGGGCCCGTCATGACTCCCGGCTTGACTCGACCGTCTTCTTGAGGCAGGGTACCGCCCGTGGAAACGCTCATCATCCACCTGCTCAATTCGCTTCTTTATGCGTCCGTGCTGTTCCTCATTGCCGGCGGGCTGAGCCTCATCTATGGGGTCATGCGGATCGTCAACCTGGCGCACGGGAACATCTACGCGGTTGGCGCCTACACCACGGCTTGGGCGGTAGGCCGTATTGAGGGCGGCGCGCCGACCATAGCGCTCTACGCTATCCTCCCAATCGGTGCCGTGGCCGCCGCAGCGCTCGGGGCGGTCCTCGAACCTACCCTGCTCCGGCCGCTATACAAGCGCCCGGAGGAGTATCAACTGCTGATCACCTTCGGGCTGCTATTGGTCCTCGAGGACGTGATGCGCTTCATTTGGGGGGCGTATCCGCTCTCGGCCAGCGCCCTCTTCGAGGGTATGGGGAGCTTCTCAATCGGCGAGTCCATCTACCCGGCCTACAACCTGGCGGTCATCATCGTGGGCGGCATGGCGGCGGCGGCCCTGTGGGCCTTCGTGTACAGGACCAAGTTTGGCGTCATCCTGCGAGCGACTTCCCAGAACATGCGGATGGCGTCTGCGCTCGGGGTGAACGTCAACCAGGTCTATGTGCAGGCCTTCACCCTGGGCTGTTTCATGGCAGGCCTGGGTGGCGCCATCATCGTCCCGCAGCAGGGTGCGGTGCTGGGCATGGGGGTGGACGCGCTCATCTTAGCGTTCGTCGTCGTGGTGATCGGCGGGCTTGGCAGCCTCGAAGGCGCCCTGCTCGGAGCCCTGATGGTCGGCGTCGTCCGCGAGTTTGGCATCACCTTTTTCCCGGAAATTGAGCTGGCCGTGCTCTACCTCATGGCGGCCATTGTCCTCCTTATCCGGCCTGCTGGCCTATTGGGTCGCGCATGACCATGGTCACTGTTCTTTCCCGGCGCCTCCTGCTCTCCGCGGCGGTTATCCTCGCCCTGCTGGTCATCCTGCCCTCCGCGCTGGATCCGTATCAGACCATTCTGCTGTCCTACGGCCTGATCTTCGCCATCGCCGCCCTCGGCTTCAACCTGCTTCTCGGCTACACGGGCCTCCTGTCCTTCGGCCACTCCGCCTACTTCGGCATGGGAGCCTATGCGGTGGCCTTCATCGTGAAGTACCTGAAGATCACGTCCATGGAGGTCTTTCTGATTGGCGGCATCCTCGCTTCGGCGGCCGTCGCCGCGCTGTTCGGCTTTCTCTGCGTGCGCTACACGCGGATCTTCTTCGGCATCCTCACGCTGGCCCTGTCCCAGGTGCTCTGGAGCCTGGCCTTCAAGTTCTTCTGGGTCACGGGGGGCACCGATGGCCTCCGGGTGCCCACGCCTTCGCTCCTGGGGATGCAAATGGCGCCGGGGCAGGACAAGATGACCTTCCTGGCGCACCGGTACTACTATTATGTGCTGATCATCTTTCTGGCCGGGCTTGCGGTGATGTGGGTGATCGTCCACTCACCCTTCGGCAAGGCGCTGCAGGCGATCCGCGATAACGAGACCCGCGCGGAGTTCGTCGGGGTCCAGGTGCGCAAGTACCGGTTCGTGGCTTTCCTGATCTCAGGAGCCTACACGGGGCTGGCAGGGGCGCTCTGGGTGCCGCTGAACGGGCTCACAACCCCGGAGATCCTGCACTGGACCTTCTCGGGCAAGATCGTTTTCTTCACCGTGCTCGGCGGCTTCCAGACCTTCGTCGGGCCGATTATCGGCGCAGTGGTCTACAACTATCTGGAGACCTACGCCGTAGGACACACCGTCTACTGGCAACTGGTGCTGGGGATCGTCCTGGTGGTGCTGGTGCTCGCCCTCCCGGCGGGCATTGTGGGGACCGCGAAGCGGCTGGGACTCCGGCTCAGGAGGGCGGCCTGAGGTGAACCTGCTGGTGACGAAGGTCCTCACCAAGTACTTCGGCGACACCCACGCGGTGGACGGAGTGGACTTCACCGTCCAACAGGGCGAACTGCTTGCCCTGATTGGCGCCAATGGAGCCGGAAAAACGACCCTGGTGAACCTGATCAGTGGCATGCTCCGGCCTGACAGCGGGAGCATAGTTTTCCAGGGAGCCGACGTCACCTCCCAGTCCGTGCATGGACGGATCAAGGCGGGGATCGCGAGGAGTTTTCAGCTCGTCAACCTATTTGATCAGCTCACCGTTCTCGACAATGTCGCGCTCGTGATTTTCTCTCGGGAGGGAAAGACGCGGAACTTCGCTTACCTGGCCGATCACGATCGCCCCGTGCGGCAAGAGGCCAAGGACGTGCTCCAGCGGTTTGGCCTCGAGAGCAAGGCCAATATGCTGGCCGGCGGACTCGCCCAGGGAGAGCGGAAGCTCCTGGATGTCGCGGTCGCGGTCGCGCTCCGACCCAAACTCCTCTTTCTGGATGAACCGACCAGCGGGGTCAGCACGCGCGAGAAGGCCCCGATCATGGACATCATCACCTCCATCGTGCGATCCGAAAACATCACGGCCGTCATCATCGAGCACGACATGGATGTTGTCTTCAAGTACTCGGACCGGATCGTCGTGATGCACCAGGGCACCATTCTGGCGGACGGGACACCAGATGAGATCCGAACGAACGACCAGGTGATCACCACGCTGATCGGGACGCAGGCGTCGGGATGACAGGCGATCCCCGCCAGCTTCCGATACGGAGCGGAGAGCATGCTCGAGCTTGACCACATCAACACCTACCGAGGGCCAGCCCACATTCTCATGGGGGTGTCGCTGCTCGTGAGGGACGCCGAGGCGGTGTGCCTGGTCGGCCGCAACGGGGCGGGGAAAACGACGACCATCGAAAGCATCATGGGGTTGCTGCCCCTGCGGTCCGGCAAGATCACCTTCGGCGGGCGGGACATCACGCGGCTGCCGACCCACGAGCGCGCCCGGCTGGGCATCGGATACGCCCCGGAGGATGCTGGCATTTTCCCTGACCTCACCGTGGCGGAGAATTTTCAGATCAGCCACTGGCTGGCCCGCGCGCCGCGCAATGCAGGGCCGCAGTCGCCTGCCGATGACATGGACGAGAGGATCTTCGCCGTCTTCCCCGAAGTCCGGGAATTCACGCAGCGGCGGGGCCTTCACCTGAGCGGTGGACAGAAAAAGATGGTAGCGATCGCCAGGGCCATGACCCTGTCGCCCTCCATTTTGCTCCTGGACGAGCCGTTCGAGGGGTTGGCGCCGGTCGTGGTGAATCGCTTCATCGACGCCGTGACGAAGATCAAGGCGATGGGCATCTCCCTGTTGATCGCCGAGTCGAACTTGCACACCGCCAGGCGTGTCGCGGACCGGCTCTACGCGATCGATCGAGGCGAGATCATCTTCGAAGGAGACCCGCGAAAGGCTTTCGAAAACGAGGAGGTCATGAAAACCATTCGCGGGTGACCGGTGTCCCTGCGCTCTGTCCCGCCTCCTCTCCTGTTCGTCTCCCGACGTGCACCTTCCAAGACGGTTCAGTTCTTCCGGCCACGGCCGAGTGCCGAGGCTCCACGGGATCGGCAGGCTCCCGCGACGAATTGGGAGCGGCGGTGGTCTGGAGGGTGGGGGGGGAGATCTTCGAGGACTTTCTGGCAGGTGGTGATGACGGGTCGGCCTGAGAAGGCGCTTGACCGGCGTGCGGGTAACTGCTGTTGCCGGACCTTCTCCAGAGTCCTGGCAGCCTCGGCGCTGATATTCGGGCGAGTGTCCTTCAGCGTCTTACGCCGAGGGACTCGAATCCTTCGCTCCGGGAGTGGCGCCTACCAGCCAACCAAAGTACGCCACCCCCAGAGTCATGGCGACCAGAACGACTGTGGTGCCGATCTTAGACGTCTCTGCGAGCAATTTGAGTGTGCCGCTCGATAACCCGACGAAGGCCAAGCCGATAACCGGGATCACCGGGGCCCCACATCCCATGACACTGCACGGGCCCGTGGAAAGGCCGAGAACGCTCGTCAGCGCGCCCACGACGCCGCCCTGGCGGCTGATCCTCGATCCCCATCCCTGTTGCCTGACCTGATCCCGCCGATAGAACCACAGCGTGAAGTACGCGCCGACCAGAAACGACATGAAAAAGAATCTGAGAAGGTCGCTCGTATCCACGGCGTATCCCCATTCCACGCCGCCATAGGGGCTGTCCGCCGAAAACCAGAAGAGCGCAAGCCTGAGAAGAGATTCGACCTTGCGTCCGAAGGGCGCCTCGTTCGAGAGGAGGTACTCGGGTAACCTCGACAGCCACGGATTGAACGTGAAATAATCGACGCGCTTGCGGGCCAGGGAAAGCACGACAGGAGGCAGGAACAGGTCGAGGGCAAAGACGGCGGTCGTCACCGCCAGGAAGAGCCTTGGCCGGGCCCGGATGGCAGCCGCGATACCCCTGATCCCGCTCGCAACCGCAGCGCCGACTCTCTGAAACATGCGATCGTCCCTCCCACGAAGAGGACGAGATTGGCCACCTGGTGCGTTCTCTCGGGCGACTTCTCCCAAGGCGTTCCAGCAGGATTTTCCCCAGAGCCTCGTGGAGGCTCAAGCTTTACTACGCCATGCAGGATCGGGCAAGTGCTTTTTCCAGGTCTCGCTGGCCGCCCTGGCCGAATGAACGGTGCAGGCCTGACCGCCCTGGTGTGGGGTGGGGCCCAGCCCCGAATCGCTGCGCTAGTCCATCCTTTTTCACACCTATGGAGCATCGGCGTTTATCTGCGTCCATCTGCGGTTGCTTCCGCATCAGAGCCAGTCAACCGTGACACGGTATTCGCCCACGCCGATTCTTGACACCCTCAGCCATTCCCAGTAGGGTAGCTTTATATCGTCAGCAGACTCGGAGAGATTCCATCCAGCCTCTGTCCAATGCAGTCCCCACCCGAGATCTGCTTGTTTTCGCGGGAAGCCGCACGGTGGACGGCGTGGCGGGCGATCACATCCTCCTGGCCCCGCCCTTCATCATCACGGAGAGCCAGATGGACGACCTGCTGGCCATCCTGGGCGAGGCCATCACCGCGGTGGAGCGGTCGTTGCCGCCGGAGCTGAGGGGCTAGAATCACGAAGAGCGTTCGGGAGTTCGGTCGTTCGGTAGTTCCGGGCTGCCCCTGTCCCACCGAACAGCCGAACAGTCGAACGCATTAAGGAGGCTCGTTCTCAAATGAGTCCCCAGGTCTTCCGCGATTTCCAGCGCATCTACCCGGTGATCACGCGGGGGAAGGGTGTTTTCCTCTACGACCAGGCGGGGCGGGAGTACCTCGACGCGGTTGGGGGGATCGCCGTGGTCAACGTGGGGCACGGCGTCCCCGAGATCATCGCGGCGATGACCGAGCAGGCCCAGCGGGTGGCCTTCGTGCACGGCGGCGCCTTCGCGAACGAACCGGCCATGGCCCTGGCCGAAGAGCTGGCCACCTGGACCCCCCGGGGGTTGCGGCACGTCCTGTTGCTGGCGGGCGGGTCGGAGGCGACCGAGACGGCCATGAAGCTGGCCCGCCAGTACCACGTGGAGCGGGGGCGAACCAGCAAGTACCGCATCATCTCCCGCTGGACCAGCTACCACGGCAACACCATCGGCGCCCTGTCCATGTCGGGCCGGACCGCCTGGCGCGGGGAGTTCGTGCCCT
>Ga0209343_10005478_pt1 | contig 15365 bp, 14 predicted proteins | sample RifCSPlowO2_02_FD_184026 | JGI IMG/M metagenome (GOLD analysis project Ga0209343, IMG submission 184026) | Groundwater microbial communities from Rifle, Colorado - Rifle CSP2_plank lowO2_0.2 (SPAdes) (version 2) | ecosystem: Environmental > Aquatic > Deep subsurface > Groundwater | place... | reverse complement strand
GCCGGATTTGGCCATTTTTGCTGCTCTTTCTCGTTAAATAGCCAGCTATTCGCCTCGAAAGACCAACAAAACTGACTCAAACCGGACTTTCCCTCGCTACGAACGGTCAAGCCCGACAGGCTCCTATCGGGCGCGGCCTGGCCCGTCGTGCTGGCGGGCCAGGCGTGCGGCTAAACGCAGACCTTGGCCATGGCGCTGGCCAGTTGATCCAGGCGAGTGGCATCCAGCCCGGCCATATTGGCCCGGCCGCTGCCGACCATATAGATGCTGTACTCATCGCGCAGTCGCTGTACCTGGGCAGGGCTCAGACCGGTGTAGGAGAACATGCCGCGTTGCTGGGCGATATGGGCGAAGCGTTCGGCCAGACCATGAGGTTGCAAGGCTTGCACCAGCCCTAGTCGCAGGCTGACGACGCGTTGGCGCATGCTTTCCAGCTCGGCAGCCCACAGGGCTCTGAGTTCGGCATTATCGAGGATACTGGCGACCACGGCGGCGCCATGGGCCGGCGGGGTGGACCACAGGTTGCGCGTGATAAACGCCAGTTGGCTGCGCACATCCAGCAGCTTGTCGGCGCTCTCGGCGCAGACCAGCAGGGCGCCGGTGCGTTCGCGGTACAGGCCGAAGTTCTTCGAGCAGGAGCTGGTGATCAGCAGTTCGGGCAGCTCGGCGGCAAACAGGCGCACGGCGAAGGCGTCCTGCTCCAGGCCATCGCCGAAGCCCTGGTAGGCGAAGTCCAGCAGCGGCAGCAATTCGCGCGCCTTGACCACTTCCAGCACGCGCTTCCAGTCGCGCGGGGTCAGGTCGAAGCCCGTGGGGTTATGGCAGCAGGCATGCAGCAGCAGCACATCGCCCCGGGGAATCTGGCCGAGGGCGGCGATCATCGCCTCGACCTGCAGCCGGTTATCCGCACCGACATAGGGGTAATGGCCGACGCGCAAACCGGCGGCGGCGAAGATGCTTTCGTGGATCGGCCAGGTCGGGTCGCTTAGCCAGATGCCGCGGCCCGGCAGGCAGCGGCCGATAAAGTCCGCGGCCAGGCGCAGGGCGCCGGTGCCGCCGGGGGTCTGAGTGGCGGCGGCGCGCTCGGCCAGCAATGGGTTGTCCGCACCCAGCACCAGCTGCGCCAGGCGCGCGCAGAACAGCGCATCGCCATGGCCGCCGATATAGCTCTTGCTGGTTTCAGTTTCCAGCAAACGCTGTTCGGCCAGTTTGACCGCCTGCGGTATCGGCGTCAGGCCCTGGGCGTCCTTATATACGCCCACGCCCAGATCCAGCTTGGCCGGGTTGCTGTCCGCGCGGTAGGCGTCCATCAGGCCGAGAATGGGGTCACCGGCAATCCGCTTGATGCTGTGGAAATGACTCACTTGCGGCCCTCGGCGCTGGCGGCCAGCAGATCGGTGCGCGCGGCCATGATGAAATCGTTGCGGTGCAGGCCACGCATTTCATGGCTCCACCAGGTGACGGTAACCTTGCCCCATTCGGTGAGCAGGGCCGGGTGGTGGCCGACTTCCTCGGCTATGCCGCCGACTGCGTTGGTAAAGGCCAGGGCGTGCTTGAAGGTGCGGAACAGGAAGACCCGCTCCAGTTCCATATGGCCGTCGCGCACTTCGATATTCCAGTCGGGGATCTCGCGTATCAGTTCGGCCAGCTCGTCATCCGAGACTTTCGGCGCATCGGCGCGGCAGGCTTCGCATTGGGCTTGAGCAAGGGTCATAGGGTTTCTCCAGGGATCAAAGGTGAACCGTAGGATGGGTCGAGCGCAGCGATACCCATCGTGCCGGGAAATGATGGGTATCGCGATGCTCAACCCATCCTACACAGTCGTTACGCCGCTTTCAGGAAGCAGCTATGCCGCCTTCGGCGGAAACTTCGGCGCATGCAGGCCCAGGCGCATGGCCTGCGGGATCATCGCCATGATGTCTTCATGGGCCAGTTGGAACAGGCGCTTGAGCTCCGGCAAGACGAAATACAGCGGCTGCAGGATGTCGATGCGGTAGGGCGTGCGCATCGCCTCGATCGGGTCGAAGGCCAGGTGCTCGGGCCGATCGGACAGGCAATAGAGGGTTTCCTTCGGCGAGGACAGGATGCCGCCGCCGTAGATCCTGCGCCCTTGGCTGGTGTCGACCAGGCCGAACTCTATGGTCAGCCAGTACAGGCGCGCCAGATAGACGCGTTCTTCCTTGCTGGCCTTGAGGCCGAGCTTGCCGTAGGTGTGGGTGAATTCGGCGAACCAGGGGTTGGTCAGCAGCGGGCAGTGGCCGAAGATCTCGTGGAAGATGTCCGGCTCCTGCAGGTAGTCCAGCTCCTCCGGGGTGCGGATAAAAGTCGCCACCGGAAACTGCTTGCTGGCCAGCAATTCGAAGAAGGTCTGGAAGGGAATCAGCGCCGGCACCCGGGTCACGCGCCAACCGGTGGTGGCGGCAAGCACCCGGTTGATCTCGCCGAGCTGGGGGATGCGCTCATGGGGCAGGCCGATCTGCTCGATGCCGTCCAGGTATTCCTGGCAGGCGCGCCCCTCGACCACCTTGAGCTGGCGAGTGATCAGGGTGTTCCACACCTGATGTTCGGCTTCCGGGTAGTGAATAAAGCCGTTGTCGTCCGGTTTCCGGGCCACATACTGGGTGCTCATTCTCGTTGCCTCCTGCCAGGACTCTTATTGTTGTAGTGGGGTAGCTGGTTGGCCTAGAAATACTCCAGCGCGTGGCGCTATGCAGCCGGTTGCCCTGGGTTTGGGGGAGAAAAGGGCGGTCAATTCGTAAAGAAATGGTTACGTGGCTGGCGACGCGGCTCAGTTCAGTCTTGCCGTCGCGTCGATCTGTCACATATTCTTGACGACAAATCAGCCGCGCCCGTCGATTTATTCGGTCTGCGGCCCAGCCAACGCCTGCTTAGAGCCCCGCCATGCGTATCAAAGTCCACTGTCAAAACCGGATTGGCATCCTGCGCGACATCCTCAACCTGCTGGTCGAGTACGGCATCAACGTGGCCCGCGGCGAGGTCGGCGGCGAGCAGGGCAATGCCATCTATCTGCACTGCCCGAACCTGATCAACCTGCAGTTCCAGTCGCTGCGCCCGAAGTTCGAGGCGATCTCCGGGGTGTTCGGGGTCAAGCGTGTGGGCCTGATGCCCAGCGAACGCCGCCATCTGGAGCTGAATGCCTTATTGGGGGCTTTGGACTTTCCGGTGCTGTCCATCGATATGGGCGGCTCGATAGTCGCCGCCAACCGCAGCGCCGCGCAGCTCTTGGGGGTGCGGGTGGATGAGGTGCCGGGTATCCCGCTGTCGCGTTATGCCGAGGATTTCGACCTGCCCGAGCTGGTGCGCGCCAACAAGTCGCGGATCAACGGCCTGCGGGTCAAGGTCAAGGGCGATGTGTTCCTCGCCGATATCGCCCCGCTGCAGACCGAGCACGAAGAGAGCGACGCCCTAGCCGGCGCGGTGCTGACCCTGCACCGCGCCGATCGCGTGGGCGAGCGCATCTACCATGTGCGCAAGCAGGAGCTGCGCGGCTTCGACAGCATCTTCCAGAGCTCCAAGGTGATGGCCGCGGTGGTGCGCGAGGCGCGGCGCATGGCGCCGCTGGATGCGCCGCTGCTGATCGAGGGCGAGACCGGCACCGGCAAGGAATTGCTGGCCCGGGCCTGCCACCTGGCCAGCCCGCGCGGGCAGTCGCCCTTTATGGCGCTGAACTGCGCCGGTTTGCCGGAATCCATGGCCGAGACCGAGCTGTTCGGCTACGGCCCCGGCGCCTTCGAGGGCGCGCGCCCGGAAGGCAAGCTCGGCCTGCTGGAGCTGACCGCCGGCGGCACGCTGTTTCTCGACGGCGTCGGCGAGATGAGCCCGCGCCTGCAGGCCAAGCTGCTGCGCTTTCTGCAGGACGGCTGCTTCCGTCGGGTCGGCAGCGACGAGGAGGTGTATCTGGATGTACGGGTGATCTGCGCCACCCAGGTGGACCTGTCCGAGCTGTGCGCCAAGGGCGAATTCCGCCAGGATCTGTACCACCGCCTCAATGTGCTGAGCCTGCATATCCCGCCGCTGCGCGAGTGCCTGGACGGCCTGACGCCGCTGGTCGAGCACTTTCTCGATCAGGCCAGCCGGCAGATCGGCTGCCCGCTGCCCAAGCTGGCGCCGGCGGTGCTGGACAAGCTCAGTCACTACCACTGGCCGGGCAACGTGCGCCAGTTGGAGAACGTGCTGTTTCAGGCGGTTTCCCTGTGCGACGGCGGCACGGTCAAGGTCGAGCATATCCGCCTGCCGGACTATGGCGCGCCGCAGCCGCTGGGCGAGTTCTCGGTGGAGGGCGGCCTGGACGAGATTCTTGGCCGTTTCGAGAAAGCCGTGCTGGAGCGCCTGTTCCATGACCATCCGAGCAGCCGCCAGCTGGGCAAGCGTCTGGGCGTGTCGCACACCACCATCGCCAACAAGCTGCGCCAGCATGGCTTGGGCAAGGACGCCTAGCCTCTAAATTTCTCGCTCTGCGCCTGCGCCTCTCGGCGTTGCAGGGGGCTTTTTGCCCGCGGCCCGCTCAGGCCTGGTGTGTGGGGCCGTCTGGGATGGCCTGCGCTGGCCGGTTGGCAGTGCGTTTGCCGGCCTTATCGCCGGCAATTGTTGTGGAGCAGTAGCTGTTCAAATGAGAAATAAAACCAATTGTATCGTTTTGTGAGAATTGTTAGCATTCGCGCGCAAAAATAACGCCCACTATGCCGATCTCGAGCAAGACTAAGGTTCCTGTGATGTTCAAAACCCTGTTGGTGTACGGCCATCTGCTCGCTACTTGCATTGCCCTGGGGCGTGTACTGCTGGCCGATCACAAGCTCTGGCTATGGCGCAAGACGCCGCTGGGCTCCACGCAGTTGGCATACCTCGAGGAAACCCAGAAGATTGTCACCCTGGCCTTGCTGGCACTCTGGGCCAGTGGCTTGCTGCTGGTGCTGCAGGGGTATCTGGACGAAGGGCAGCGGTATCTATTGAACCAGAAGCTCTGGGCTAAAGTGGCAGTCGTGGTGTTGCTGAGCCTCAATGGCATGCTGCTGCACAGAATCGGCTTTCCGCAGTTGCAGCGGGGGGCTTTCGCGGCTTTGTCTTTCCCGGCTCGCAGCCGCTTGGCGCTGCTGGGAGCTCTGTCCACCAGCGGTTGGCTGTTCGCCGCGTTCCTGGGCGTGGCTCGTCCGTGGAACCACGTATTGCCTTGTCTGCATGTGCTGGCGGTATTTGCGGCGCTGGTGGCGCTGGCCTGCGGCACTGCTCTGGTAGTCGCTCATATCGCCGGGGTGGCGGGTGCGGGCCGGAGCGATCGAGGTTCTGCCACACCCTAGAGGGTGCTGCTTAGGGGGAGTGGCGGATAGCCGCTGGCCGGGATATACGCAACGCAATCCGGGGCCTGGCGGCGCAATAGGCGAGGGTGATTCAGCCTATTGAACGGTTGTGCTCGGCTGGTGATGCAGCTCCACGGCCTTGAAGCCTTCCGGCAGTTGCTCCGTGTCCTTGAGCTGTTGCAGGGCGCGATCGAATTCGTCGCGCAGGCGCTGGGCGCGGGGCGAGTGTTTGGCGAAGACGAAGGTGAAGTCCTGCTCCAGCACCGTGATGAAGGCCGGTGATGGCTGCGCCGTGGCGCGCGCGAGCTGGTCCATGGGCGCCTGGTAATTGAGCAGGTAGTCGGCGCGCTGCAGGTGCAGCATCTGCACGGCCGCGTCATGGGTGGGCGCCTGCACCGTGCTGATGTGGTAACTGGGGTCTTCGATAAAGGGCGTCAGTGGCGAGTTGGGGTAGACGAAGCCCTGCATCAGCAGCAGGCGGCTGCCGCGCAGGTCTTGCGGCAGCTGCGGGGCGTTCTTGCCCAGGTAGTAGAGGTTGAGCTTGAGTCGGAGGATGCGGTAGCGGCTCTGCACTATGTGGGGCATCAGCACGGGGTGGTTGAGCACCGCCACCCAGACTTCTACCTGGCCGGACTCCAGGCTCTTGAACAGGCGAAAGCTGGGGTAATGGGTGAATTCCACCCTATGGCCGCTACGCTGCGCCAGCAGTCTGGCCAGGTCGATCATGTCGCCGGCGGCCTGACCATTTTGATCGGTATAGGAATAGGGCGGGAATTCGATATAGCCCGCCCGTATGGCGGGTTCGGCGACGCTTGCCGGCTCCTGCGCCGCGACCGGCAGGGCGAGGCATGACAGCGCTGCCAGGCACTGGAATACGGCAAAAAGCCAGGCGCAGCGGCGGTGATGCATAGGCGAGGTTCCGTAGAATTTATCTGGGGGAGTCTAGCCTAACAGCCTGATGCAGGGGTTGGGTTGGCCCCCGTCTATGCCCCGGCCGCGCGTCTAGGACCTGGGTGCAATAGTGTGCTGGGGCTGGCGCCCGGCATAGTGGCGACGCTCCGACCCTGCGTGGCTTGGATGCAAGCGTTTCTCTCCTGGGAGGCTTTTGCTAGCGGTCGGCTGATCGCCTTTTTTATGGGCTGCCATCCCTGGCGCCCACCCTGCGGGCCGTCGCGATGCGAGGTTAAAAATCGTTCCCGACGATTTTTTATGGGCTGCCATCCCTGGCGCCCACCCTGCGGGCCGTCGCAATGCGAGGTTAAAAATCGTTCCAGACGATTTTTTATGGGCTGCCATCCCTGGCGCCCACCCAGCGGGCCGTCGCAATGCGACGTTAAAAATCGTTCCAGACGATTTTTTATGGGCTGCCATCCCTGGCGCCCACCCTGCGGGCCGTCGCTGCGCGACGTTAAAAATGGCTCCCGGCCATTTTTTCGTCTGCTGATAGTCCCTCAGACTATCGTCGCAGAGCGTTTAGACCATGGTCGAATGGCTCAACGGCCTGGCTGGGGCTACAAAATGCGCCATACAACAACTCCCCATCGAGGTATTGCTGATGAGTGCTGCGCCCCTGTATCCCGTGCGCCCCGAGGTGGCGGCCCAGTCGTTGACCGACGAGGCTAGCTACAAAGCCCTGTACCAACAGTCGGTGATCAATCCCGGTGGTTTCTGGCGCGAGCAGGCCCAGCGCCTCGACTGGATCAAGCCTTTTACCAAGGTCAAGCAGACCTCCTTCGACGACCACCATGTCGACATCCAGTGGTTCGCCGACGGCACCCTCAACGTCTCCGCCAACTGCCTGGATCGCCACCTGGCCGAGCGCGGCGAGCAGGTGGCGATCATCTGGGAGGGCGACGACCCGTCCGAGCACAGGCACATCAGCTACCGCGAGCTGCACGAGCAGGTGTGCAAGTTCGCCAACGCCCTGCGCGGCCAGGACGTGCACCGCGGCGATGTGGTGACCATCTATATGCCGATGATTCCCGAGGCGGTGGTGGCCATGCTGGCCTGCGCGCGCATCGGCGCCATCCATTCGGTGGTATTCGGCGGTTTCTCGCCGGAAGCCTTGGCCGGGCGGATTATCGACTGCCAGTCGAAGCTGGTGATCACCGCCGACGAAGGTCTGCGTGGCGGCAAGAAGATCCCGCTGAAAGCCAATGTCGACGACGCCCTGACCCACCCGCAAACCGCCAGCGTGCAGAAGGTCATCGTGTGCCAGCGCACCGGCAGCGAGATCAAGTGGCACCCGCACCGCGACATCTGGTTCGAGGATCTGATGGCGGTGGCCTCCAGTCACTGCGCGCCGAAGGAAATGGGTGCCGAAGAGCCGCTGTTTATCCTCTATACCTCCGGCAGCACCGGCAAACCCAAGGGCGTGCAGCACACCAGCGCCGGCTATCTGCTGTATGCGGCGCTGACCCATGAGCGGGTGTTCGACTACAAGCCGGGCGAAGTTTATTGGTGCACCGCCGATGTCGGCTGGGTCACCGGCCACAGCTATATCGTCTACGGGCCCCTGGCCAATGGCGCGACCACCTTGCTGTTCGAGGGGGTGCCGAACTACCCGGATATCACCCGCGTGTCGCAGATCATCGACAAGCATAAGGTCAATATCCTCTACACTGCGCCGACCGCGATCCGCGCCATGATGGCCCAGGGCGATGCGGCGGTGCGCGGCGCCGATGGCTCCAGCCTGCGCCTGCTCGGTTCGGTCGGCGAGCCGATCAACCCGCAGGCCTGGCACTGGTACCACGAGACCATCGGCCAGGGCCGTTGCCCGATAGTCGACACCTGGTGGCAGACCGAGACCGGCGGCGTGCTGATCAGCCCGTTGCCGGGCGCCACGGCGCTCAAACCGGGTTCGGCGACCCGGCCGTTCTTCGGCGTGCAACCGGCCCTGGTGGATAACCTGGGCAAGCTGATCGAGGGGCCGGGGGAGGGCAATCTGGTGATCATCGACTCCTGGCCGGGCCAGGCGCGCACCCTGTACGGCGACCACGAGCGCTTCGTCGACACCTACTTCAAGACCTTCAAGGGCATGTACTGCACCGGCGACGGCGCGCGCCGCGACGAGGACGGATACTACTGGATCACCGGGCGGGTGGATGACGTGTTGAACGTGTCGGGACACCGCATGGGCACCGCCGAGATCGAGAGCGCCATGGTCGCCCACCCGAAAGTTGCCGAGGCCGCCGTGGTCGGCGTGCCCCACGACATCAAGGGGCAGGGCATCTATGTGTATGTCACCCTGAATGGCGGCGAGCAAGCCACCGAGCAATTGCGCCAGGAGTTGAAAAACTGGGTGCGCAAGGAAATCGGCCCTATTGCCTCGCCGGACGTGATTCAGTGGGCCCCTGGCCTGCCGAAAACCCGCTCGGGCAAGATCATGCGCCGTATCCTGCGCAAGATCGCCAGCGCCGAGTACGATGCACTCGGCGATATCTCCACGCTGGCCGATCCTGGCGTGGTGCGGCACCTGATAGAGACTCACCGTGGGATGCAGGCGGCCTAGGGGGAGCGCTCGCGCGAAACCTCAATGACCTTGAAGCCTGTAACAACGCCCCAGCTTGACCACGAATCGAGCCGGGGCGTTGTGCTTTGTGCGTTTGGTACGCGCCTATTGCTTCTGGAGTCGGACTGAAATCCGGGTTTGCCGCTGTCACCGCGCGGTAACACCCGCGCACTGAGGTGGGAGGCATGGAAACGTTTCGCCCTGTTTTGCCGGGTTAGCCTTTCCGCTCGTGGAAATAAAACGTCGCTGCAGGCCTTGTAAATACAGGGTCCTATAGAAGCTGGCGCGCTAATTGCCTTGTTTACGGGTTCACTGTCTTTCCTGTCCCTGCATATTCGTCGGGGGCTGTCAACCTGCCTGCCTTGCCCGTCCGGGCCTTTTGTAACTAGTTGTCGCATTGAAGAAATATCGACTTTCGAGCTGTCGCTAGAATGCCGCTCACCCGGCCGGAGCCGCTTGGGGTCTGCGTACAGCGCAGCTTTTCGGCGACTCACTACAATTCATGCAAGGCGGGATGCGTACCTACACTCACTGCCAACCGATGCCATTCCCACTCGAAGGAGTCACAAGATGAAGAAGATTGCACTTCTCGCCGCACTGGCGCTGTCCATGCTGTCGCCGTTGGCCACGGCTGACGAGGCCAAGCCTCTGCGTATCGGTATCGAAGCGGCGTACCCACCGTTCGCCTTCAAGACCCCGGAAGGCAAGATCAGCGGTTTCGACTACGACATAGGCATGGCCCTGTGCACCGAGATGAAGGTCGAGTGCCAGTGGATCGAGCAGGAGTTCGACGGCCTGATTCCCGCGTTGAAAGTGCGCAAGTTCGACGCCGTACTGTCTTCCATGAACATCACCGAAGAGCGGCTGAAGTCGGTCGATTTCAGCAAAAAATACTACAACTCCCCCGCTAAGCTGGCGATGAAGGCCGGTACCCTGATCAACGACCCGCTGGCCGATCTCAAGGGCAAGAAAGTCGGCGTGCAGCGCGCCTCGATCTACGACCGCTACGCCTCCGAGATTTTCGCCCCGGCCGGCGTGGAAGTGGTGCGCTACAGCTCGCAGAACGAGGTCTTCCTCGACCTGGCCGCCGGGCGCCTGGACGCCACTTTGGCGGATGCCGTGAATATCGACGACGGCTTCCTCAAGACCGATGCCGGCAAGGGTTACGCCCTAGTCGGGCCGACTTTCTCTGAATCAGAGTATTTCGGTGAAGGCGCCGGTATCGCCGTACGCAAGGGCGACAAGGAACTGGCCGACAAGATCAGCGCCGCCATTGCCGCCATCCGCGCCAACGGCAAATACCAGGAAGTGCAGGGCAAGTACTTCGACTTCGATATTTACGGCGACTGATTTAGCTCGATCGTCTTCACTAAAAGTGGCGCAACTGGCTTTAATCGAGAAGCTGCGCCACTTTTTCGTTGTACTTCCTGGCGCCGCTTGGCGCTTGCATGAGGTAACTAGAGCATGCTGAACGGCTACGGCTCGACCATTCTCGACGGTGCATGGCTCACCCTGACTCTGGCGCTGACCTCCATGGCGGTGGCGATTTTCCTGGGTCTGCTGGGCGCGGCATTTCGCTTGTCGCCGATCAGGTGGCTGGCGCTGCTGGGTGAAGGCTACGCCACCGTGATTCGCGGCATTCCCGACTTGGTGCTGATTCTGCTGATTTTCTACGGCGGTCAGGACCTGGTGAACCGCGTGGCGCCGATGCTCGGCTATGACGAGTACATCGATCTGAATCCCTTTGTCGCCGGTGTTTTCACCATGGGCTTTATCTTCGGCGCCTACCTGTCCGAGACCTTCCGCGGGGCCTTTATGGCCATCCCCAAGGGCCAGAGCGAGGCCGGTGCGGCGTACGGCATGAGTGGCATGCAGGTGTTCTTCCGCATCCTGGTGCCGCAGATGATCCGCTTCGCCATTCCAGGCTTCACCAACAACTGGTTGGTCTTGACCAAGGCCACGGCGCTGATCTCGGTGGTCGGCCTGCAGGACATGATGTTCAAGGCGAAAAGCGCAGCCGATGCCACCCGTGAACCGTTCACCTTCTATTTGGCGGTCGCGGCGCTCTATCTGGTGCTGACCAGTGTGTCTCTGCTGGCGCTGCGTTTCCTGGACAAACGTTATTCGGTCGGCATCAAAGCCGCCGATCTGTAAGCAGGGGAACGCCTCGATGATTTTTGATTTCTCCGTGATCTGGGACAACCTGCCGCTGTATTTCGGCGGGGTGCTGATAACCCTGAAGATTCTGCTGATTTCCCTGGCTGCCGGTTTGGCCCTGGCCATTCCCCTGGGCTTGATGCGGGTGTCCAAGTCGCCGCTGGTGAATTTCCCGGCCTGGCTCTATACCTACGTGATTCGCGGCACGCCGATGCTGGTGCAGCTGTTTTTGATCTATTACGGTCTGGCGCAGTTCGAGTCGGTGCGTGAGAGTGCCCTCTGGCCGTATTTCTCCAGCGCCACTTTCTGTGCCTGTCTGGCCTTTGCCATCAACACCAGCGCCTACAGTGCCGAGATTCTCGCCGGTAGCCTGAAGTCCACGCCCCACGGCGAGATCGAAGCGGCCAAGGCCGTGGGCATGTCGCGCGCCAAGCTGTACCGCCGCATCCTGCTGCCGTCGGCCTTACGCCGGGCGCTGCCGCAGTACAGCAACGAAGTGATCATGATGCTGCACACCACCAGCCTGGCGTCCATCGTCACCCTGATCGATATCACCGGTGCGGCGCGTACGGTCAGCTCGCGGTTTTACCTGCCGTTCGAGGCCTTTATCACCGCCGGCGCCTTCTACCTGTGCCTGACCTTTATCCTGGTGCGCCTGTTCAAGCAGGCCGAGCGCCGCTGGCTGGCCTACCTGGCCCCACGCAAGGCCTGAGCCACCGATTCCACTGCATTCGCATACGAGAGCCGAGACCATGTACAAACTTGAAGTTCAGGATCTGCACAAGCGCTACGGCAGCCACGAAGTGCTCAAGGGCGTGTCCCTGGCCGCCAAGGCCGGTGACGTGATCAGCATCATCGGCTCCAGCGGCTCGGGCAAGAGTACCTTCCTGCGTTGCATCAACATGCTCGAGCAACCCCACGCCGGCAAGATCCTGCTCAACGCCGAGGAGCTCAAGCTGGTGGCCAGCAAGGACGGCGCGCTCAAGGCGGCCGATCCCAAGCAGTTGCAGCGCATGCGCTCGCGCCTGGCCATGGTGTTCCAGCACTTCAACCTGTGGTCGCATATGAGCGCCCTGGAAAACGTCATGGAAGCGCCGGTGCATGTGCTGGGCATGAGCAAGAAGGATGCCCTGGAAAAGGCCGAGTACTATTTGAACAAGGTCGGCGTGGCCCACAGAAAAGACGCCTATCCCGCGCATATGTCCGGGGGTGAACAGCAGCGGGTAGCGATTGCCCGGGCCCTGGCCATGGAGCCTGAGGTGATGCTGTTCGACGAACCCACGTCGGCCCTCGACCCCGAGCTGGTCGGCGAGGTGCTCAAGGTGATGCAGGACCTGGCCCAGGAAGGCCGCACCATGGTGGTGGTGACCCACGAAATGGGCTTTGCCCGCGAGGTGTCCAACCAGCTGGTGTTCCTCCACAAGGGCGTGGTGGAAGAGCGCGGTGACCCCCGTGAGGTCTTGGTCAATCCGCAGTCCGAGCGTCTGCAGCAGTTCCTCTCCGGCAGCCTGAAATAATCGGCGGCAACAACTGAGCAAACCGCTGCTATGCCCCTAATCGCCAACAGAGCCTAAACTGCCCTCATGAATGCCCATCGAATTGGCTTCCTGCTTTGGCCATCGACCAAGCCCCTGACCCTGGCCTTGGCCGAGGAGGCGCTGCGCGTCGCGCAACGTGTGCATCCCGAGGTGGTTTACGAGCTGTCGTTCCTGCAGGCGGAAGCGCCGGCCGAGGGTGCCTGGCAACTGCCGGGCGAGCCTTGGGCGGGCAAGTTGGAGGGCTGTCAGAAGCTGTTTCTGTTGGCCGATGAACCTCCCACGCTCCTGGCGCCGGCACTGTCCTCCGCGCTCAAACAGCTGGTGCGCAGCGGTTGTGTGATCGGCGGCATCGCCGCCGGGGTCTACCCCTTGGCGCAGCTGGGCTTGCTCGACGGTTACCGCGCTTCGGTGCACTGGCGCTGGCAGGATGATTTCAGCGAGCGCTTTCCCAAGGTCATAGCCACCAGTCATCTGTTCGACTGGGACCGTGATCGTCTGAGCGCGTGCGGCGGTTTGGCGGTGCTCGATCTGCTGCTGGCGCTGTTGTCCCGCGATCACGGCGCCGAGCTGGCCGGCGCGGTGTCGGAAGAGCTGGTGGTCGAGCGCATCCGCGAGGGCGGCGAGCGGCAGCGTATTCCGCTGCAGAACCGTCTGGGCTCCAGCCACCCCAAGCTGACCCAGGCGGTATTGCTGATGGAAGCCAATATCGAAGAACCCTTGACCACCGACGAAATCGCCCAGCATGTATGCGTATCGCGGCGTCAGTTGGAGCGCATCTTCAAGCAATACCTCAACCGCGTACCCAGCCAGTACTACCTGGAACTGCGCCTGAACAAGGCCCGCCAGCTGTTGATGCAAACCAGCAAGTCGATCATCCAGATCGGCCTGTCCTGTGGCTTCTCCTCCGGGCCGCACTTCTCCAGCGCCTACCGCAACTTCTTCGGCGCCACGCCGCGGGAAGACCGCAATCAGCGGCGCAGCAACAGTCCCTTCGAACTGACCTCGACAGTGGCCGAGCGCGGTTGAAGCTGCGCTTGGTTGCCACTGGCTAAGGGGCTCGCTGAGTCGCCCGGTTTCTTCTAGCCGACGTTTGACCTGCCGTTTGTCCGTCGTCGCTTTGCCAAGCAGAACCCAGACTCGAAGCTGAACTCCAACCTAAACTGGTAGCTGACTGAAGTAGCGGTCCGTGCCGCAGCGTAGGAGAGAAAATCATGGCTAAGACAATCACTAAAGTATTGGCGGCTTGTGCCTGTAGCCTGTTGCTGGCTTCACTGGCCACCCCGCCGGGTGACTTCGTTATCGATTCCGCCGTGGCCCGTGAGGGCGGTGGCGGCGGTCACGGAGGCGGTAATGGCGGTGGCCATGGCGGCGGTCACGGTGGTGACGGCGGCCATGGTGGCGGTATAGGTCAGGGGGCTGGACTGGGTGCGGGTCACGCGGCCCAGGGCTTGGCTGGAGCGAATGCCAATGGCTTGGCCAATCGCAGCGAAAGCCAGGGTAATGCGACCTCGGCCGCGGCCACGTCCAAGGACACCACCGGTCTGGCCAAGGCCATGAGCGTCGTCTCGACCACCGCGGCGTCCGTTGCTGCGGCCCTGGGCCTGCAGAATGCGCTGGATAAACAGGCACTCCATGACGTCGAAGATGATGTCGAGGACGTGGCTGACGACGTCGCCGCAACGCCTTGATGTAGCCGATAGTCGCCGGATTGCCCTGCGGCGATGGATGCCCCCATCGGGGCGCATCCATCGCCGCCTTGCTTTAAGGGCCATCGTGGGCCGCCCATGAGCAAGGCAACATCCTGTGGCTAGTCAATTGGCTAAGGTGTGGCGTCCAGGGCGGCTTTGCGCAGCAACTGCAGGCTGGCGCCGATCAACCAGCAGGCGAGGATAAAGGGCATGGTCAAGGCCGGCAGGCCCAGGGCGTTGAAGCCGGGTTGCAGGAGCAGGGCCAGCACTATGCCGATCAAGGGCGCCCAAGGCCGCCTGTGGCCCTGGTTCAAGGCTATCGCCGCCAGGGCTGCGTTATAGCCATACAGGCCGGCCAGGACGCTGTGCTGCGCCCAGCCCTGGTACAAGGCCAGGGCCATGCCGCTGGCCGAGCCGAGCAAGGCCCAGCATGCGGCGCGGCGGTCGGCCAGCAGCAAGCCCGCCAATAGGCACACCCCGGCCAGGGGACTGTCGAGAAAAATCACCTGACCCAGGCCGCGCGCCAGGGCGGCGAGGCCGCCCAGCCAGTCTAGGGGTAGCGCTGCGCTGGCTGCGCCGCCCTGCAATTGCAGCTGCAGAGGCGTTGCCAGGCCCAGCAATAACCAGCTCAGGGCGACGAAGGGGAAGGTGAAGGCGGGCAGCCAGTGGCGCTCGCGCACGCGTTGCAGCCAGGGCGCGAGCAGCAGGCTGGAGAATCCCGCGCTGGCGATGATCAGCAGCGGCAGCAGTGGCGACCAGGCGAATTTCAGGCTGATCAGCAGGCCCAGCAAGATGCCGTTGTAGCCATACAGGCCTTGTTCGATATCCGCCTGGGCATAACCGCGGCGTTGCGCGGTGAGGGTGCTGCTCAAGCCGCCGAGCAAGGCGCCGCCGAGCAGGCCGGGCGCGCCTATGGCAAGCGCCAGCAATACCAGCAAGCCACAGCCGGGATGGCTCTGCAGAAAGATCTGGCTGAAGCCATTGAGCAGGGCGCGAAAACCACGCAGGAGGTGGGCGGGCAGCGGTAATGGCGACATACAGACAAACCTGAATAAAAAATTACCGGGAGCCATTTTTAACGTCGCGCAGCGACGGCCTCCTGATGTCCTTCTCCCTCCGGGAGAAGGTGGCGCGAAGCGCCGGATGAGGGAGGCGG
>Ga0209343_10005477_pt1 | contig 15367 bp, 14 predicted proteins | sample RifCSPlowO2_02_FD_184026 | JGI IMG/M metagenome (GOLD analysis project Ga0209343, IMG submission 184026) | Groundwater microbial communities from Rifle, Colorado - Rifle CSP2_plank lowO2_0.2 (SPAdes) (version 2) | ecosystem: Environmental > Aquatic > Deep subsurface > Groundwater | place... | reverse complement strand
ACTGCACGAAAACACGAGATTAAGAAAGGCAAAGTCAGCTGCTTCCGGCAGCGCCGGCTTGGGCGATTGCAGCGTCTGCCGGCAGTGTTACAGGGAAAGTTACGAACAGGGGAGTGTAATCCATGCCAGCTTCGTCAACATATCTCTATGTAGGCAACGGGGAAACGCGGAACGTCAGCGCTTTTCGGCTCGATCAGGAGAACGGCGATCTCGCGCCGATCGGCACTTTTTCGGTGCCCGGCCCGACTCAATCCTGTTTCTCGTTCCCCCTCGCGGTAAGTCCGGACAAACGCGTTCTGTTCGTTGTCCTGCGCAACGAGCCCTGGTCAGTGCGCAGCTTCGCAATCGATGCGGCAAGCGGTCGTCTCGATTATCTGGGCTTTGGACCGCTCGCCGATAACACCTGCTACATCTCTACCGACAAGACCGGCCGGTTTCTGCTGAGCGCTTCCTATCAGGGCAACAAGATCGCAGTGAACCCGATCGGGTCCGACGGCATCGTGCAGCCGGCCCAGCAGGTCATCGACACCGGGCTGAAATCACATTCGATCCTGGTCGATGCCGCGAATCGCCACGCGCTGTCTGCCTGTCTCGGCGGCGACATCTTCTATCAGTGGAGGTTCGATGCGCAGACCGGGCGGCTCACGCCAAACGAGCCGCCATTCGTATCGGTAAAGAAACATTCCGGGCCGCGCCACTTCGTGTTCCATCCGGACGGAAGGATCGTGTATCTGCTCAACGAGCACGCGGTCACGATCTACGTCTACGATTACGATCCCGGCAAGGGCACGCTTACCGAACGGCAGGTGGTGGATGCTTTGACACCGACCCCTGGAGACAAGATTTGGGCGACCGACATTCACATCACCCCGAACGGCAGGTTCCTCTACGCCGCCGAGCGCGGATCGAGCACACTGGCGATGTTGAAAGTCGATCCCGGGGACGGCGCTCTCTCGCTCACCGGGCACATCGTGACCGAGAAACAGCCGCGCGGCTTCGCCATCGATCCGTCCGGCCGTTTCCTCTATTGCACCGGCCAACTGTCGACCCGCATGTCGAGCTACGCGATCGACGCCGGGAACGGGAACCTCACCAAGCTCAATGATTATCCTGTAGGCAAGAATCCGAACTGGATTGAGATAGTCGAATTGCCGTAATGGCCGACAGCGCGCTTGCTGACGGCGATCGATTCGACGCTGACGATGAATCCGACGCCTTACCGAAAGCTGCCGTACGACACGGATCGCCCGGCTTGCCCGGCAACATCGGTTCGAGTCGCTCCCATTTGTCCTGCCGCAGCCGTCGACGAACTGTCCCGACCCTCCGCAAATATCAGGATGTAAACAGATTTTCAGCAAAGCCGTCAGCTCCCTCATAACCCGTAGATATTGAATGTCAGCAGGCCCCAGTTACAAGTTGGGCGTGGATATCGGGGGAACCTTCACCGACCTTACCCTGATCGATGCGAGCGGGCAGGGCATCTATTCACACAAGGTGCCGAGCACCCCGGACGCACCCTCGCGAGCGGTGGCGCGCGGCGTGGCCGAACTCATGAGGCGTCTCGGTACTGCGCCCGAGGCGATCAGTGGGTTTGTGCATGGCACCACCATCGCGCTCAACGCCATCCTTGAATGCCGCGGCGCCAGCGTCGCGCTGCTGGTGACGGCAGGCAACCGCGACATTCTGGAGATTGCGCGACTGCGCAAGCACGATCAGTTCAACCTGCGTGCCCCGGCGCCGCCGGATATCCTGCCGCGGCGCAATGTAATCGAGGTGTCGGAGCGCACTGACAAGGACGGATGCGAGGTCACTCCCGTTGACGCTCAGGGGTTGCGGGCGCAACTGAAGAAGATGAATGGGGCCGCGATCGACAGTCTGGCGGTGTGTTTTCTGAATTCTTATCTTGCGCCCGATCACGAAAATCAGGCGGCGCAACTGCTGAAGGAAACTTTTCCGGGTCGGCATGTATCGCTGTCCACCGAGCTTTGGCCCGAAATCCGCGAATACGAGCGTGCCATGGTAGCGGTGTTGAACGCCTACGTGCAGCCGGTCCTTGCGCGCTACCTGCGGGCGTTGCAGGCCGATTCCAAGGCGATCGGAATGAATACCCGGCTCTATATCACGCAGTCGAACGGAGGCGTGATGTCGGCTGCGACCGCCGAGGACAAGCCGGTGAGGACGCTGCTCTCGGGGCCGGCTTCCGGTGTGGTCGGTGCGGCCTATATCGCCAGGCTTTGCGGCGTGCGCGAGGCGGTGACTATCGACATCGGCGGCACCAGCGCCGACGTGTCGCTGATTCGCGACGGCGAGCCGGTGCATTCCACCGACGCCAGGGTGGGCAGCTATCCAGTGGTCATGCCGTCGGTGGACGTTTTTGCGGTCGGCGCCGGCGGCGGCTCGATTGCCTGGTTCGACCAGGTGGGTCTGCTCAAGGTGGGTCCGAAGAGCGCCGGAGCGGTGCCTGGCCCGGCCGCCTACGGCAACGGCAACATCGAGCCCACGGTCACTGACGCCTACATCGTCTGCGGCTATCTCAACCCGGACAACTTCCTGGGCGGGGCCATGAAGCTCGACCGCGGCCTGGCCGAAGCCGCGGTGGGCAAGATTGCCGCGCGCCTAATGGTGAGCCAGGAGGAGGCGGCCGAGGCGATCCTCAAGATCGCCACCGCCAATATGATAACGGCATTGCTGCCGATGATGACCAAGCGTGGGGTGGATCCGCGCGATTTCGCATTGATCCCGTTTGGCGGCGCCGGCGCCACGCACGCGTGTCTGCTGGCCGAGGAGATCGTAATTCCGCGCATCATCGTCCCGCCCTCGCCGGGAACCACCTGCGCACTGGGTGCCGCGATCGCCGACGTGAAGAACGACTACATCAAGAGCCTGCGCGGCGACCTGGCCCAAACGCCCGCGGAGGCGATCCGACGCGGCTTTGCCGAGTTGGAACAAGCCGGGCGCGCCTGGCTCGCTGCGGAGAACCCGGTCATCGAGGAAATCGTGATCCGGCGCTCGGTGGACGCGCGTTATGCAGGACAGGCCTTCGACATCGAGGTGGAGTTGCCGGAGGAGTCCGCGGTGCTCACGCCCGAGATGGTTGCCGTGCACTTCCACGATTCCTACGGGGCGCTGTACCGAAACAGCGACCGCAGCGCGAAGATCGACTTGGTCAATCTGCGCGTGCGCGTTACCGGCAAGACGCCTGCGCTCTCACTCAAGCGCTTGCCCATTGCGAAAGGGGAACCGGATGCAAAAGGATCTCGCGACATCTGGTACGAAGGCAGGCGCCATAGCGCACGCCTTTACGAACGCACGCGGCTGGCTTCAGGCCACACCATTGCCGGACCGGCGATCGTCGAGCAGTTCGATACCACCACGGTCATCGCCCCGGGTTTTGTCGCCGTCACCGGCGATTACGGCGTCTTGACTCTTACCCGAGGGAGTTGAATCATGCGCACCAATCCCATCGTGCTCGAAGTGCTGATGCAGCGCTTCCGCTCGGTAGCCGAGGAAATGGGCTATTCGCTCAAGCGCACCGCGTACACCGCCTTTGTCAACGAGACGGCGGACCTCTGCGTCGCCCTGGTGACGCCCAAGGGCGAGATCTTTGGCTATCCGAAGGGTATCGGCATCACCAAATTCAGCAACCTCGACATGTCGGATGCGTTCGCTGCCTTTGACGGCTATGAGGAAGGCGACATTGTCATCACCAATGACCCTTACACCACCGGCGCGATGGCCTCGCACCTGCCCGACATAAATGTCTTCCGTCCGGTGTTTCACGCCGGCAAACTCGCGTGCTTCAGCTTCGCCTATGTTCACCTGACCGACGTCGGCGGTAACGTCGCCGGCAGCCTTGCGCCCACCAACCACGAGGTATTCCAGGAGGGCATCCGTATTCCGCCGATCAAGCTCTACAAGAGGGACGTGCTTAATGACGACGTTCTCAAGATCATACTCAACAACTGCCGCATCCCGGCCGACAATTGGGGCGATATGCGCGCGATGATCACCGCGCTCAGGGTCGGCGAGAGCCGCGTTCACGAGCTGATCGAGCGCTATGGCCGCGAGGATTTTCTCGCGGCGATGGATGACTGCCTCGATTACAGCGAAGCGCGGGCGCGGGCACTGATCCGCAAGATCCCGCCGGGCACCTATCGCTTCCACGACTATCTCGACGACGATGTGGTGAGCGAGATTCCGGTGCGTCTGCAGGTGGCGGTCACGGTCAGGGAGGACAGTCTGCACATCGACTACAGCGGCACGGATCCGCAGTTGAGATCCGCCTTCAACCTGTATAGCGCGGGAAAACCGCACCCGTGGTTGATTTCCAAGCTGATGGCGGTGTTTCTGACCATGGAGCCCGATATTCCCCTCAACGCCGGGTTGCTGCGTCCGGTTTCCGTGTCGGCCCCGGAAGGTTCCGTGGTGAATTGCGTGTTTCCGGCGGCGATCGGCTTGCGTACCACCATGAGCGCGCGGCTTCAGGATGCGATCATGGGGGCGCTGGCGCAGGCCCTGCCGGAATTTGTGCCGGCAGCCGGCGCCGGCACGATCGCCCCGGTGGTGTTTGCCGAGCCAAGCCCCAAAGGGCGCGGCGTCGAAGTCAACGTGCTCGAGCCCCTCTCGGGCGGCACCGGCGGTTGCTCTCTAGCCGACGGCCTGCACGCGCGCGACATCGTCGATCTTGCCAATCTGCACAACAGCCCGATAGAGACGGTGGAAAGCAAGTCTTCGACTCGGGTTTGCCGGTACGGCCTGCGCCCCGATTCGGCCGGCGCGGGCAAGTTTCGCGGAGGCTGCGGCGTCGTCTTCGAGTTCGAGGTGCTCGCCCCGGACTGCATCATCATCGCACGGGGCATGGAGCGGCTGCGCTTCCAACCCTGGGGCCTGCGGGGGGGCGGCTGTGCCGCGAACGGCCGCATCGAGATAAGACGCGCGGGCAGCGAGCGCTTCGAGCAGATCCACAAGGCCGACGCGTTGCGCACCTCAATCGGCGATGTCGTGCGCCTGTCCACGGCGGGCGGTGCCGGCTATGGCGATCCCCTCCAGCGCGACCCGCAGCGCGTGCTGGACGATGTGCTGAACGGTTTTGTCTCGGAGGCAGGCGCCGAGCGCGACTACGGCGTCGTAATCAGGAATGGCACACTCGATTCGGCCGCCACCTTGAAGTTGAGGAATGCGCGCAGCCGCAGCGAACCTGCCCCGTTTTATACGCTGGGTGCCGCGCGCGAGGATTACGAAAGGCTGTGGACGCCGGAGGTGTGGCAGGCGATGATCAATATCCTCTTCGGATCGCCGCCGCCAATGCGTTACGAAATACGGGGACGCCTGTGGCGCGCCATGGAGAAACGCCGCGCCGAAGGCCTTGCTGTCGATGTGGCGGCGCTGCGCGCGCTTTGGTCGGAGTTCAGGCAACGCATCGAAAGCAGGGAGAAGCGGCTCAAATCCCCTGCCGACGCGAGGGCCGCGTGAGCGCGATCAACTACGGCACGCGCACCAGGCTGGGCATACTCCTGCCCTCCAGCAACCGCGCCGCCGCGCCGCGCCAGCGCCTGTCGGCGGCGGGCATCGAGCCGATCAGCGGCACGCCGGAGGAACTCGCGGTCTTCATCCGCTCGGAGACCACGAAGTGGGGCAAGGTCATCAAGGACATCGGCCTAAAGATCGAATAGACATCGGCAACGGCATAGGAGCGAAACCATGAATGTCATCACGCGCGTTGTGACCCTGGGGCTGGTATTCACGATCGGGATCGGGTCTGCATTTGCTCAAGGCTATCCTACCAAACCCATACGCATCATCGTGCCGTTTCCGGCGGGCGGTGCGACAGACATTGCGGCACGCATTGTCGGGCAGAAGACGGCCGAAAACTGGGGACAGCCGGTGATCGTCGAAAACCGCCCAGGCGCCAACACCATCATCGGCGCGGAAGCGGTGGCGAAGGCCGCGCCCGATGGATACACCCTGCTATGGGCGATCGACTCGACGCTGGTAATGAATCAGAGCCTTTACACCAAGCTCCCCTACAATCCGGTCAAGGACTTCGCTCCGATAACCCGCACTACTACGTCACGGCAGATCCTCGTCGTCGATGCCGCGAAAGGGCCGAAATCGGTAAAGGAGCTGATACAGCAGGCCAAAGCCAATCCGGGCAAGCTGAACTTCGGCGCCGGCACCGTTACCAATCAGCTTGGCGGGGAACTGTTCAAGAGTATGGCCGGCATCGACATGGTCTATGTTCCCTACAAAGGCAGTCCGCCCACCGTTCAGGGCCTGCTCTCGGGCGACGTCACGATGATCATTGACGGAGTCGTCGCCAGTCTCCCGCATATCAAGAGCGGCAAGTTCCGCGTTCTTGCAAACCTCGGCTTGGGTCCGATCGCGGCGCTGCCCAATCTGCCCACGCTTGCCGCGGAAGCGGGATTACCGGGGTTCGACGTAGTGATATGGCAGGGGCTGCTCGCTCCGGCCGGCACGCCTGCGGAGATCGTCAACAAACTCCAGCAGGAGGTCGTGCGCATCTTCAGCCTTCCCGACGTGAAGGAGAAGCTCGCGTCGATGGGGCAAGACCTGGTTACCAGCACTCCTGCGGAATTTGCGGCATTCATCCGGACGGAAGCGGAGCGCTGGTCGAACGTCATCAAGCAAGCGGGGATTCGTATCCAGTGAGGCGCGTGCAGTTGATGTTCATGAATACATTGAGTGCGTTACAGCCGGTGAAACAAGGCAGGTTGAAAGCGCTGGCGACCGCGGGTGCACAGCGGATTTCCGCGTTACCCGACGTGCCCACGGTTGCGGAGTCGGGTATGCCGAACTTCGATGCAACCTCATGGTTTGGAATTGTCACCCGGTCCGGCGTGCCGAAGGACATTGTGCAGAAGCTCAACACCGAGCTGAACCGCGCCATCCGGTTACCGGATGTCCGCGAGCGCTTGGAGAATTTATCCGCCACGCCCGCCGGCGGCACACCCGAGCAGTTCGAGGCCTATATTCGCTCCGAGCGCATAAAGTGGGCGAAGGTTATCAAGGACTCAGGGGCCAGGGTCGACTGACACGGGCCATGCCCCGACATGACGGGAGCCGTCGGGACCGTGTAGGCGGTGGAGGCGGCCCGGTCCGGTTCCGGCAAATCGAAGCCGCGCCGAATGGTTGACCACGACTTGGGCGCGGACCCTACTGCAATATGGTCCCAGAAATTCAGGAGTAGCGAGATGAGCAAGCGAGATGAACGCATCAGCAACGCTGTTTCGATCGGTGAGCTCCAGCGCCGCTGGGCACTGGTGCGAGGGCGGATGCGCGCCGCCGAAATCGAGGCGTTGGTCGTTCAAGGCTGCAACGGTTACTCGGGAGGAGGCGGCCACTTCCGTTGGATTACCGGCATGCTGGCGGCAAACACCTATCCCCAGACCGTGATTTTCCCGATCGAGGGGCTTATGACCCACCTCCATAACGGGGACCGCGGCGCCGAGCATGAACTCGGCGGATCCAGCACGACGTATCCCGGCGTAGGGCGACGAATGACCACGCCGAGCTTTCCGGGCGTGTGTTACACGGGCAGTTATGACGCGGAAATCGTCGCCCGGGAGATCAAGAGCCGTGGCTTCCGGACGGTGGGACTGGTCGGCCCCATCGGCATGTATCACGGCTTCGCCGCCCGCTTAAAGGAACTTCTCGAGGGGATCACCCTCGTGGATGCAACCGAGGCCGTAGATCTGATCAAGGCCGTGAAAAGCGCGGAGGACATCGCCTTGATTCGCCGGGCCGCGGCCATGCAGGACGATATCATGTCCAAGGTCCGCGAGCACATCCGGCCCGGGATGAAGGACTTCGAGGTGGCGGCCTATGCACAATATGTCGGGCAACTCGCGGGCAGCGAGACAGGCTACATCCTCTGCAGTTCGGCGCCGGCAGGCCAGGCCGCGACGGGCAAGCACAAACCGTATCAAGGCCGGGAGATCCGCCAGGGCGATACGTTCTTTTTCCAGGCGGAGAACACCGGCCCCGGCGGGTTCTTTGTGCATCTGGGGCGTATGTTTGTGTTGGGCAAGGCAACCCAGGAATTGGTTGATGCGTTCGGCGCGGCGGTCGAGGCGCAGCACTACACGGTCAAGCTGCTCAAACCCGGTGCCGCGTGCACTGACATATTCGCGGAGTACAACGCTTATATGCGCGCGCGGGGATTTCCCGAGGAGCGCCGGCTGCATTGCCACAGCCAAGGATACGAGGTCGTCGAACGGCCGCTCATCCGCGACGACGAAACGATGAAGATCGCCGGGAACATGAACATCGGCATCCATGCGCACCCCGTCACGTCGAGAACACGAATGACCGTGACGTGCACCGACAATGTCCTCACTGGCGCCGATGGGTCGGCAGAGCGCTTGCATCGTACGCCGCAGCAGATCTTCGAGCTTTAATCGGCTTTACCTCGGGAGAAGTCCTGTTTGGAGACGTTCTTCATGGCATATGCCGGTTTGAGCAAGGGGCTGCAAGGGCTTTTCGTCGAGCTTTTGATCGGGGCGAGAAATTTTGGCTTGCTCGACGAGATCATGAAACGCTATGACGAGAGTTTCCCGGGGCTCATCGATAAAGCAAGCGCCAGCATCGTAGGCTTGAGCATTCATGCCGTGCGGCGCGTAAGTGATAGGCCCAGTCTATTCGGTTTGGGCGTCTGATATCTAGCTGAAATGGAAAGAGGAGACCGACAGTGGCCAAAGCAGAAAGCAGGATAGAAGAGAAGCAACCGCAATATGGTTCGGATGTCGTCGTCGAATTGATGAAGGCGCATGACATCGAGTACGCGGCCTTTAATCCGGGAGCGACCTTTCGCGGCATTCACGATTCCATCGTCAACTATGGCGGCAACCGCAAACCTGAAGTCATCTTCTGCGCTCATGAAGAGTATTCGGTGGCCTTAGCCCATGGCTTCGCCAAGGTCAAGGGCAAGCCGATGATCGCCATCGTGCACAACATCGTCGGCTTGCAGCACGCCAGCATGGCGATTTTCAACGCCTATATCGACCGGGTGCCGATCCTAGTCCTCGGCGGCACCGGCCCGATGAATACCAAGCGGCGCCGGCCGCGCATCGATTGGATTCACACGGCTCTGGTACAGGGCAATCAGGTGCGCGACTACGTCAAATGGGACGATCAGCCCTATACGCTGGCCGACGTGCCGGATTCCTTCATCCGCGGTTACCGCATCGCCACCACCGAACCGATGGCGCCGATTTATATTAATTACGATGCCGACATCCAGGAAGAATCCATCGCTAGCCCGGTGGAAATTCCCGACGTTAGCCGCTATCCCGTGCCGGCGCCGATGCAGGCCAATCCGGATTCGCTCCGCCAAGCGGCTCAGCTCCTGGTAAACGCGAAGACCCCGCTGATTATCGCCGACACGCTGGGGCGCAATCCCAAGACCGTGCCCGCGCTAATTGAATTGGCCGAGCTGCTGGGGATACCGGTATTGGACAAAGGCGCGCGCCATAATTTTCCGTCGACTCATCCTCTGGATGTCACCGACGGCGCCAGTGATATCCTGAAAGATGCCGACGTCATTTTGGCGCTCGATGTGGCGGATCTCTTCGGCTCGCTGACGACGGTGAGCAAACAGACGCGGGACAGTGAATTTGTCGCCGTGCCCGGGGTGAAGCTGATCAGCATTTCGATGCACGACATGCTGGTGCACTCCTGGGCCGGCGACTATCAAGCCTTGCTGCCCGTGGATCTGCCGATGAGCGCCGACACCGCCGTGGCCGTGCCGGAACTGACCCGGCTGTGCCGTGAACTTTTGGGCAACGATGCCAAGATGAAGGCGGCCATCGAAGGGCGCCGGAAAGAGTTGGGAGAGAAGCAGAAAAGCCGGCGCGCCAAGTGGTTGGCTGACGCCCGAGCCAAAGCTTCGCACAGCGCCATCTCGACGGCGTGGCTTGCTCTTGAACTGGGCGAAGTGATAGGAAAAGAGGATTGGGTTCTAGTCAACGGCAATTCCAATGGTTGGGCGCGCCGGCTGTGGGATTTCACCAAGCCGAATCAGCATCTGGGCGCCAGCGGCGGCGCGGGGGTCGGCTATGGTGCCAGTGCGGCTATCGGCGCGGCGTTGGCGCTGAAGGGCTCTGGCAAGCTCGCTGTCGATATTCAGTCGGATGGCGACCTGCTCATGACTTCGAGCTCGCTTTGGACCGCGGCAAAGCATCGTATTCCGTTGCTCATGGTCATGCACAATAACCAGTCCTACTATAACTCCGAAGAGCATGGAATCGAGGTCGCCAAGTTCCGCAAGCGGCCGGTGGAGAATGCCGGCATCGGCACCCATGTTGACGATCCGGCGGTGGACTACGCCAAGATGGCGCAGTCTTTTGGCCTGTACGCGGAAGGACCGATTTCTCGCACCGCGGATCTCCGTCCGGCTCTGGAGCGGGCGATGAAGTACGTCAAAGAAAAACAGCTGCCCGCGCTAGTGGATGTCATTTCTGAACCGCGTTGAAGGGGGCGTCCGAGCGAAGCCAAGGATCTTAGCGTGTCGATTTCGGCAGGATGAGATTGTTCGGTCTTCGGCCCCAGAATGACCGTTCTTTCTGCAATGGGTTCCAAACACTGATCGTGCGGATTCATGATATATCGTTGCATGTGGAAATGAGCGCAGGACATTTCCCCGGTGCCGGGGCATTCCGTGCTGCTCATGCAGGGCGGCGCAGGATTCGCAGTGGCGTTGTTCCGGCGTTCCCGAGCTTCCGGGCGAGGGAAGGCCGGCGCTGAGAAGGGGGTTACCATGAGAATGCTTTTCCCGTTGTTGCGTTTCGTCGCCATGGCCCTACTCGGGCTGGGCGTTGCCGGCGCGGCGCTCGCGCAATCCTACCCGAGCAAGGCAATCCGGCTGGTGGTGCCGTTCCCGCCCGGCGGGGGGCCGGCCGATATCCTCGGACGCGCCATCGCGCAGAAGATGAGCGAGAGCTTCGGACAGCAGGTCATCGTCGACAACAAGCCGGGCGCCAACACCATCATCGGCGCGGAAGCGGTGGCCAAGGCCCCGCCCGACGGCTACACGCTGCTGATGGCGATCGACTCGACGCTGACGATGAACCCGACCCTTTACCGAAAGCTGCCGTACGACCCGCTCAAGGATTTCGATCCGGTGTCGCTGATCGCGATCGTGCCGACCATGCTGGTCGTGAACAAGGACGTGCCGGTGAACAACGTGCGCGAGTTGATCGCGCTGGCCAAGTCCAAACCGGGTCAGATCATGTTCGGCACCGGAACGCTCGCCACGCACCTCGCCGGGGAACTGTTCAACAGCATGGCGGGCACGAAGATGATCAATGTCCCGTACAAGGGCGCCAGCGGCTCCATCACGGCAATCATTGCGGGCGAGGTGCCGGTGTCATTCTCCGGAGTCTCGACCGCGCTGGTGAACTGGAAGGCCGGAAGGGTCAAGGTGCTCGCCGCGATGGGCGCCACGCGCCTGCCCCAGGCGCCCGAGGTCCCGACGGTCGCCGAGGCGGGAGTGCCGGGCTACGAAGCCCAGGTGTGGCAGAGCATCGTGGTACCCGCGGGTACACCGCGCGAAATCATCGCCAAACTCAACGCCGAGCTCACGCGCATCATGAAACTGCCCGAGACGCGCGAGCGCCTGTCGGCGGTCGGCATCGAGCCGACCAGCAGCACGCCGGAGGAACTCGCGGCTTTCATCCGCTCCGAGACCACGAAGTGGGGCAAGGTCATCAAGGACATCGGATTGAAAGTCGAGTAAGCGGGGAGCAGACTGCAGCATCTAGCGTAAGGAGAAGCACATGAACTTCATCACACGCAGCATCGTGCTTGCCATGCTGGTCGTCTGTGGCCAGGCGTTCGCACAGGGGGCGGCGCAAAACTACCCCAACAAGGCGATCCGCATCATTGTTCCGTTCCCTGCGGGCGGGCCGACCGACGTGCTTGCGCGGGTGATCGGGCAGAGAATGAGCGAGGACTGGGGACAGCCGGTCGTGATCGAAAATCGTCCCGGTGGCAATACGACGATCGGCGCACAGCTGGTGGCGAAAGCACCTCCGGACGGCTACACGCTGCTCGCGGCAATGGATTCGACGATGGTCATGAACCCCGTGACGACCCGCAATCTGCCCTATGACCCGTTCAGGGACTTCGCCTCGATCACGCTGGCGGCAAACAATACCTCGTTGCTCACTGTCAGAGCGGCCGACGGCCCGAAAACCGTGCACGAATTGATCGCGAAGGCAAAGGCCAATCCGGGGAAACTGAACTATGGAGCGGGCACCATCACGACCCGGCTGGCGGGATACCTGTTCAATCAAATGGCGGGAATCGATGTCGTGTTCATTCCCTACAAGGGAAGCGCCGATGTGGTGCAAGGACTGCTGACGGGAAGCACCGAATTCATCGTCGACGGTATCGCCGCCAGTTTGCCTTTGATACAGAGCGGCAAGTTGCGGGCCCTGGCGAAGTTGAACAGCCGCCCGCTTCCGGCGTTGCCTGATCTGGAGCCTCTCGCCGTTGCGGCGAACCTGCCAAGCCTGGGCGACATTTCTACGTGGACCGCCCTGGTCGCACCGGCGGGAACACCGCCGGCCATCATCGAGAAAATTCAACGCGCAGTGGCGAAAATGTACGCCGATCCCGCCATCGTCGATAAGCTCGAAAAGTCGGGAATCACTGCGACCAGCAGTACGCCTGCCGAATTCGATGCCTTCTTCAGGAAGGAGACGGACCGTTGGTCGAAGGTCTTCAGGGAAAGCGGAATCAAGTTCGATTGACTTCGTGTTCCCGCGCGAGACCGGGAGGTGGCAGAATCGCGATCCCGGCGGGACTTGAACGGAATTACCGGTTAATTGAACACGCAGTGGACGAACATCAACATCACCCTCCGAGCGTCGGAGATCGGGCGGTCATGAGTGCATCTTAAGGAGAAATCGATGGGTACTCGTGCAACGGGCTTTGCCAAATGGACGCTGGTGTTGCTGGCGCTTTTCGCATCGGGCGCATGGGGCCAGATGTTCCCGAGCAAGCCGATCCGTATCGTCGTTCCGTTCACTCCGGGCGGTGGAAACGACGTGTTCGCCCGCACCTACGGCCATAAACTACAGGAGCGGCTCGGCCAGCTGGTGGTGGTGGAGAACAAACCCGGCGCCGGCGGCAACATCGGCGCCGAGTTCGTCGCCAAGAGCGCCCCCGACGGCTATACGCTGCTGGTGGCGCAGAACGGCCTCACCATGGTGCCATGGATGTCCAAGTCGCTGCCCTTCGACGTCATGAAGGATTTCGCGCCGATCGGCATCGGCGCTACCCTGCCGATGGTTGTCGTGGTGGCGAACAAGCTCCCGATTACGACGATTAACGAGCTCGTCGCCTATGCCAAGGCGAATCCGGGCAAGCTGTCCTACGCTTCGCCCGGCGTCGGCGCGCCGCATCACCTGGCCACCGAATTGTTCATGGACATGACCGGCACCAAGATGGTCATGGTGCCGTACAAGGGCGCCTCCGGCATGCTTGCCGATCTCATCTCGGGCGAGGTGCACGTGATGTTCGGCGCGCTCAACTCGGCGCTTCCGCTCATCCAGTCGGGCAAGATCCGCGCGATCGGGCTCGCCGAGCGCCAGCGGCTGCCGCTGTTCAAGGACGTGCCGACGGTGAAGGAATCGCTACCCGGCTACGAAGTGAATTTCTGGTTCGGCCTGCTGGCGCCTGCGGGCACGCCCGACGCGGTCACCAGCAAGCTTTCGGAGGAGATGCGGGTGATCGTCAGCATGCCCGATGTGCGCGAGCGCCTGGCCGGGGTCGGATTCGACAGCAACCCGACCTCGGCGGCCGAAATGCGCCGGATCATGGCGACCGAACTCGAGAAATGGGGCAAGGTGGTGAAGGCCGCGGGAATCCAGCCGCAATGAGGCAAATCGAGGTCGGCACCGTTTCGCGCACCTTTTTCGCGGTGCCGCTGTGGCTGGGGATCGATCGCGGCTTTTTCGCCGACGAAGGGCTCGAAATCAGGCTGAGCATTTTCGGCAATGCCTCCCAGGTCGAGCCGCTCGTGTCCGGCAGCATGCACGTAGCGGTCGCCTCGCCTGAAGCGGTGCTGCAGAATGCGCAGCAGGGGGGTCCGCTGCGCTTTGTTGCCGGCAACGCGGGCAGGCTCTCGCACTTTTTCATCGCCCAGCCGAAATTCAAGCGCGTCGAGGACCTGCGCGGCGCGACCATCGGCATCCTCAACATGGTGGAAGGCACGTTCTTCCAGCTGCAGGAAGTCATGGCCAGGCACGGAATGAGCTACCCCGCCGACTACAAGGTCGTCGAAACGGGGGGCGCGCCGCCGCGCCATAAGGCGCTGCTGGAAGGCACGATCGACGCGGGACTGCAGTCGATCCCCTGGGTGTACCTCGAGGAGGAGGCCGGCTTCTCGAATCTCGGCGACGTCGCCGACTACGTACCGGACTGGCAGTTCACCACCGTCAACGTCAACCGCGACTGGGCGGCGCGAAACCGCGATGCTCTGGTGCGCTTTCTGCGCGCCCTGCTGAAAAGCACCGACTGGGTGTACAACAATCGCGACGGCACCGCAACAGTAGTGCAGAAGGAGATGGACATGTCGCGCGCCCACGCCGAGCGCGGCTGGGACTACTACACGGGACGCGGCGCGCTGACGCGCGACCTGTCGCTCAACCTCAAGGGGCTGGACAAGGTCATTCGGGCGCAGATTCAGGCCGGCTTGCTGCCGCAGGACGCCGAGACGGACCCGGGCGGCTACGTTGAGCCCGGCTACCTCGATGAAGCGCGTGCGACGCTAAAAACACGGCGCTGACCGGCGCCGACGAACCCGCGCGCAGCGGCGCGTGCCCGGGCCGCTGCGCTGGCATAAGCCGCCCCCTGGACGTTTTCATTTTCGCCTTTCCGGCAAGATGCCGCGCAGAATATCGATAAAATCCCGGTGCCGCTGGATGTCATCGGGAGGGATCAAACGGGCGGCAGGATTGCCGCTGCTGTGGCGATAACCGCCAAGATCGTGAAGCCTTTCATGCATTGGCTGCTCCTGTTTTGCGCGGTCCCTGCATGGCGCGCCATATCGCAAGCGGCGTCGCCGGCATGGGCATGTCCTCGACATCGAATTCGCAAAGCGCATCGCACAGGGCGTTGATCACCGCCGCCGTCGCCGGGACGATGCCGCCTTCGCCGCCGCCCTTTACCCGCAGCGGATTGCCTCCGGTCGGGTCCTCGACCAGCGACACATCGAAGGACGGCAGATCGTCCGCGCGCGTCAGTGCGTAATCCATGAACGAGCCGGCGCGCAGTTGCCCGCTGTCGCGATCGAGCGCGACCCCTTCGCGCAGGGCCTGCCCGACGCCCTGGGCAATGCCGCCGT
>Ga0209343_10005475_pt1 | contig 15379 bp, 19 predicted proteins | sample RifCSPlowO2_02_FD_184026 | JGI IMG/M metagenome (GOLD analysis project Ga0209343, IMG submission 184026) | Groundwater microbial communities from Rifle, Colorado - Rifle CSP2_plank lowO2_0.2 (SPAdes) (version 2) | ecosystem: Environmental > Aquatic > Deep subsurface > Groundwater | place... | reverse complement strand
ATGATGTTTCTCGGCTTTCATATAAAGCGTTTGCAATATTGAAGAGTAAAATTGACCTTTTACCCAATATTGTAACGCTTTATGCGGAAGTCGGGGGAAGTTATCCACTATGAGTTCTTTATTAAACCAATTAAAAAACCGGCAAATGAGGCTTAATGCTACTCCGCAGTAACATTAACGACAACATTGTCCCTTGCGATATAGTAGGCGGGTTTATCTGCATTTGGACTACAATAGACTTCGTACCCAACAATAGGCATTTGCGTCGCAACTAGCGTCATACTTCCCTCTTTAGTCGAAAGGTCGATATTCTTTCCCTGCGCCCATTTACCTTCTCCGTCAGCGCGGGGAGAAAATGATCCGGAAGCTCGGCAGATCTCGGCCTGCCCTGTGACTTTCCAAGAGACTACAAATTCCGAATCGAGTTTAACAGTCGGGGAATCATGGGAACCATTGACTCTGACCTCTACATTAAGCTGGGGAGGTATCTCTGTACACTCGCGTGGTGTTGGTTGACTGGAAATATGTGCACAATATGCGTTTATAACGCTTTCTTTACCTTGACCTAACAAATACCACTGAAGAAATTGTAAAACACACTTATTTTTTACTTCTTCAGAATTATTTTCTATTCCGTATAATTCACACAACCTTACTTGTGACATTGTCCATAAATCCACTCCCTGAGAATTTGACAGATACATAGTGTGAAAATCCTTTGCCAGTGAATTATTAACTGGATTTAGTTTTCTACCAAGAGTGTATATGCAGTATTCACGGAAAGAAGAATGCGTTCCGTACACTATCTTGTCCTCAGGGAGATCAAGACAAAATTCAACAAAAGCTCGGGCTGGGTTGTTTGTTCTCGTCTTCACATCAGTAATATCGTCAAAACAAGAGTCTGGACCAATTGTAACTTTTCCCCGATTACTACTTTGCCATTCATAGTTAAGAGAGCCTGAAAGACAGGCGTTTATTTCGTTTGATCCAATTTGATAGTAAGTGTACGGAATAACCAAGACAAATAAAATTACTAGTGATAGTACGTGTTTTGGTAATAAACGAACACTTTTAGTTACCCGAACTGACAGTCGTACTAACAACAAAAATAAAACAAACCAAAATATGAACGCAAAGAGAGGTGAGAGAAACGTTAAAAGTATTCCAGCTCCTAAAGAAGAACCCTCGGGGCTAGCGGGGCTATATAACAACCAAAATAAGGGGTAACCAGCTATTATTACAGGTATTCGCAGAACGACGTTGGCATACCTTACAAATATATCCCCCTGTTCTATATTGTAAAAATAGCCCGCTGTTGAATAAAAAGTAAGTGTCGCAAGCACAACACTCATAGCCGCTATCAAAATGAAATCAACCTTTCTTAGTTTGTGATTGACGGTAAGAAATTGCCTAACTTTACTAGGCGTTCTAGAAACAATTTCTTTATCCCAAGACATAAAGAAATCATATCATGGATTCATAAAACAGGTTCCAACAGTCTTGTCCAACGCAAAATGAGCCTGAAGGCTCATTGATTGCAGCGGAGCCGTGTGGCATGGTGAGCGCGCTATGCAAATCACCATGAACGACGCCAACGTCGAAAGTATCGCACAACTGCGAGAAATTATTAAGCTGACGAAACAGGTCGAGTTTCAATCCTTGCCCAAAGACAAAATGTACCGGTGGATGAGCGAGACGCTTACCAGATTCAAGTATCACAAAAGAGTCACTCCAAAAAAAGATCGGGGCATCATCCTCACTTACATCTGCCAGATGACGGGGCTCTCCAGAAGCCACGCCAAGTGTCTCTGTCGGAGAAAAAAGAAAGTCGGGAAACTTGTCAGAATCACCGAAACCAGAAATTCATTTCCGACTTTTTACGATCCGAGCGATATCGCTCTCCTTGTCAAAACCGACAATGCTCACGGCCGACTCTCGGGTAAAGCGACTTCGGAGATCCTAGACCGAGAGTATGGAATTTTCGGAAAAACCGAGTACGAGAAAATCAGTCCCACTTTCCGGAATTAAAAAATAAAACAAATTACGCCAACGGCAACTCGATCGAGAAGGTTGAACCCTTGTCCTTACCTTCCGACTCCGCCCAGATGCGTCCGCCTTTGTGGGCTTCGATAAGCTGGCGGGCGACGTAGAGGCCGAGGCCGGTGCCGAGAATGTTGGCCTTTGACGCATCCATGGCGCGGGAGAATTTCTGGAAGAGTTTCGGCATGACGGCGGGATCAATGCCGACACCTGTATCTTTTATGGTAACCAACGCTTTCTTTGTTTCAGGGTTGGTTCTGGCTGTAACAGTAATCTCGCCCCGCTCGGTGTACTTGGCGGAGTTGTCAATTACGTTTGAAATGACTTGTTTGATTTTTCCCGCGTCGCCAAATACAGGCATTTCCCCGTCCACGTCGAGGTTAAGTTTCAGCCCTTTCTTTTCGATGTTCGGCTTAAGCTCCTCCGCGGTTTGGGCAACCAGTTTGCTAAGATCGAAGGCGGTAAATTCAAATTTCATCCTTCCTTGTTCGATGCGAGAGACATTTAGATAATCCTCCACTAAAACCGTCAGTGAATTGCTGGATTGAAAAATTTTATCCACCGGATCCTTAATTTCGGGAGCAATTTGCCCATAGTCTCCCTCTATGAGTAGGGAAGCGTACCCCTTGATCGCCGTCAACGGCCCCCTGATCTGGTGCGTGGCGAAAGAAATAAACTCCGTCTTCATCACATCCAGTTCCTTCAATCTCTCATTCGCCGCTTCCAAATCCTTCGCCAGTTTTTCAATTTTTTCACGTAGCTGAACTTCCTTTCGGACGTTCTTGATTAAAAGGAGACCGAAGATTGTCAATAGCACAAGTAAGCTACCGTTGGTTATTTGATTTATTAGAGTCTCTGAAGAAAAAGTACTTATAAATATAAAAAGCCAGAGTACAAAGACCAGTATTTCTGTAGCAATAACCTTAATGTTAAACAGATTGTGTTTGAGAACGGCATAAGAAGTTAACACAACAAAAATAATAGAACTCGGGGCATCAAGAGAGTTCAATGAGTAAATGCCCAGAATTGGCAGCAATAATGTGAAGAAAGTTGCTACTGTTCCAAAAGCGGTCAATCCAAACAAGACGTAAGTGACTTGCATCTTAACAGTCGGATCTATGTTCTCTTTTCTTCGTTTAATTAACCTACGGAACGCAATAAAAATCGTCAGTGTTAAAAATGCCAAAAGCAGAGGGAATAAATCACCGTACTCGGCTTTAAAGCCAAAGAAAAAAACCTGTGTTAAATCTTTTACGATTAGTTCTGTCCATAGAGACAAAACGACTAGCGCAGTAGAGATGGTGATGATAAGTATGTTTGCCAGGTTTATTATTTTTTGCTCAACCAATACAGAGACCCAAAGTACACCGATGCATGGAATAAATGAGGCAAAAGCGAATGCTATTTTGAGAACAAAAATATCTTGATTTATTCGTAAAATTAAATCCAGAAATATAAGAAACGCTGTGAAAATAGCGAAAGCGGCAAAATACCTATTTATCTTTTGTTTAAATTCTTTCAGTAATACAAATAGGCCGAGGAAAAGATTAACAGCTCCAATTGTAATGAAAAAGGGTATCATAGTGACATCAAGAGAATGACTCTTTTATGAGATCATGTAAAGAGGGCGCAGAAGTCATGCCCACAATCCTGTTCGTGTGAAATGATTCAAACCGATTACGAACCGTGAGTAATCGAAGTGTGGATGGACTTACTAACTTTTTGGAAAAAGAAAACCCCGTCCATTGACGAAGAAAGTAGTTGGCGACACAAATAGGCCAAATCAAAGCGAAATGGAGGTGTTTAATGTTAATACGATAACCCATAACATCTGCTACAACATGAATGAGATCATCCCACATCATAGTGTAATCAACTGCGTGGAATATGTTTAATCCACTGGCGTTAGTTTTAAGACCAATCAGTTTTGACACAATCTCAGAGAATCTGTCTATCCCAATAATAGGTAAAGTTAAATTCCTAGAGGGTAATAAAATTGACCCACTACGAATATGTTCTTTTAGGTTCTTTACCAGAACTGCATCTCCTTTCCCAATTACCCAACCCGTTCTCAAGATAGTCAGGGTAATTTTTTTATCTTTCGACAAGTTAATCAATTTTTTTTCCGCAGCTATTTTACTATTCGCATAATGGCACATTAGTTTTTTTTGGTAAGACGATTGTTCGCCAACAGTAGTTGGTAATGGATTAGAAACAGTGGCGAGACTGCTAAAAAAAATGAAATGACGCACCCCCGCTTCCACTGCCCACTCAAAAAGTTTTGCTGTCCCTTTAACATTGACCTGTGTATGAATCTTTTTGGATGCCCAATCGTTTGTGGTCGCCGCAAGATGTAGCACAACGTCTATGTTCACTAAATGATTTTTGTAAGAATTTATGTCTTGAAGATCTCCTTTTATAAAAGAGAAGTGTTTACTTTCTCGAGGTTTATTCTTACGGAAGAGAACTGAACCGTTATATCCCTTGTCGCAAAACATACGAAGGAGGTGTGAACCGATAAATCCTGAGGCCCCTGTAATAAACAATCTTTTCATTTAAGAATATAGTTATAAAAGTTTCTTCCCAAGATATTAACGAGTGAGGTTTCCCATGTCTCATAAACACCACTTCCCATCACCGCATTATATAGAAAAGCAATATTATACGCTATGCGATTATACAAAGCGTCGGACCCGAATATTAATCTATCACTCGGAACCATATTTATCGTTTTACCAATCGTATGAGATGAGACCCCTGACGTATCAAAAAAAACATTGGGGTATTTTTTACATATCTCACTGACAAGCGAATAGTCTATGTTTACCATCCCGTAGTGTCCTATGTGTGCAATCACAATTGGCATTCCGTATGAAAATAGCTCACTTGTGCCGTCTTTATTAACAAAGTTTTTCAAAAGAGCGTTGTGTCTGCTTCGTTCCGACACTTCGTACCTTTTATTTATTTTTTTTGTGAAATTCGATATCCCCCCATGAAAAAGTAAATATAGATTATTTCTTGCCGCCACGTCGTAAATTTTGTGTAATCGCTCGCCAATAAGGGGGTTATTATGACTGGGTTGGGGTTTAAAGTTTTGCAAGTTTGGATGGAATTTGAGCCCAACAATGTTGTAACTTTGGATGTAAGACAGTATTTTCTTCTCGATCTCGGAAACATCAATTTCGTTTACATCAATTGAGCCGAGAATCAAAAACCTGGAATCATGCGAATATTTTTTGCCGACTGTTTCTGTAGGTGCCCAAGGGTCAAGAGAGAGAAGCACCCCTTTGTCCGTAAGAGATGCCTCCATCTCCTTGATCATGCGGTCAACATTTACATGTTGGTATGTCTTTTCGATGATTCCCTCGACCCCTCTCGGGTGTAATTTAAAGTACGCTCTCGATCCAAGCTTCTCGATCTTATTATAGTTAAATTTCTCCAAAATTCCCGGTTGTAAATAGTCTTGGTCTGGACAATCGGATCTGGTCTCGGAGTAATGTACGACCCCCATCACATCCAGTGGGTGAATATGGGAATCAACAATAGTAAGACCTGACTTTTCTTTAAGTTTTCTTACTTCCGTTAGGATGTTAACTACAGCTTGTTTTGTCATCTAGAAATATTTGACGCCTTCGAAAACGACAACCTTGCCGGTTTTAGATTTTTTGAATGGATCATCGCCGCCGCTTTCTCGTAAGAAACCGGAAACACCGCTGTCAATGCCTTACCTCTGTAAATCGAAGGAATGGGGACGGTTTTCCCATCCACCACAAAACTTCCGCGAGCCGGATACTTTTTGGAGAGATATTCGTCGGTTGGTAAGCCGTTCATGCCAAAATTATACTGCCAAAACCGAGGAAAACAAATGTATGTCGCGGTGGATGCGATGTATTGACAGTTTTACAATGTAACTATCCACACCCCTCACCACAGCATATGATATAATGTCAACATGCTACTCTCAGAAAATGAGGTAAACAAAAGACTCATCAGACTTAGAAATTTAGAGAATCTCCATCTCAAAGCCAGAGAAAGAATCATTTGGCTTGAAAAGGAAAACGAAAAGCTCAGAAAAAGAATCAAAGAACTGGAGGATCGAAACAAAGACCAAAATTCAAAAATCGAAGCTCTTTCTTTTCAGTTTGAGCAAATCAAGAACAAGCTGTTTGGCAAGAAGCCGGAAGTTCTACGCATAATCCAAAAGAAAGAAAAGAAAATCCGAGACATCTTTTCATACCAAAGGCCGATACCAAAGCAAATCACCAAAGTTGAAAATCATCCAGTTGAAAACTGCGTCCATTGTAGCCAAAAATTCCAAAGGAAATCAATTCGAATTTTCTTTGAGGAAGACATCCCTTTGCCAATTCAAAAAATCGTCGTGAGGCACGAAGTGGAAGTTGGATATTGTAATTCATGCAAAAGACAATCATCGGGAATATCCATTCCATCTAAAAAGTCTGTTCTGGGAGAAAATATCAGAAAATATGTCTGCATTCTCTCGATTGCTAACAGAATGTCTCATAATCAAATCAAAGAAAATATCAAAGATATATTTGATATGGACATTTCAATCGGAGAAATCGGCAACATTCTCCAAACCGAAACTGACAATTTAAGACCCGAATACCAAGGATTAAAAGAATCTGTCCTAAATCAAACAGGAACCCATTATGACGAGACGGGCTGGAAGGTACAGAAAGAGAACCTGGGCAAGTTTGCTTGGGTGGCTACGGGAACGGAAAACTTTGACACCGTCTTTGATCTCGGAAAATCCAGAGGCAAAGGCAATATTGAAAATATTGGTGTTGGAAAAGTTGGCATTTCAGATGACTATGGAGCCTACAAAAATGCCTTCCCCGAGCATCAGCTCTGCTGGGCTCATCCTCAGAGGAAATTACGGGATATGGCAGAGAGTGGGGAGTTCGGTAAAAGAGAGAAAAAACAAATCCTAAAAACATATCAAAATTTTTCAAATCTGTACCAAGACATCAGAAAAAAGATCGGTAATGAAATATCACCCCTTCCTTCGTCAGGATTTTCACCATATTTAAAAACCAGATTCCAAAATCTTTTCAGCCAAATCAGCGAGAGTCATTCCCTCGATCCGACTCCTCTTTCAAAGTTAAAAACATCACTCCGAAAAAACAAACAAAAATACTTCACTTTTCTTAAACACCCCGGTATTCCCATCGACAACAACAAAGCCGAGAGAGCTTTGAGGCACTTGGTGATCAAAAGAAAAATATCCTTCGGATCCAAAACCCAAAGAGGAGCGGAAACCACAGGAATTTTAGCTTCAATCATTATGAGCTTAAAGTGGAACAACCCCAATAACTGGTTCCAAAAGTATTTAAAGTTGGGCACTTGAAATATCGCTAAAAACAAGGAGATTTTGGGAGGTGTGGAGAGTTACCCACCAACACCCGAGAGTGATTGATAATAGTACCGGATTCAGAAATAAACTGCGCCGACTTTTTGCAGAAGTATGCGCTGTGCTTGGCGATCCGATACCCCTCGAAAAAGAAGACAAGTACGTCATCGCTTTTTTCGATCCTTCCGTCATCCCGGTCCCCCATTACAGCGCGGAAATCACACAGCAATACCTGATCACGCCAGACCCGAAAGAAGAACGGCGAGTGCGCGCTCGAGGTGACCGTGACGGTTTTACCTACTACTACACGATAAAAGAGGAGATGTCGAAAGGAATCCGAACCGAACGGGAAGAGATCATAGGGGAACACGAATACCGCACTCTGCTTTCACTCCGAGATTCCAAACTAAAGACAATCCGAAAACAAAGAATCTCGTTCTTTTGGAACGAACGGTACTTCGAGATAGACATCTTCACCGCCCCGAAAGTTCACAAAGGTCTTGTGCTGATGGAGCTCGAACGATCAGGCCGGCGGAAAAAACTCATTCTGCCTCCGTTCCTCGAAATGGTTCGCGACGTAACCGGCGACAAGCGGTATGGAAACAGATCGCTCGCGTCCGGAATCGCACTGACCTAAAAGATTTTCGGCGATCACAAAACACCCGGCAGACACCAAATCTGCCGGTTTTCTTTTTCAACCGTAAGCAGATCCAACTCCTTGCACTTTCCGGCAAGTCATGATTAAATTTTGGATAGACGAAACGATGTCTGAAACCAAACCCGCGCGGGCTTGGGGCATCTACCGAGAGATCTTCGACAAATCAAGGATTATGAAAAGCATCGGGTTGATAATTATCGCGACATTGCTTATGTCTGCGATCGAAACAAAAAGCGCCGAATACGCGCGCATCTCAATCGTAGGAACAAATATCCAGATCATCTGGAATACCGCAATCGGAGACCGTTATGTCCTCGAATTTAAGTCGGACGAATACGGCGGTGAATGGTACGAGTGGGAGCTTCCGGTTGTAGCCAGAGAAACAAACATGTCCGTGAAAATTTCAACGGACTTGACCGAATACATCCGAACATGTTTCTTTAGAGTCAATAATCTAACGGGCGGTTCGGTATCGGGGATTACTCTGAACGAATACGAAGGAATCACCGGATGGCGAGCCATCGTTAATTTCAGCTCTCCCTATCCGGTGGGAACTTACACAGTTAGGGCCACCAACGATCTAGGCGTCTTTCTCTTTGAACAGACAGGTTCGTTGGCCGACACAAACTACCTCGGTCAGATTATCGCTGAAGATACAAACGCCTTCCCTGTGCCCTGCCAATACTCCGGCAGCAATCTCAATTATTGCATCGAGGTTCAAAGACCGGGTTACCCGACTCTGAAAAGGATAGTTCCAACCGAGATCGACCGGCGATTCCCCGGAATGTTTCTCGGATTGGTCGCAATCCAAAAAGACTTCTCCGTAATCACGAATAGGCCTTACAGTAACTTCGACGAAGTGTTGTCACAGGTCATGTTCAGGTTCCTTTGTCCAGGCAGTCTTTACTGTCTTACAAACATGGCGCCAACCAACACGGAGTTTTTAAACCACCTCAACAGCGGAGATTCGTGGCGTCGTCTGCGCCGCTTCTTAACAGGCCAAGCAACCTACTCACCGACATACTTCTATATATCGTGTCTGGGCGGAGAAGGATACGTCGGTGGTCCAGCCGCGGAAATGAGAATCACAGCCAAAGAGTTAAACGCCAGCGGTTTCAGCAATAAAGTCACGTTGGCCTACATCAGTGGGCACAACGTGAGCAGTAACTTCTTGGCCGCCATAGTGGATTCTCTGCCACGGACTATGAGCGAAATCATTGCCAAGGGATTGTACCCGCGCTTCGGTTGCGGATATCAAGATTACCCTTGGGGCGATTACCCCGGAGACATTCCCGAAGAAGTTGTGATGTTCGAAACGCGCTTCTTTGAAGCATTATGGCGGGGCAGATCTTCCGGCACGACGATCGCGGAGGCGATAGCTTACGCGTCGGTAAAACCGGACGGTTCCCGGAATCACGTGGCCAACCACTTTTATTGGGTTGGCTGTACAGAAATGAAAGCTCTAGACGTTGTGCCTGATCCTTGGTGGGTTTGGCCCAACTGAAAACAAACACTGAGGAAATATGAAAACTATCGGTTTCCTGGCCAGTTTGATTTTCGCCACAATCGCGGGCGGACAGGATCTGGAATACTGGCTTGTTCAGGGTTACATTAACAACGATACGTTCAGAGATGTATCAACCTTTGGAATCTGGCCAACGTGGCAAACACAAACAGAATCCGCCACCGTTCGCACCAACGCCGGCCTGAAGACTGTGGATATCCAATACTTCCACAAAGAGCTTTGGGATCCTGGTCCAAATTCAATCTTGACCGTTGGCGAAGGATACGTCTACTCCGAACCCACAATGTTTTGGTTGACTAATCTCTACAGTGTGGATATCTTCGGGACGCTTACTCCTCCCCCGGGGAAAGATGTTCTTGGTAACACCAACGCCATGGATCCTAATGACTTCAGGATGTATTACGCCATCGGAAATAAGATTGTAAATGGCGGCCGGTCGAAACAGACTTACGAGTTCAACTTCACCGTAGAGGCCAGAAACAAGGACGATACTCACGCTATAAGTATTGTGCTGGGGTTTAACGCCGAAGGTGGCGGGGACATGGTCTACAAGAAATATAAATTGGGCCCAGAGGAGTCAAAGCGGATCTCCCCGACTCTGAAGGAGGTCCAAAAATCCGCGGATGACGCAGGCACTGGAGCAGAGAACGATAAGATTTTTGTTCTGGTCTATGTAGGACAAGGGGAGCCGTAATTATGAAAAATGGAATGATCGCTCTGTCGGTTCTTGCATTACTTGCCTTGGGAATAAGTTGTCTCGATCAAACAAATCGTCTAAAGGTCTCCGCCGCAATCGAGGATCTTGTATATTACTTCAAAAATCCGCGGGGGATTGGGCAACCGACTCCTCGTATGATTGATGCGATTGACGCGGAGATTAAGAAAAATGCCCATGCGGCCATGATCCGCTTGGGAATGACCAACGTCCCGCCAATGGTCAAATTAAAGTAACGACCGGAGAAATTCGGTAGAGAAAGTTCGCTTTCACAGCCGCCCAGAGGTAAAACTCAAGCGGCTTTTTTATACCGAGCTCATAGTGGGTTTTGACCACTCGTCTATGTTAAACCGCGCAGTAACAACTCGTTTCGCCGCTACGCCGCCCAAAATTCTGCTGCGGCTCTTCATCTGCGCCCTCGTACCGTTGCAACTTTTACCTTGTTACATCATTTTATAGGATATCACCCTGTCATAACCGCTATCACATCTTATACAGGTTTACACTTAAGTTGCAACGGCACTCGTCGTGTCGCGGACACGCCTTCGGGCTTGCCCCGATACCAACTTCCGCGTTGCTTGTCTGCTTTAACATCTTATGGGAACAGACCGAATACCACGTATGTATCAAGTGATTCATTCGCCGTCCATACAACAAGCAGACGACGCGAAAGTTGGTGTGGGGGCTTGTCTTCGAGTCTCGCGACGAATTTTGCGCGGCTCGCTTGGCGATCAAAACCCACTATGAGTTCACCCAAAAACAGCGAGGATGCGAGAACTTTTGGGTAGATACTATATAATGTCCACATGATCTTAACCCACGAAATAATTTTAAAAGAGATCGAGAGTGGCAATATAGCCATCTCCCCTTTTGATAAAGCGTTGCTTGGTCCAGGATCTTACGATCTGGCTCTGGGCAAAAGTTTACGGATATTTACCAAGCAGAACAAACCGTTTAACGTTACAGACGATGCCGATTTTAAAGAGTTAACCGACCTCATCGAAATCGGAGATAGAGGATACACCATGGTGCCCGGTGAAACCGTTCTCGGAATTACTAAAGAAAAAATCACGCTCGCACCGCACATCGCTGGCTGGCTTGAAGGCAGAAGCCGTTTTGCCAGAATCGGCCTCATGGTTCACGTATCTTCCCCGTTCATGCAGCCCGGATTAGACGGCCAGCAAGTCCTGGAAATCGCCAATTTAAGCCCCACCTCTCTCATAATCTATCCTGGCACTAAAATTTGCCAATTTATATTTGAATATTGCGAAGGCGAAGCCACCTACAAAGGCCGCTTCAACGAACAAACAACGGCCTGATCAAAAAACCGGCTCACAAATCGGTTGTTTGTGTAATTCGAGTCTAAACCAGACTACCACTACTTGTTTAACTTAATTTTCAGCCCTTCAGCGTTTTTCTGCGCGTGCCCCGTAGTGAGCTTTGCTCTACTACTGGGGTGAAGTCCGCGAGTGTCCGCGAGCGCCGTTTTAACCTCCTCTTTTTAGATCATAGCGCTATTGTCTGTACAGAATGGCTGCGCGAATACGGGTTGAAAATTAAGTTAAAACGGCGCTACTTCCTAAACGGAAACCCGAGGTGGGTTAAAAACGCTTTTGCTTCTTCTTTATTACTGGCACTTGTGACGATGGTCACAGCCATTCCGAACACATCTTTGAGTTCCTCATCGCTGGTTTCCGGGAAAATCGTGTGCTCCTTGATTCCGATTGTTAAATTGCCGATCTCATCAATGGCTGTTACGGGAATTCCGCGCCAGTCGCGAGTCCTAGGAAGAGCGATATTCAAAAGCTTGTCTAAAAAACCAACCATCCGGGGCCCTCTCAAAGTTACCTGGTAGCCGATCGGTTCGCCCTCTCGAAGTTTGAAAGAAGCGATGGATTTCTTGGCCGCGCGGCTGGCCGGCTTCTGTCCCGTAATTTTGCTCAACCGATCCGCAATCAGGTCAATTTTCTTTTTATCCTTGTCTTTAATGGAACCAAAGCCCACGCTCACCACCACCTTTTCAATCTTTGGCGCCTGCATTGGATTTTTGTACGCAAAAACCGCGCGCATTGACTCAAATGCCCCCTTGGTTTTCTCCTGAACTGATTTGGTATTCTTATGCATTGTGTTTTCGATCAAATTACTTCATTACCGCCGCGATTAAACCGATTTCGCGAGCGCGACGTTCGAAACGTCTATCGGTAAAGTCTTGTCTATGACCTGTCCCTTGCTTCCCTGCCGCTTGGCCTTGGTGTGGCGCTTTTTTACATTAACCCCCTCGACAATCACCTTCCCCTCCTTCGGCAGCGCGCGTAAAATCACTCCGACCTTACCCTTGTCAGCTCCTGTTATTATTCTTACTTTGTCTCCTTTTTTAATTTTCATCGTATTAAATTTACTTTTGACTTTTGCCTTATGAATTTTGACTTTTCTTTAGACCACTTCCGGCGCCAATGAAATAATCGTCTGGAACCCCTTCTCGGCGATCTCTCTTGGAATCGGCCCGAATACGCGTCCAGCAATTGGTTCCAGCCCGGCTTTATCGAGGATCACAACGGCGTTTTCATCAAACCTGATATACGAGCCGTCTTTCCTGCGCAAAGACCTTCTCTCGCGAACGACAACGGCCTTTAACACCTCGCCTTTCTTGATCGGCTTTCTCGGCTCGGCTTTTTGCACGGAAAGCACAACTATATCTCCGATGCCGGCATAGCGGCGCTTTGAACCGCCCAACACTTTAAAAATACGTCCTATTTTGGCGCCTGAATTATCGGCTACTTTTACAATTGTTCTTGGCTGTAACATAGATAATGTAAAATTAAAAAATCAAAATGCAAAATTACTGTTAGATATTTACGCTTTGCGCTACTTTAAATCGCTTATCCTTCGAGATCGGGCGGCATTCAACGATACTCACTTCCTCGCCGATTTTTCTGGTATTACCGGCATCATGAGCCTTGTACTTTTTGTGCGTCCTCACATATTTGCCGTATTTGGGATGCTTCGTATACCTCATCACCCGAACGACAACCGTATCTTTCATCTTGTCTGAAACGACGAGCCCGCGCAAAACCTGCCCGCTGACGACCCCCGTCTTGCGGATCTCTTTCGACTCTCCGCCGACTTCCACTGTTTTATTATTTTTTTCTTTCCCAGCGTTCATTTTTTTATTTATTTGAACTTAATCTGCGACGAGACATCTCGGTCATTATTCTGGCGATCTCCTTTCTCAACCCCTTGCCGTGTTTGACATCTCGAATCTTACTTCCAGAACTATCGAAGCGGAAAACCCTAAGCTCTTCACGCTTTGCCGCCAGTTCTCGCGTAAGTTCCCTCGCCTCTTTGTCTTTAATTAAATTTGCCATATTATTCGATTTCTCTTCCTAAAATCTTGGTTTTAACAGGCAGTTTGGTACCGCCCTTTCTCAAGGCCTCCTTGGCCGAGACGGCATCCAAACCGTCAATTTCGAAAATAATGCGCCCGGGCTTGATCTCAACACAATATCCTTGAGGATCGCCCTTGCCAACCCCCATGCCAACTTCCGCCGCCTTCGCCGTAAACGGTCTGTCCGGAAAAATTCTTATCCAGACCCTGCCGTTCTTTCCGGCGAAACGACTGATAACTTTTCTGGCCGCCTCTATCTGATTGGATCTTATTCTGCCGGTTTGGAGAGCCTTCAAGCCGTAAGACCCAAAAGCCAGTGTCGTCCCGCGCGTCTCTGCCCAAGCCAAAGAACGCTTAGCGTTCTTTCGCGCCGTCTGCCATTTTCTAAACTTTACTTTCTTGGGCAATAACATGATATTAAGTCAAAAATCATAACTCGAAAGTCAAAGGGATTTTAATTTTGACTTTTTAACTTTGAGTTATTAAACATCTCGCCTTTATAAACCCATACTTTGATACCGATATCTCCGTAGGACATGTGAGCTTTTTCCTTGGCAAAATCAACATCCGCGCGGAGAGTCTGCAAAGGCACCCTCCCTTTTTTCAAAGTTTCGTACCGCGCCATTTCTGCGCCGCCCAACCGTCCTCCCAAATAAACCTTGACCCCCTGAACGTCTCTGTTGGCCATGGCTTTATCTATGGTCTGTTTCATAACCCTTCTGAAAGGAAGCCGTTTCTCAAGACCTTCGGCAATCATCGCCCCGAGAATCGCGGCGTTCGACTCCGGAGACCTTATCTCTTCGATATCCAGCTTGAGCTCGCCCCGAATGGGAAGTTTGTGTTTTCTCATAAGTTTCGCGATTTCTTCGCGAAGCTTGACCGAACCTTCGCCGCTACGGCCGATTATAAAGCCGGGACGTGAAGTTTTAATGATAATTCGGAGTGATTTCGGGCTTCTCTCAATATCCACGGATCCGACATACATTCCTCGGAGCTTTTTCTCCAAAAATTCCCGCAAGACTACATCGCCTCTCAAAAAATCCTGATACTGTCCGTCAACGGCAAACCATCTCGATTTCCAATCGCGCAGAATGCCTAGCCGGTGTGAATATGGATGTACGGTGTGGGACATGGTGTTAAGATTTAAGAATTTAAATATTTAAATATAAAAGTCGTTAAACGGGATTTTCGTCGAGGACGACGGTGATATGACACGACTTCTTCTTGATGGGCGCCGCTGAACCGCGCGCCCTCGGCATGAATCTTTTAAAAGTCGTCCCTTCATCAACCCGGATCTCCTTTATAATCAGTCTCTGCAAATCAACGCCACTAATAGTCGAGGCATTCGCCACGGCCATGTTTATAACGCTCCGAACCGGCTGTGAGGCCTTCTTCGTTAAATAATCCAAGCTGGAAAGAGCGCGGCTCACTTTTTTGCCACGGACAAGATCTGCAACCAGACGGACTTTTCTCGGCGATTGTCTGTAATTTTTTAAAATTGCTCTAACCATCTTGATTATTGAACTCATCTAAAGTTTTAATCGCCAAGCGAGCCGCGCAAAATTCGTTGCAAGACTCGAAGACAAGCCCCCACACCAACTTTCGCGTCGTCTGCTTGTTGTATGGACGGCGAATGAATCACTTGATACATACGTGGTATTCGGTCTGTCCCCATAAGATGTTAA
>Ga0209343_10005473_pt1 | contig 15382 bp, 14 predicted proteins | sample RifCSPlowO2_02_FD_184026 | JGI IMG/M metagenome (GOLD analysis project Ga0209343, IMG submission 184026) | Groundwater microbial communities from Rifle, Colorado - Rifle CSP2_plank lowO2_0.2 (SPAdes) (version 2) | ecosystem: Environmental > Aquatic > Deep subsurface > Groundwater | place... | reverse complement strand
CCTGCTGCGCGCCACCGAACGCCTCAACCAGCTGACCCACGAGAACCTGCAGACCAAGCAGCAACTGGACAGCATCAACCAGAGCGACCAGGCCCTGGAGGAGCAGATCGGCGTGCTGCAAGGCAGCCTGCTGCTGTCGCGCATTCTCTACCAACAGCAGCAGGCGCTGCCCAAGCTGCAGATCGACAGCGACCTGGCCAACCAGATCGCCGACCTGCGCCTGTACCAGTTCGAGCTGAACCAGCAGCGCGAGAGCATCAGCAACCCCAGCGCCTATGTCGACCAGCTGCTCGCCCAGCCAAGCGGCGATGCCGAGACGCCCAGCCTGCGCGCCGACCTGCTGGAGATCACCGCCACCCGCCGCGAGCTGATCGACCGCCTGAACCGCGAACTGAATGCCCTGCTCAACGAGTCGATCACCCTGCAGCTGAACCAGAAGCAGCTGCAGAGCACCGCCCAGGCCCTGCGCACCACCCTGGACGAGCAGCTGTTCTGGATTCCCAGCAACAAGCCGCTGGACCTGGAATGGTTCACATCGGTGCCGCGCCTGCTGGAAAAGCAGATCGCCGAACTGCCCTGGGGCTCCAACCTGCGCCAACTGGGCGCCGGCCTGGTCGAGCGGCCGCTGCTGTTCCTGCCGCTGCTGCTGTTGATCGCCGTGCTGCTGTGGCGCCGTGGCTACCTGTACCGCAAGCTGGGCGAGCTGCACCAGGACATCGGCCACTTCAAGCGCGACAGCCAGCTGCATACGCCCATGGCGATCCTCCTCAACCTGCTGCTGGCGCTGCCCGGTACGCTGTTCCTGGCCCTGTGCGGCTACGCCCTGCAGATGGATGCACGCGGGCAGAACGTCAACCTGGGCGCCGCCCTGTTCCAGATGGCCCAGGCCTGGCTGGTGTTCTACACCGCCTACCGGATGCTGGCGCCGGCGGGCGTGGCCGAGCTGCACTTCCACTGGCCACGCCCGCAGGTGGCCTTCCTGCACCAGCAGATCCGCCGCCTGGGCCTGGTGGTCATGGCCCTGGTCGCGGTGGTGACGGTGGCCGAGCATCAGCCCGCCAGCCTCGCCAGTGACGTGATAGGCCTGGCCGTGGTGCTCGGCTGCTACGCCCTGATGGCCTGGCTGCTGTACAAACTGCTGTTCAGCGGCCTGGCCCGCGAGCATGCCTTGCGCACGCTGATCGGCATAGCCTTGAGCCTGCTGCCGTTGGCGCTGATAGTGGCGGTGGGTTTCGGTTACTACTACACCGCGCTGAAGCTCAGCGACCGCCTGATCAATACCCTCTACCTGCTGCTGATCTGGCAGATCATCGAAGCCACCTTCGTCCGCGGCCTGGCCGTGGCGGCGCGGCGTCTGGCCTTCCAACGCGCCGCTAGCAAACGCCAGGCGCAGAGCAAGGAAGGCGTAGAGGGTGAGGTGACGATCGAAGAGCCGACCCTGGATATCGAGCAGATCAACCAGCAGTCGCTACGGCTGATCCGTCTGGCCCTGCTCGGCATCTTTATCGCCGGCCTGTACTGGGTCTGGGCCGACCTGATCTCGGTGTTCGCCTACCTGGACAATATCGCCCTGTACCAATACAGCAGCGGCAGCGGCGACAGCGCCAGCCTGGTGCCGATCAGCCTCAGCGACGTGCTCGGCGCGCTGATCATAGTCGGCATCACCGTGGCCCTGGCGCGCAACCTACCCGGCCTGCTCGAGGTGCTGGTGCTCTCAAGGCTGAACCTGGCCCAGGGCAGCGCCTACGCCACCACCACCTTGCTGTCCTATGCGATAGTCGGCATCGGCTTCGTCATCACCCTGTCGACCCTGGGGGTCAGCTGGGACAAGCTGCAGTGGCTGGTCGCCGCGCTCTCGGTGGGCCTGGGCTTCGGCCTGCAGGAGATCTTCGCCAACTTCATCTCCGGCCTGATCATCCTGTTCGAGCGCCCGGTGCGCATCGGCGACGTGGTGACCATCGGCAACCTGTCCGGCACCGTCAGCCGCATCCGCATCCGCGCCACCACCATCACCGATTTCGACCGCAAAGAAATCATCGTGCCGAACAAGACCTTCGTCACCGACCAGCTGATCAACTGGTCGCTGAACGACACGGTGACCCGGGTCATAGTCAAGATCGGCGTGGCCTACGAGACCGACCTGGCCCTGGCGCGCCAACTGATGATGCAGGCCGCCGAGGAAAACCCGCGGGTGCTGCGCGACCCGGCCCCGCTGTTGTTCTTCCTGACCATCAGCGCCAGCACCTTCGACTACGAGCTGCGCTTCCATGTGCGCGAGTTGGGCGACCGCAACGCCGCCACCGACGAGATACTCACGCGCATCGCCCTGACCTTCCGCGAGCACAAGGTGGAGATGGCGTTCAATCAGGTCGAGGTGATGATCAAGAACCTGCACGGCCAGGAACTCAACCTGAACACCGGGCAGCTGGTGGCCGCCACCGCCGCCGCGGATTCGCAGCAGCCCAGCCTGCCGCCGCCAGCGCCCGCGCCCGCGGTAGATCCGCTTTAAACCGCACCCGGGTCGGTTCACAGGCCGTTGAAAAATGTAAGCGAGGCAGTCGAGACAAGGCAAAAATAGGCGAGGAAGCGGAGTTTACGAGCTGTAAATGAGCATTCCGAGCCTGTTTTTAACGCCGTATCGGCAACGTAGGTAGTTTTTCAACGGCCTGTTAGGCTGACCCGATCAGATCATCTGGAGCCTGACCGTGAAGTCGCTGAGCGAGCTGACCTTCGACAACCGCTTCGCCCGCCTGGGCGACGCCTTCTCTACCCAGGTTTTGCCCGAGCCGATTGCCGAGCCGCGCCTGGTGGTCGCCAGCGCGGCGGCCATGGCCCTGCTCGACCTCGACCCGGCCGAGGCCGACGGCGAGGTGTTCGCCCAGCTGTTCGCCGGGCACAAGCTGTGGAGCGAGGCCGAACCGCGGGCCATGGTCTATTCCGGGCACCAGTTCGGCGGCTACACCCCGCGCCTGGGCGATGGCCGCGGCCTGTTGCTGGGCGAGGTGCTGAATCAGGCCGGCGAGCACTGGGACCTGCACCTCAAGGGCGCCGGGCAGACGCCCTACTCGCGCATGGGCGATGGCCGCGCGGTGCTGCGCAGCTCGATCCGCGAGTTTCTCGCCAGCGAACACCTGCATGCCCTCGGCATCCCCAGCTCGCGGGCGCTGTGCGTCACCGCCTCCAGCACCCCGGTGTGGCGCGAGAAACAGGAGACCGCGGCGATGCTGCTGCGCCTGGCCCAGAGCCACGTGCGTTTCGGCCACTTCGAATACTTCTATTACACCCAGCAGCACGAGCAGCTGAAACAACTCGGCGAGCATGTGCTGAGCTGTCATTTCCCCGACTGCCTGCAGCAGGACGAGCCTTATCTGGCGATGTTCCGCCAGGTGATCGAACGCAACGCCGAATTGATCGCCTACTGGCAGGCCTATGGGTTCTGCCACGGGGTGATGAACAGCGACAATATGTCGATCCTCGGCATCACCTTCGACTACGGCCCCTACGCCTTCCTCGACGATTTCGACGCCCAGCATATCTGCAACCATTCCGATGACTCGGGGCGCTACTCGTTCAGCAATCAGGTACCGATCGCCCAGTGGAACCTGGCGGCCCTGGGCCAGGCGCTGACGCCGCTGGTGGAGGTCGAGGCGCTGCGCGACAGCCTCGGCCTGTTCCTGCCGCTGTACCAGGCCCATTACCTGGACCTGATGCGCCGCCGCCTGGGTTGGCTGAGCGGCTGCGAGGACGATGAGGCATTGATCCAGCGCCTGCTGCAACTGATGCAAGGCGGCGCGGTGGATTACAGCAACTTCTTCCGCGAGCTGGGCGATAGCGCGCCGGCCCAGGCCCTGGCGCGCCTGCGCGACGACTTCAGCGACCTGGCCGGCTTCGACGCCTGGGCCGCCGACTACCGAGCGCGCAGCGCCGCGGACGGCGCCGACCAGGAACAGCGCCGCCTGCGCATGCACGGGGTCAATCCCAAATATATCCTGCGCAACTACCTGGCCCAGCAGGTCATCGAAGCCGCCGAACAGGGCGACTACGCGCCGGTGCGCGAACTGCACCAGGTGCTCAGCCAGCCGTTCGCCGAGCAACCCGGGTTTGAGCGCTACGCCCAGCGCCCCCCGCAATGGGGCAAGCATCTGGAGATCAGCTGCTCGTCCTAATAGCTCCCTAACAGGCGCGCACTGGCCCCGTGCCATCCCACCCGTTTAGGTGACATACAAGGCTTTCCTCTCCTGCCTAGAATCCTCGCCGCCATAGCCCGGGACTTGCAGTGGCAAAGATGCCTGGTCCCTTTCCATAAGGACTACCGAGAGGAAGCGTATGAAAAAGATCCTATTGACCGCCCTCAGCAGCCTGCTGCTGAGCATCTCCGTCGCCTGCCAGGCGGCTTACACCGCCAACCCAGTGGTACTGGTGCCGGGCATCTTCGCCTTCGACAGCATCGCCATGGTCGACTACTGGTACCAGATCCCGGCCACCCTGCAGGCCCAGGGCACCGAGGTCTACGTGCCGAAGATCAATGCCTTCGACAACTCGGTGGAGCGCGGCAATCAGCTGATCCAGCAGCTGGACAGCATCAAGGTGGCGTCCCTGGGACGCATCCAGAAGTTCAACCTGATCGCCCACAGCCAGGGCGGCATGACCTCGCGCTACGTGATGAACGTGCGCCCCGACCTGGTGGCTTCGGTGACCACCATGGCCACCCCGCACACCGGCTCGCCGCTGGCCGATGTGGTCACCGGGGTCGCGCCCCAGGGCACGCTGCAGGGCGTGGCCTTCGAGGTGTTCGCCAATGCGGTGGGCAACCTAGTGAATTTCTTCTCCGATAACCAGGCGAGCCAGTCGGATATCTACGCCATGCTCGGCGAGTTCAACAAACCAGGCGCGGCCGCCTTCAACGCCCAGTTCCCGGCCGGCCTGCCGACTCAAGAGTGTGGCGTCGGGCCGAACAGCGTGAACATCGGCGGGCAGACTATCCGCCTGTACTCCTGGGGCGGCGGCTCGCCGCTGACCAATGTGCTCGACCCTTCCGACGCCCTGTTCGCCATCACCAGCCTGGCCTTCGGCGGCCAGGCCAACGACGGGGTCACCGGGGTCTGCGCCAACCACTTCGGCCAGGTGATCCAGGATCGCTACCGGATGAACCATATCGACATCGAGAACCAGGTGTTCGGCCTGGTCTCCTGGTTCGAGACCAACCCCAAGACCCTCTTCAAGAACCACGCCACCCGCCTCAAGCAGGCCGGCCTCTAAGCCTGTGGTGCCTGCTCCAGCCGGCGACGGCTGGAGCAGGTCGAGGACACGCCATGCTCAGTAAGCCCCTTCTATTGTCCGCCCTCCTGGGCGTCTTGGCCGGCGGCGGCACGCTCGGACTGCTGCTCGCCGGCGACCCGGACGGTCAGGTCGAATCCCCCCTGGCGCAGCCGGCCAGCGCCGCCGCCGAGCTCGAGCCCAGCGCCGCTCAGGCCCGACAAACCAACCAGACCGTGCAGGCCAAGCCGCTCGCGGCGCTGGCCAAGTTGCCGCCGCTGCCGCGCTCGCTGCAGGGCAGCAGCCCCGACGTGCGGCTGCAGACCGACGCCGCCGGCAATCTGCTGCCCAAGGCCGATATTCCCCACCTGTTCGAGTTCTACCTCTCGGCGCTGCAGGAAGAGGCGCTGGAGACCAGCCTGACGCGCATCAGCCTGGCCCTCGCCGAGCAGCTGCAGGGACCGGCCCTCGAACAGGCCCGCGACCTGCTCAAGCGCTACCTCGACTACAAGATCGCCCTGGCCGACCTGGACCGCAGCCCGGTGCTCGCGGACGCCAGCGGCACCTATTCGCTGGAGGCCATAGCGCAGCGCCAGCAAGGGCTGCAGGCCCTGCGCCAGGCGCATTTCTCCGCGGCGGAAAACACCGCCTTCTTCCAGGAAGAAGAGGCCTACGACACTTATATGCAGCAGTACCTGGCCATAGCGCAGGACAAGGCCCTCGATGCCGCCCAGCGCCAGCAGGAACTGGCGCAACTCGAGCGGCAGTTGCCCGAGCCGATGCGTCAAGCCCGCGCCCAGGCCACCCAGCACACCCAGCTGTATGAAACGACTCAGGCGCTGAAGCGCGACGGCGCCAGCGCCGAACAGCTGTTCCACACCCGCGCCCAGACCCTGGGCGCGGAAGCCGCTACGGCGCTGGCCGAACTGGACCAACGGCAGGCCGACTGGGACAGGCGCCTCGCCAGCTATGACCAGGAGCGCGCGGCCATTCGCCAGTCCGGCCTGAGCGCCCAGGACCAGCAGGCGGCGATCGCCAGCCTGATCGAGCAGCGCTTCGCGGCGAGCGAACGCCTCCAGGTGCAGGCGCTGGAGCTGTATCGCTAGCCCAGAGACCTAGGCTGGACAGGGCGCCGCCTTGTCCAGCCTAGGCGAGCGGCATGTGGCCCTACGGTCGCTCCGCCAGCAACCAGTCCAGGCCCATCGCCACATGCAGCTCGCAACTGTCGAGCAATGGCAGCGGCGCGGCGCCGCCGTCCAGCAGCAAGCCGATTTCGGTGCAGCCGAGAATCGCCACCTCGGCGCCCTGGCCGCGCAGTTGCTCCAGGCAATCCAGATAGAAGCCGCGGGCACCGGCGTGGAACTGGCCCTGGCACAGCTCGGCGAAGATCACCCGGTCGATTTCCGCCATCTGCGCCGGCGTGGGCAGTATCACCTGAATGCCAAAGCGCTCGGCCAGGCGCTGGCGGTAGAAATCCTCCTGCATGGTGAAGCGCGTGCCGAGCAGCGCCGCGCGGGTCACGCCCTGGCGCCGCAGTGCCTGGCCGACGGCATCGCCGATATGCAGCAGGGGGATGTCGATAGCCGCCTCGATGGCCGGCGCCACCTTGTGCATGGTATTGGTGGCCAGCAGCAAGGCCGTCGCCCCGGCCCGCTCGAGGCCCCGGGCGGCCGTGGCCAGCAGCTGGCCGGCGGCCGGCCAATCGGCACGCCGCTGCAGCTCGGCGATCTCGGCGAAATCCAGCGAATGCAGCAGCAAGGGCGCGGAATGCAAACCGCCCAAGCGCTCGCGCACACCCTGATTGAGCAGGCGGTAATAGCTCGCCGTGGACTCCCAGCTCATGCCGCCCAAAATCCCCAACTGACGCATAACGCCTACCTCCAGCTAAAGACTCGACCCTACCCAGGCAGGTGCCTGAAGCACAGGCACAGTGCGCGGTTGAGACGGGGGTACAGCCACGTCTATTAAACCGAAAAGGCATATAAACCTTTCCAAACATTCTTAGACTCTATAAGCAGCAGGCTTTATCTTCTCCGCCTTGCGTGGCCGCCCTGGCGGCGCACCCGATACCTCAGAGGCTGTTTAGGAGCTAGCGAGCTAGCGCCATGCAAGGCGCTACGTTAGTAACAGCCTTCGGCTGGTCAAAACAGGCGAGGAAGCGGAGTGTACGAACTGTACATGAGCATTACTCGTTTCACTCGCCCTTCGGGTCGCGCTGAAGCGCGTTAGCCACAAGCGGCTTGCTGAGCCTGTTTTTAACGCTGCAGGGCTGACGCGCAGCAGATCGTAAACAGCTTCTCACACGAGATTCGTACGCTAAGGACGTTTATGTTCTGGGACTCCCTACCCCTGCCGTTGCTGTTTGTCGGCGCCCTGCTGGTCTGGGTGCTCTACGCCTTCGTGCGCGAGAAGTGGAGCCCCGATATAGTCGCGGCCATCGCCGTGGCGGCGCTGCTGATCACTCAACTGCTGACCCCTGGCGAAGTGCTCAGCGTGCTCTCCAACTCGGCGCCGGTGACCATCGCCTGCATGTTCGTGCTGTCCGCCGCGCTGGAGCGCACCGGCTGCATCGACGCCCTGGGCAACTGGCTGGGCGATCTGGTCGGCACCAGCCCGATCCGCGTGCTCACCGGCCTGACGGTCACCGCCCTGGTAATCTCCGCCGGCCTGAACAATACCCCGGTGGTGGCCATCCTCACCCCGGTGGCGATTTCCCTGGCGCGCCGCGCCGGCACCCTGCCATCCAAGCTGCTGATCCCGCTGTCCTACGCCACCATTCTCGGCGGCACCCTGACCATGATCGGCACCTCGACCAATATCCTGGTCGACGGCGTGGCGCGCAAAGCCGGCCTCGAGCCCTTCGGCATTTTCGAGATCACCGGCGCCGGGCTGATCCTGGCCGCCGCCGGCATGGCCTACCTGCTGTGCATCGGCCGCCATCTGCTGCCCGAGCGCGAGACCCTGTCCAAGCAGCTGCGCCCGAACCTCGACCGCACCTTTATGACCGAGCTGCTGGTACCCCACGATTCACCCGTAATAGGTAAGACCCTGCACGAAGCCAATCTCAACGGCGGCAGCGGTCTGCAGGTGCTGAAAATCTTCCGCGACGATCAGGAACTGACCGAACCGGCCCACGACACCCTGCTGCTGGTCGGCGACCAACTGGTGCTGCACGGCCAGGTCAAGGACGTGGTCGAGTTGCGCGAAAGTGGCCACCTGACCTTTAACCGCAGCGACGCCTTCGAAACCATCAGTAGCCATGACGTGATACTCGCCGAGGCCATAGTCGGACGTAACTCACGCTACAGCCACAGGCCCATGCGTGACCTCGACCTCACCGCGCGCTACGGCATCGCCGTGCTTGCCGTGCACCGCCAGGACGAGAATATCCAGGGAAACCTCGACGAGTTCGAGCTGCAGTTCGGCGACGTGATGCTGGTGGAAGGCACACCGACCCAGATCAAGCGCTTTGCCGACAACGGCGAACTGATCAGCCTCAACGCCGTGCAGGAGCGCGCCTTCCGCCGCGACAAGGCGCCGATTGCGATCATCGCCACCCTGGCCGTGATGCTGCTGGCGGCCTTCGGCCTGATGCCTATCGAGGGCCTGGCGATTATCGGCGCGGTGGTCGTGCTGGCCACCCGCTGCCTGGATGTGGAAGACGCCTACAAGGCGGTGGACTGGAAAATCCTCAGCCTGATCTTCGGCATGCTGGCCATCAGCATCGCCATGGACAAGGTCGGCCTGGTCAGGCTGCTGGTGGAGAACGTCATGGGCCTGCTGCCCTGGGCCGGGCCGCTGCTGATGTTGTCGTTTATCTACCTGTTCACCTCGATCCTCACCGAAGTGCTGTCGAACAACGCCGTTGCCGTACTGGTCACGCCGATTGCCATCGGCATGGCCCAACACCTGGGCGTCGACCCGCGGGCCTTCGTGGTGGCGGTGATGTTCGCCGCCAGCGCCAGCTTCGCCACGCCCATCGGCTACCAGACCAACACCTTCGTCTACAACGCCGGGGGCTACCGCTTCACCGACTTTATGAAGGTCGGCATTCCGCTCAACTTGCTGCTGTGGCTGGTGGCCAGCTTCGTCATCCCCTGGTTCTGGCCGCTGACGCCGGTCTAATACAGACCGCATACCGCCCGCATGGGTAGCGCTGCGCTCAACCCATCCGGCGGATCACCCAACACAAACTTGCCTGAGCGCCTGCCTTGATATTCGCGGCGCCGGCTCCAGATTAGGACTATCCCGAATCTGGAGTCACCCATGCCCGCTCCCCTGCTGATCCCCTGCCCCCAGTGCAATGGCCTCAATCGCATCCCCGCCGAACGCCTGGCCGATGCGCCGCGCTGCGGGCGCTGCAAGACCGAGGTGCTGCCCGAGAAGCCCTTCGAGCTAAGCCAGGCGAGCTTCGACGCCCAGAACAAGGGCGACCTGCCGTTGCTGATCGACATCTGGGCCAGCTGGTGCGGCCCGTGCCGCAGCTTTGCGCCTATCTACGAGCAGGCCGCCAGGCAGCTGCAAGGTCGCTGCCGCCTGGCCAAGCTGGATAGCGAGGCCAACCCGCAACTGTCCGCCGAAATGGGCATCCGCTCGATCCCCAGCCTGATCCTGCTCAAGGGAGGAGTCGAAGTGGCGCGCCAGAGTGGCGCGCTGCCACTACCCCAGCTGCTCGGCTGGCTGCGCCAACAGGGCATCTGAGCGGATCGGTCAATCCGCACCCGACAAGCCGGTCATTACCCCGGGGGCGGCCAGGCTTTAGGCTGGGCGGACCAGCAGCCAGGGAGTCCACGCATGCCGATGCCACTCGAGTTGATACGCCTGACCGAAGAGCAGATCGCCTTCGTCCAACGCAGCGGGCTCAAGGCCGAGCTGCTCGAGCCCGGCCATGTGCGCCTGCGGATGCCCCTGGCCGGCAACCAGAACCATATCGGCAGCATGTACGCCGGTGCGCTGTTCACCCTGGCGGAAATTCCCGGTGGCGCGCTATTTCTCACCAGCTTCGATACCCAGCGCTTCTTCCCGCTCGTCAAGGAGATGAACCTGCGCTTTCGTCGCCCCGCCAGCGGCGACATCCGGGTCGAGGCGCGCATCGCCGATGCGGAAATCCAGCGCCTGCAACAGCAGGCCAGCGAACAGGGCAAGGCCGACTATCTGCTGCAGTTGCAGCTGACCGATGACAGTGGTGAAGTGGTAGCCGAGAGTCGCGGCCTGTATCAATTGCGCGTACGCTGACACCTGGCCTTGTCATAGGTCAAAAGACCAGCTATCTCTCGAGCTCATAATAAATTTGCCGAAAGGTATCGGCAGGAGAGCGCCGACCATGCCCAAGCACATTCTCATTGCCCATGACTTGCGCGATACGGCCGATATGGCCCTGTGCCGCGCCACCCAACTGGCCAAGCAGTTCAAAGCCAAACTGACCCTGCTGCACGTACTCGACCCGAGCAAGAGCAGCCAGGAACACGAACAGGCCAAGCAAGCACTGGACCGCAGCTTGACCCAGTACGCCCCGCCCGGCAGCGAGTTGCTGATCCGCACCGGGAGCAAGCCGTCGGAAATGGTGTTACAGCAATTGCATGAGTCGGATTGCGATTTGCTGGTATTGGGCGCGCACCACCAGCGCCACGACTTCTTCTCCGGCACCAGCCTCGACCGTATCGCCCGCAACTGCCCGGTTCCGCTACTGCTGGTGGCGCGCAATGATTTCAAGCCGTACCAGCGCGCGCTCGCGGCCATCGACTTTTCGCTGTGCGCCTGCAGCGCCCTGGGCCAGGCCTATCGCCTGCTGCCGGAAGCGGCCGAGCTGCATGCCCTGCATGTATTCGAGCCGGACAAGGGCACGCCCAAGCAGGTCGAAGCGCAGCTGCAAACCCAGAAAGCCCTGATCGACCAGCTTATGCAGGATGAAGCGCAGAACCTGCCGGCCAAGGGGCCGAAGCTCAGCCACTCGGTGCAACAGGGCGGCATCCTGCGCTGCCTGCAGGCCCAGCTGAAAAGTGAGCAGACTGAATTGCTGGTACTCGGCAGCCATGGCCGTAGTGCCTTGTCCCAGGCCTTGCTCGGCAGCCTGGCGCAGCACTTCCTGCACAAGGCGCCCTGCGACATTCTGGTGGTGCGGTAGGTCTTTCTTGCGGACAACAAAAAAGCTGCCTCGGCAGCTTTTTTGTTATTGGCGCGAAATCAGTCGGCGTTATTCAGCAAATCGTGCAGCTCGACGAACTGCTGGGTCAGCTTGTGGCTGCGGTCCAGGTGAATCAGCGGCATGCAGGCCTGGTGCGACTCGCGCATCTTCACCGAACTCATCAGGTTGACCGGCAATACCGGCAAACCCTCGGCAATCAGCTCATCGAGCAGCTGCTGCGGCAGGCTGGCGCGCGGCTGGAACTGGTTGACCACTATGCCCTCGACCTCCAGCCCCTCGTTGTGGTCGTCCCGAAGTTCCTCGATCTCACGCAGCAGGCCGTACAGCGCCTGACGGGAGAAGCTGTCGCAATCAAAGGGAATCAACACACGATCAGCGGCGATCAACGCGGAAACCGTGTAGAAGTTCAAGGCCGGCGGGGTATCCAGATAGATCCGCTCGTAATCGTCACCCAGATCATCCAGCAGTTTGCGCAGCTTGTTGATCTTGTGCTTCTGCTCCAGCTTGGGCTGCAGGTCGGCCAACTCGGCGGTGGCGGTGACCACATGCAGGTTGTCGAACGGCGTCTCGTAGATATCCACCGTGCCCTTCTTGCCGAACGGCGCGCTGGACAGGGTGCCCTTGAAGAACTCGGCGATGCCCATGGGGATGTCGTCGCCGGTCAGGCCGGTGAGGTAATGGGTCGAATTGGCCTGGGTGTCCAGATCGACCAACAGGGTGCGATAGCCCTGGGACGCGCTGACCGCCGCCAGGTTGCAAGCAATGCTGGACTTACCCACCCCGCCCTTCTGATTGAAAATCACGCGCCGCATAAAACACCCCCCCCTGAACCCAAAAAGAACCCCGAAATGGTTCCAGATTCTATGCAAAGTACCAGACAAGGGGGAGATTTTCGGCAAATTAGCCGCAACCTCCGGTCAGAACGACACTGCGCCGATTTGCGCCCGACCCGCGCGGCCTGGATAATGCCGGCACCTCGCCACCCCCACCGCCACGCTCGCGCAGGCGGCGGCTGGCAGTAGCCGACATGGACGCCCAGCACTGGGCCGGAAAGAGCCTTCCGCGTGACCGACTTCAGGATCGAACAATGGCGTGCCTGGGCCCCCGGCCTGGACAGCACGGCCGACTGGTGCGCCTGGCATCAGGCCCCATCACGCCTGGCGGATAACGGCGAGCAACCCGACGCCAGCTTTCTCCCAGCCATGCAACGGCGGCGTTTGAGCCGCCTGGCGCGCATGGCCTTCCATGTCGCCTGGCCCCTGGCCGAAGCCTGCGGGCCGGTGCCCATGGTGTTCGCCTGCCGCCACGGCGAAACCCCGCGCACCCTGGCCATTCTCAGCGACCTGGCGCACGGCGAGCCCTTGTCGCCGACCCAGTTCAGCCTCTCGGTGCATAACGCCATCATCGGCCTGTGGTCGATCCAGCGCGGCGACTGCAGCGAGATGACCGCCCTGGCGGCCGCCGGCGACGGCCTGGAGCACGCCATCCTGGAGGCCTGCGGCCTGCTGGCCGAGGGTGCGCCCGCGGTGCTGCTGGTGATAGCCGAAGAGACGCCGCCCGAGCTGTATGCGCCCTTTATCGACGACGTGCCCTTTGCCTATGCCGTCGCCCTGCTGCTGACCCCGGGTGACGACTGGCAGCTGCAGTTGCGCGGCGCCAGCGGTGACCGCAGCGAATGGCCGCATGCGCTCAACCTGGTGCGCGCCCTGTGCGGCGCCCAGACCTCCCTGCACCATCACTGGAAGAACCGGCAATGGACATGGTCACGCAACAAGGCCTGAGCCGCCACAGCGCGCCCTATGCCTGGCGCCTGATCGCCACCGCCCTGAGTTTCAGCCTGTTCGGCCTAGGCGGCGTGCTGCTGCGCGTGCTGGTCTTCCCGCTGCTCGCCCTGCTGCCGGGCGACGCCCTGGCCCGGCGCAGCCGCGCCCGCGCCGTGGTCAGCTGGACCTTCTACAAGTTCGTGCGCTTCATGTACCACAGCGGCGTGCTGACCTATGAGGTGGAGGGTATCGAGCGCCTCGGCCAGCCCGGGCAGCTGGTGATCGCCAACCACCCCTCGCTGATCGACGTGGTGGTGTTGATTGCCTTTATTCGCGACGCCAATTGCGTGGTCAAGCAGAGCCTGTGGGACAATCCCTCGATGCGCGGGCCGATTCGCGCCGCAGGCTTTATCAGCAACAGCGGCAGCCTGGACATGCTCGACGAGGCCGCCGCCGCCCTGCGGGACGGCCAGACCCTGATCGTCTTCCCCGAAGGCACGCGCACCACACCGGGGCACAACCCCGAATTCCACCGCGGCGCCGCGGCCATCGCCATTCGCGGTGCGCGCATCGTCACCCCGGTGGTGCTCAGCGTGACGCCCACCACCCTGACCAAGGCCGAGCCCTGGTACGGCATTCCGTCGCGGCGTTTTCACTTTCGCCTGCGGGTGGGCGAGGATATCGACCCCCAACAGTTCAATGCCCTGGGGCCGCCACCGCTGGCCTCACGCAAACTCAACGATTCCCTGCATCAACACTTTATTAAGGAGCTCGCCAAAGATGAGCGATTTACAGCTGGAGATTAAGCACCTGATCATCGAGGCCCTGGGCCTGGAAGACATGGCCGCCGAAGACATAGCCGCCGACCTGACCCTGTTCGGCGAAGGCCTGGGCCTGGACTCGGTGGACGCCCTGGAACTCGGCCTGGCCATCCAGAAACGCTTCGGCATCAAGATCGACGCCGACGCCAAGGACACCCGCAAGCACTTTGCCAACGTGGCCAGCCTGGCGGCATTCGTCTCATCGCAACAACCCGCCTGAGGAAGCACGCCGATGCAAACCCGTGAAGAAATTTTCGCCACCCTGCGCGATGCCCTGGTCGAGCTGTTCGAGCTGGATGCCGAGCGCGTCACCCTCGAGGCCAACCTCTACCAGGACCTGGAAATCGACAGCATCGATGCGGTCGACCTGATCGACCATATCAAGCGCCAGACCGGCAAGAAGCTCGCCGCCGAGGAGTTCAAGGCGGTGCGTACCGTCGGCGACGTGGTCGAGGCGGTGCTGCAACTGGTCAACGCCCCAGCCGCCGAATAATGAGCCGCTTTCTGGGCCTGCTGCTGTTGGTGGCCGGGCTGCTCTACCCCTTTGCCGTGTATTACGGCATGGAGCACCTGTCGCCGCGCCTGTTCGCCGCGCTGCTCGGCGGCCTGTGGCTGGCCCGCGCCGTGGCGCAACGGGGCAAGCCCGGTAACCGCTGGATGGCCGGGGTGGCCCTGGGTTTCTGCCTGCTGCTCGGCCTGGCCGGCACGCCTGAGCTGCTGCGCTGGTACCCGGTGCTGCTGAATGCCCTGCTGCTGGCGTTGTTCGGCCTCAGCCTGAGGTTCGGCCCGCCGCTGGTCGAGCGCCTCGCGCGCCTCAGCGAGCCGGACTTGCCCGCCCGGGCGGTGCGCTACACGCGCGGCGTGACCCAGGTCTGGTGCTGGTTTTTTCTCGCCAACGGCCTGGTGGTGATCGCCCTCAACCTGTGGGCACCGCTGAGCTGGTGGACCCTGTATACCGGGCTGATCGCCTACGGCCTGATGGGCCTGCTGTTTGCCATCGAATGGCTGGTTCGCCAGCGGATTAGGTCCGTTGACCCTAGCGCTGGCTCTAAGGAATTTGAATGAACTGGCTTAGCCTCGACCGCCTGCTGAGCGCCGCCCACCCGGGCCGCCCGGTGACCCCGGATATGGATCAGGCCGCCCTGCGCCAGCAGGCCCTGAGCCTGGCCGCCGTGTTGCAGGCGCGTAAGGTTGAGCGCATCGCCCTGTACCTGGAAGATGCCGGCGAACTGGCCATCGCCCTGCTGGCCGCCTGGCGCGCCGGCGCGGCCGTGCTGCTGCCGGCCGACGCCCAGGCGCAGACGCGTGAGCGCCTGGGTGCGCAATGCGACCTCTGGCTGGATAGCCTCGACGGCCTGCTCAGTAGTGAGTTTTCTGCGCTGCCTCCGGCCCAGCTG
>Ga0209343_10005471_pt1 | contig 15386 bp, 18 predicted proteins | sample RifCSPlowO2_02_FD_184026 | JGI IMG/M metagenome (GOLD analysis project Ga0209343, IMG submission 184026) | Groundwater microbial communities from Rifle, Colorado - Rifle CSP2_plank lowO2_0.2 (SPAdes) (version 2) | ecosystem: Environmental > Aquatic > Deep subsurface > Groundwater | place... | reverse complement strand
TCCCATCTCGACAAAGCCCAGGACGCGCCGACAACTCGCGAGTCTACGCGCACTCCTCGTGCCGACACAACGGCCCCGGCGTCGCGGCACAGCCGCCATCTTGGGTTCGAAGTGCCGGGGGTGGGGGACGATCCCACACGGCCCTTTCGGGCCACAGGATTTTGAGAGGGACTAGCGCCTAGCGGAACGTGCGGAATTCGCGGCTTTCCTGAATGTTTCTGCAATTCACCCAGCCTGCCGTTGGCTGATTTTGCCAGGTCGGCGCCCCCGCGAGTGCAGTCTTAGGTGCAGTAATCGGGTCGGTGATCGTCGCCAACTTCGCAGATGCTTCCCGCAGGTCGCCGGGGCTGACGATGTGGCAACGGTCGAACATGGCTCCCGCGCGACACCCAGTGCCGCCAGCTTCGGCGGCTTGCTGTCTGCGCCTTTGTACTTCTGTACTGAATGACTCAGCTCGACCGGCACGAAGAGGTGATCGTCACCAGCGAAAGCGAGTTCGATAACATCCGCACGATCCGCAGGACGACCGGAGACCGCTATTTGCTTCATGCCGCAATAGCGGCCCACGCCATGATCGAAATGGACCACGAAATCGCCTACCACGAAGCTCGGTGCGATCGGTAAGAGAGCGGGCTGATGCACGAATCGACGGCGACAAGGAGCTTGGCTTCGCCGAAGACACCGAGTACAGAAGGCCGTCGTCTTCAGAGAGCGACAACTTCCCGAGGATCGCTATTTTTGTTCGTGACATTCCCTTGAGAGATTATCGATCAGAGCAAGGTCTTAGTGGTGCGCGCTCGCGGATGTCCACGCATGACGAACCCCGTCGAGCCAAAGTGCGATTCGCGCCAGGCGGTCAGCTGCGCGAAGGGGCGTCCTGCCAAGGCAGCAACACACCTTCGTCCGTCAGTTCGAACAGTCTTTCAACTCCCGACGTCTGCGCGAGGTCTCGCCCAGCCTTCCGCCAGATCTCTATGCGTTCCTTCAGAGTGCGGGACTGCCGCACGCGCGACAGCACGACAACAGCGGCGACGGTCTCCCCGAACAGGAAATCGTCGTCTTGAGTGAAAAACACGATCTGAGCATCCTGGAGACGCTCGCGAATTCGTTTGTCAGAGGCCCCGCGCCAGCCGAGGGTGATGATGTGATCCGCCGCTAAGCCGTCAGATTGCAGGGCTCGAATCAACCCGAGGGGAAAATTCTCGTCGAGCAGGAATCTCACGATGCCTGCTGAAGTCTAGGATGCCTGGCGGACTGCTGGGGGCAGGTGCGCCGCCACGTGGGCCGCGTACGCCAACGCGGCGCGCACTTGCTCGGGGGTCAGTGCGTACTCGGCGACGACCGTGTCTACGGTCTCCCCGGCGGCAAAAAGACCCAGGACCGTTGCGACGTCCATACGAGTCCCTGCGATGCAGGGCTTCCCGAATCGGACATCGGGATCCATGGTAATTCCTGGGAAGACTTCCATCGTTGCCTACTGGTAGCTTCGCGCTTGGGTTCCATAAAGTCAACCAAGCAGAGAAGTCGTTCGCTCCCCACCAGGGGCAGTCAGTACGACGACGTCAAGGGACCGGAAAGTTACAGGCTCCCTACGCGACTCGAATCTGTCGGTTTGCCATCCAGCGTTTCAACCCGGCTTCCGAATAGCGAATCAATGCTCGGAGATTCTGCGAGCAAACGGCAGGCGCTTCGCGCGCCGCTGCACCCACCGTCTGTTCACACCGAGAATGGTCGCGACCTCGTCTACGGTCAAGAGTCGATCCCTTGACTGGTGCGAAGCAGTTTCGGCCGGTGGCGAGGTTAGGAGGCGTGTTGTGAGGACGCCTTGGATCGCGCAGAGTGTCGCCTGTTCCGAGGCCAGCTCGGCGACCAACGCGGGAATCTGGTGCACGGGCACCTCGGATGCACGAGTCGGATTCGCGACCAGTGCCGCGACCGACGCCTCAAGCGGACCGACTCGACCGACTGGCGCACCGTCAGGGCGCGTGACGAGTGGACGCGGCGCCTTATTCGTCCGGCGAATCGGAGACCCTCAGAGCGGCCTTGAGGCAGCGCCGGCGGCGGTCTGGCGGATGGCCCAGGAACCGCACGCCGTGTTTCTCGTGAAGGACTCTCGATGATTGCCTGCTCGTCGTTCCGCTGCATGATCGTGTTTCTCTCAGCGAGTTCAACCTGCGAGCATTTCTTACACAACACGTCCAGGCAGACGGTGGGCACGACCGAGTTGTGAAGGATTGTCCAACGTCGCGTCAAGTGACTTCATACGCCGCTCTATTGCCAGGCAAGACCCGTGCTGTTTCATAGAGCAAATGCTATCACCCGCAGCCAAGCGTGCGTAGTGGATCGTCGTCGCGATCCGCAGCGTGACTAAAAGTGTGCGCGCAACACGCCGCACAATTGCGCCGCAAATGGACATCGATTCCGATCGAGTCGAGCCACGCAATCAGCATTGCACGCTGCCATCGACAGAGCTGACGAGGCGACGCTTCAGCGTCAGACGTCGTGCACGACTTCATGTCGCATTGATGCACAGTCGACGCCTCGCTCGAGGCGCGGATTGTGCGCATGTCGAGCCTACACCACATTGTGGCGGCTGAGCGAGGCTAGGAAAGATGATACGCCCTTTGTGTTTCCGACCTCGTCCCTTCAACTCGCGGGTCAGGTCCGCAAAATCCTTGGTTCTTTGGTGCCCGGGGAAGTAGACGATCCGACACGGTCCTTTCGGGCCACAGGATTTCAAGCCCGTTTCAGGCCGCCGGCGCCGATCCGATCTGATCAAGGACTTCTAGACCTAGAGTTCCTTCAGAACTTCTTGCTCTTTCGCTCTCACGACAATTACAAGGATTACGCTAGATTATCTAGCGGCAGGGCAAGTGTGGGGCAACTGCAGGGACATCGAGCAGTCTGTGGTCGGACAGCCTCGCGCTTGTAGATTACGAAGTGCACACGAGGACGCGAAATCGGTGACGACATTTCGGCAACTTCGCCAGTCCCTGACCGCTCTGATGCTTTTCGTCAAGGCGCGTGGCTTCGAACGGGTCCACAAATGCGCGCTCCTCCGCCTGAAGTGATATTTCACCGTTACTTTCATAGCCCCATCCCAGTAGTTGGCGATGAACGACCGAAGGCCCTAGGTCTGCTGGAAGTCGGAGCGGCAACCGAAGTCGCTCAGGACTCGATTCTCTTGTCTTGTTTCGTTGTCGCCATCGCAGGGTTCATGTTTGTCCGGAGACCTCAAGCGTTGAATGCGGCGACCGCCTACACGATGACACACCCGGCGCAGGCGCTGCGTTTGCGTTTACTTCTGGAATCCGCGAAGCTTTGGTCCAGAGACTACCGACAGAACCTGACCGACGACATTTCAGCTGAACGATTCCGCCCAATCATGCGCGCCGTTGCGGTAGCAACCTGGGGTATGAATGGCGGCACCGATTGGACCGATCAGATCGCTTTTCTCGTATCCGACACCGGCGACGAATACGCGCGAAGATTGATCGATAGCCGCAACGCAAGCGTTCAGGCCATGGGCCTTGATGCGCCGGAACGAGTCGGCAGAGCCCACTACCGTTGGGGACGCAGATCCCGACTTCTGTTATCGATTTCCAATCAGTTCGAAAAAGCACGCCGGAGGTTCGTCCAGTACCTCACCGGGCGCGATAGCTAGGAGGCCGGCGAGCATTTGAAAATGATTCAGACCGTCGTCGTTGGCCCACGTGGGCCAATCAAACGCGAGCGCATCTCCGAAGGCGCACACGTCGTAAGTCGTTGACAGGGCTGGTGCCGGGGGTGGGGGACGATCCCACACGGCCCTTTCGGGCCACAGGATTTTAAGTCCTGTGCGTCTGCCAGTTCCGCCACCCCGGCATGGAGTGTCAAGTATTGCACGCGCACGCACTTGCCGTCGTCATCGTCTTTGATGCGATCACGCCTTGCGGCTTATCTGCGGGCCACGACGTGGCGAAGGCGGAGATCGATCCTGAGCGAAGTCTAATCGTCCACCAAAGGGAATACCTGCGGCTCTTGGGCCAAGATGAAGGCTTCCTGAATTGCGTACAGCGATGCCATATAGCGCATCAGCCTGCCATCATTTGATGCGGTATACAGCATCAGAGGGCGCCTCAAAAGACGAATACATTTTTGCTCTCAAAAGGGCCGACCAAGGTGATTGCGACGGGTGTGAGACTCTTCGAATCTCGACTCCGCCCCAGTGCGTCCCGGCGCACTCAGCACACTGCTAAGATGTAGGTTGGAACCCGCCATGTTCGAAGCCGCCGAATTGGGCCAGAAACTCTCCCGACCGGAATACGAGGCCGAGTTGCTCAAGCTGCGGTCGAAGCTCCTGAAGGCGCACCTGGAGCTGCGGGCCCAGAAATTCCAGGTCATCGTCATTGTCTCGGGTGCCGACGGCGCAGGCAAAGGGGAGGCGGTGCACCGCCTGAATGAGTGGCTCGATCCGCGCGGCGTGCAGACCCACGCGTTTTGGGAGGCGAGCGACGAGGAGCGCGAGCGGCCACCCCACTGGCGTTTCTGGCGCGCGATGCCGGGTCACGGACGCATCGGCATCTTTTTCGGATCGTGGTATACGGCGCCGATCATCCGATACGTCTACGGCGAGATCAAGCGCACCGCCCTCGACGCCGAGCTCAATCGCATCGTGGCCCTCGAGAAGATGCTCACCGACGACCGCACGTTGATCGTGAAGCTGTGGCTTCACCTGTCGAAGAAGGCGCAGAAGAAAGCGCTCCGGAAACTTGACAAGGCGGGCCGCCTGGGCCCTGACGACTGGAAGCATTTCAAACTCTACGAGACGTTCACCAGGATTTCCGAGCGCGCGCTCCGCCACACGGATTCCGGCCATGCGCCCTGGCATGTGATCGAGGCCGCCGACCGCCGCTTTCGCGAACTGACGATTGGTCGCATCCTGCTCGCGGCGCTCGAGGGCCGGCTGGCAGCCGCCTCCGCCAAGTCCACGGTGAAGGCCACTACCCCACCCCAGCCCGCGCGTGCGGCGGCCCGCTCGGGGAAGAAGGCGCCGGCCAGAAAAGACGACTCGATACTCGACCACGTGAATCTCACGCAGCGGCTCACCGAAGCCGAGTATGCGCGGGAGCTCGAGGAGCAGCAGACAAAACTCAACCGACTCGCCTGGGTCGCGCGCAAGAAGAAGCGTTCGATGGTGATGGTCTTCGAAGGCTGGGATGCCGCGGGCAAGGGCAGCGCCATCCGGCGGGTGACGCAGGCGATGGATCCGCGGCTCTACCGCGTCGTCGGCTTTGCGGCGCCCACCGATGAGGAGCGCGCGCAACACTACCTCTGGCGTTTCTGGCGTCATCTGCCGCGCGCCGGCCATACGACAATTTTCGACCGTTCCTGGTATGGGCGTGTGCTCGTCGAGCGGGTGGAGGGGTTTGCCGCGGCGCCGGAATGGAGCCGGGCGTACCACGAGATCAACCAATTTGAAGAGCAGCTCACCGACCACGGCATCGTGGTGAACAAGTTCTGGCTGCAGATCGGCCGGGCCGAGCAATTGCGCCGGTTCACGGAACGCCAGCGGGTTGCCTACAAACAATACAAAATCACCGAGGAGGACTGGCGCAACCGGGAGAAGTGGGACGCCTATCAGGGCGCCGTGGATGAGATGGTGGCGCGTTGCAGTACCGAGTTTGCGCGGTGGACGCTGGTGGCGGCCAATGACAAGAGGTTCGCCCGCGTGCAGATTTTGAAAACGGTGGTCGATCGCCTCGAGGCCGTGCTCTGAGCACCGCGTCGTCATAACGCCGCGGGCAATCGCGACCGGTCACTCCCATGCCTGCTGAACCAGCCCGTTCGGCCGCCTCACGGCCCGACAGCCTCGCCGGTGATGCGTGGGGTGGGTTTGCGGCAATGCTCGTCGCGCTGCCGTCCTCAATCGCATACGGCGTGGCGGTCTATTCGCTCCTCGGTGCGGACTATGTCGCACGCGGCGTGCTCGCTGGCATTCTCGGCGCCATTGCGCTAGGGCTGATCACGGCGGCGGTCGGCGGAGCCCCCCGGCTCATCTCCGCGCCCTCCGCACCGGCGGCGGCGGTGCTCGCCTCGTTGATCGGCGAATCGGTGGGTGGGGCGCGCGGTGCGGCGGCGCCGGATCGGCTCGTCGTGGAGTTGATGCTGCTGGCACTGCTCGCTGGAAGCCTGCAGAGCGTGTACGGCCTGCTCGGTGGCGGGCGGCTGATCAAATACATCCCTTACCAGGTCGTTTCCGGCTACCTGAGCGCGGTCGGCGTGATGATTGTTCTCAGCCAGCTGCCGAAGTTTTTGGGCCTCGCGAACGGGGTGTCACTCGGCGCGGGAGTCGCCTCGCCTGCTCTCTGGCAATGGCCCGCCGTGATCGTGGGCGGCGCGACCATCGCGAGCGTGCTGCTCGCGCCAAAGCTCACCAAGGCCGTTCCAGCCCCCATCATCGGCCTGTTCGCCGGCGTCGGCGTGTACTTTCTCGCGGCGCTCTGGCGGCCGGAGCTGCTCCAGCTCGAGCACAACACACTGGTGATCGGTCCCGTCGGGGGCGGCGTGAGCGCCATCGTCGCCAGCGCCACTGGCCCGTGGTCCACGGTCGCCGGCATTCAGTGGGCCGATTTGAAAGCGCTCGCGGTGCCGGCGCTGACCCTTTCGGTGCTGCTGTCGGTCGATACCTTGAAGACCTGCGTCGTCGTCGACACGCTCACGAGGAGCCGCCACCACTCCAACCGCACGCTGCTCGGCCAGGGCGCCGGGAACTTTGCCTCGGCGCTCATCGGCGGCATGCCCGGATCCGGCACGATGGGCGCGACGCTGGTGAACCTCGAAGGCGGCGGACGCACGCACCTGTCCGGCCTGATCGAGGGCGTGTGTGTGCTCGGAGCGTTTCTGGTGTTTGGGAGCGGGATCGCCTGGGTGCCAGTCGCCGCGCTGGCCGGCATCCTGCTCGTGGTCGCGGCCCGGATGTTCGATTGGGGCAGCTTTCAATTGCTGCGGCAGACATCCACGATGCTGGATTTTTGCGTCATCGCCACGGTCGTCATCGTGGCGGTGGCCTCGAACCTGATCGCGGCCGCCGGCGCGGGCGTGGCGCTGGCCATCGTGCTCTTCATCCGCGAGCAGATTCTCGGCTCCGTCATCCGCCGCAAGGTATCCGGCGACAACATATCATCCAAGCAGCACCGCCTGCCGGCAGAACAGGACCTGCTGCAGCGCCACGGTGCGCAAACGACCGTCTGCGAATTGCAAGGCAGCCTGTTTTTCGGCACCACGGATCAATTGTTCAACGAGCTCGAACACGACTTGAAGCGGTGCCGCTACCTGATCCTCGACTTGCGCCGCGTGCGGTCGGTGGATTTCACCGCCGCGCACATGCTCGAGCAATTCGAGGCGATGCTGTCCGAACGGGACGGGTTCCTGATCTTCAGCCGGCTGCCAGCCAACCTGCCGAGCGGGCAGAACCTCGAGGCGTATTTCACACACGTCGGCGTGATGCACGCGACGAACAACGTGCGCACATTCGAGACGCTCGACGATGCGCTCCAATGGGTCGAAGATCGCGTTCTCGCGGTGGAGCAGCGCGCGCCCGCGGGCGAGGACGCCCCGCTGGCCCTGGCAGAGTTCGACCTGGTCCGGGAATTCGAGGCCGACCAGACGCTTGCCGCGCTCGCTGCGTGCGCCGTCGAACGATCGTTCGCGGCGGGCGAGACGATTTTCAAGGCGGGCGACGCGGGTGACGAGCTCTTCCTCATTCGCCGCGGGATCGTTCGCATCGTGCTGCCGATCACTGCCGGCAATTACCATAACCTGGCGTCGTTCGGGCGGGGGGATTTTTTTGGTGAAATGGCGTTTCTCGATCACGACGCCCGTTCAGCCGATGCGGTGGCCACGACGGCCACCGATCTGTTTGGCATTTCCCGCGTGCGGTTCAACGAGGTGTCCCGGAGCAACCCGAAGGTCGGCGTCAAGACGTTTGGCCGACTGGCGCGCGCGTTGGCCATTCGATTGCGGCACACGGACGCGGAAGTGCGCGCGCTCTACGAGTCGTGAAACGATCACCTGCCGATTCGCTCGACACCCTCGTCGCAAAGTGACGCGGCGCAACCGACACGGAGAGTGTGACTGGCAGGCTCAATCTTCCTTCCACGGGTTGTTCGCGAAGACGGCCAGCTCGGGCCACAGCACACGCCGGGGCATGGCCAGCGCCGCCATGATCGTCGCGGCGATGTCCCCGGCGTGCAGCTTGTTCGGATTGTTGCGCCCGGCCTTGCCTCCGAAATTCGTCTGCACTTCCGACGGGCACACGCACGTGACCCGGATGCCGTGCGGCCGGAGCTCCGCCTGCCAGCACTGACTGATGCCCCTCACCGCCCACTTGCTGGCCCCATAGGGCGTTCCGGTCGCTCCACCCTTCATGCCGGAGGTCGAGGCGATATTCACGATGTCGCCGCGCTGCTGCGACTTCAGGAGCGGCACCACCCGATTCGTGATGTCCACCAGACCGAACACGTTGGTGTCGAACATCTTCTTCATGGCCTCGACGTCCAGGTCTCCAATTTCCGCTCGATAGGCGTATCCGGCGTTGTTGACGAGCACGTCGACGCCGCCCATCCGCTGCCGGCACGCCTCGACAGTCCTGGCGTTGTCGTCGCCCGACGACACGTCCGCGCACAGCCCATGCGCGCCGGTCTTCTGCGCGAGCTTCTCGATCAGCGACTCGTTCCGTCCGGTGAACACCACTTGATGTCCGCCCGCGCGCGCCAGCTCGACGATCGCCGATCCGATCCCCTGGCTGCCGCCGGTGACGAGAAAACGTAATGTCTGCATGGAGGGTTCCCTTCCCTAGCTGCTAGGCCAGAGCCTCCATTCTCTCGCCCACCTTCTTCGCCTTCGCCTTGATCAGGTGAAGCGCTTCGCGGCGACTCATTCCAGAGGCGGTGCCATTCTCCTGCTTCGTCACAAAAACCCTTGCTCAGACTAGCAGTTCGGGCTTGCCCATGTTGTAAAGACTGAGTATATTTACAGCATGACTTCGAGGCTGGTGAACGTCCGGCTCGATGAGGAGCGACTGCGGAAGTCACAGACGCTGCGAGAGAGCGGAGTGACACTGTCCGACCTGGTGCGTGAAGCCATTGACGAGCGATTCGATGAGCTGGCGGGATCGGGAACCGCACGGGACCTCAAAACCGTCATGGAGCGGATCTTCGAGCAGTACCCGGATCCGCCCGATCTCCCACCGCGCGGATACGACGTGCATGACAGGGACGAGGCGCGCCGCGCGATCATCGGGAAGCTTCGACGCGTGCGGTGATGATCCTGATCGACACCACGCCTCTGGTGGCGCTTTGCGATGCCCGCGACTCACGGCATCGAGTTGCGCTGAAGGACTTGGAAGCCCTCGCGTCGGCGAGGCTCGGCGTGTGCGAGGCGGTCCTCATGGAGGCCTGCTTTCATCTGCCGAGCGACGCGCAACGTCACAGACTTCGAGCGGCACTCGATCAGTTGTACATTGCCGCGTTGCCGCGCACCGACGACCGCGGGTTCTGGCTCGACGTGCTCGACTGGCTGTTGACGTATGCGGACCACCAACCCGATTGGGCCGATGGCTGTCTCGCGGTGCTGTCCGGACGCGACGCCAGCCTGAAAGTGTGGACGTACGACCGCGAGTTCCGCACCACGTGGCGACGCCCCGACGGGACCGCGATTCCGATGGCCGTCAGCAGACGCTGAACCCGAGCCCTTGAGCCCGTCGTGGATTGTCCCGGGTGGGCCTCGCGGACGGGACTACTGCCTCTTTCTCGACTCGAGCCGAGGTCGATAGCGCCGCCCATCGACCTCGGCCACCCCCGCGGTTCTTCCACACTTTGGGACCAGTGGAGTGCCCCCGCGGGCGTCAAGCTCGTCGGCCGCCAGTCTTGAACGGGATTCGGCAGCCGCGTCAGCGTGCCCTGTAGCTCTTGCTGAATCCGGTCCGACTGTTCGTGACCGTGAACGCGCCGTCCCGGCCGACCGAGGCCTTGATCCAATGGCCTTGGCACTCGGCGGACTCCTCGAGATTGGCGATCATGTTTTCTGACGTGTTGTGATCCTTGTCGAACAAGGAGAGGTGTCCCTGCCAGATGCCCTCGATGCCAGGCGCCTTGGCGATTCGTTCGTAGTGACCCGTGAGCGCGACTTTTGAGCCGGGCGACGGGCCGCCAAGGCCCTTCCGCGGTCCGTTGTTCACAATCGCGACCTGCGGCCGGATGGCGTAGAGAAACCCCGGCGCTCCTGCGCGGTCGAGTGCCCCGTGGCGGTTCGCTTGCCAGACGGTGACCTCGCCCACTCGGTTGCTCGGGCACGCCAACTCCATCTCTTTTTCCCAATCGAGGTCGGCCAGATCCAGGAATCTGAACCTGCCGTACGTGAAAAGCGCCCCGACCATGAGTTGATTCTCCGGAATGTCCGGCGGCTTGTGTTCCGCCGTGGCACAGAGAGAATTCGGCCGGCCTCCACCGATTGGCTTGGCGAGCAGCTTTCCATTCGAGGCCACCACGTCGACCTGAAGTCCTTTCAGCGGAATCCTGTCCCCGGCGCTCAGGATCGTGCGCTTGCCCGCGCACACGCTCAGGTAGGCATCGCGCCACCGTTGGTTCGCCGGCTCGATGAAGTCTCCGCGATCGAAACAGCTGCCGATCGGCATCATCTTCGCCAGAGCCTGAAGCCCGCCGGCGTGGTCGGCGTGAAAATGACTCAGGACGAAGTAGTCGATTTTCTCGATCCCCGCCTGCCTGGCCGCCGCGAAGATCCGCTTCGCGTCGCGGTCGCCGACTTCCCAGCCTGCGTCGTACAGCAGGGACTCGCCCGACGGCGATACCACCAGCGTGGCGGCGCCCCCCTCGACGTCAACCCAATAGATTTCAAGGTTTCTCGACTGCGCTCGTGCCGTCTCGCCGGACACGAGCCAGAGCGCGATCAGACACATCGACGGGACGATTGACTTCGACATGGGGGCTCCTTCCCTGCTGACACGACGATCACCGCAGAGCTCGCGGAGGCTTCAAAAGTCTAGAAGCTATCCCAAACGCCTGGCGCCACGAAAGCACGAAATCACGAAAAAGAAATAGTTGGGGGTTTTGAGATGCAGCCTAGTAATCGAACAGCCGCGTGAACTTGACCACGAACGAGCGACCCAGCAGCTCGTCCGGCGTGACGGGTGACGTGTCGCGCCTATCGTTATACACGAGGAAGATTCCCGTTCCGCTGCGATTCAGCAGCGCCAGACGGATGTTCGAGGCGATCGTCGAGGTCTGACGATTGTACTGAATGAGACCCTGGAGATTCGCCAGGCTCGTGAACGAATAGCCGATCTTGATCGGGACCAGGTCGTTCTTGAAGCTGCCGGCCGGGAGCGTGACATCGTCGCGGGTCCAACCGATCTCCGAGAGAAGCCGCGCGCCCGCGCGCAGCCCGAGCGTCAGCCGCCATCCATGGTACTCGCCGTCATAGTAGGAGCCGATTCGATGGAGCAGCGACACGTTGACCGGTGCGCTCGGATCCGTGTTGCCCTCGAACGCCCCGATCGTCCATGCGTACTCGCCGGCAGGAATCACCACCCGGCGTCCCAGGATGTCCTCATACACGGTAAACGGTCGTCTCGGCCGATCCTGCTGCGTCTCGAATCTTCCTTCCACAGGTTGTTGGCGAACAGGGCAAGCTCGGGCCACAGCACACGACGTGGCATGTCGAGCGCCGCCATAATGGAAGTTGAGATCTTCAACCTTCGCCGCCCTGCATGTCACGTCCACCATCGATTCGTGAGCTCGAGGGGCTACGCTACCTTGACCGAACACGATCGGATCCCCCTCCCAGCTCGCGCCGAAGGGATTGGCCGCGGCACACAACTCCACCTGGGAGAATTTGCGGGCTGGCTGCAACTTCGCCTGATTCCATCCTGGCCCAGACCTCCGCGATCTGTTTCGCGATCGGCAGCACTTCGTCGATCGGGATCGCGCCACGGGCGATCCGCTGCGACAGATCGTCACCCTCGACGAGTTCCATGACGAGGGCGTGCATGCCGGCCGATTTCTCGAACCCGTAGATCGCGGCGATGTGCGGATGATTCAGTGGACGCGAGCGTCTTTGCCTCGCGCTCGAAACGCGCCAAGCGCTCGGGGTCAGCGGCGAACGCGTCTGGCAGGATCTTGATCGCGACCTGGCGACCCAGCGTCGTGTCCGTCGCCCGGTAGACCTGGCCCATTCCCCCTTCGCCGATCGGGGCGGTGACTTCGTAGATGCCGAGGCGGGTACCGGGACTGAGGGCCAAGTTCTATGGATTATACGGGCGGAGTGGCAATGCGGAGGGATAGGTTATGAAACGCAGTGACTAGCGCGCGGGTGGGTTCAGCCGCGGATCGAGGTCCAGGCTCTCCTGATGCAGGAGCTTGTACTTCCCGACAGCGCGGCTGGCGTCAAAGATCAGATTCCAACTCCGGCGGGAGACGGCGCTCGGAATCGCTACGAAGGCGTGGGCGTCCAACCACTGGTGGCCAAAGTCTTGTTGGGCTGCACTGAAGGCGCACGGATAGAGCCAAAGCTTATTAGGGACGTCCTCCGGTCGGACGACGTGGATCTCATCCCACGGGATCTGCATGGTGGCAGCTGAAAGCACATGGGGAACCGCGTTAAGGGTGTTGAACCCCTTGTGTACAGCAACCTCAAGGATGGCTGTGCCGGGGTCGAGCGAGCAATAGACGGCCGGCACCCCAACCGGGCTCCAGCGGCCGCCCTTTTGGCGCGCGCCTTCACCACTGTCCCAGGTCTTCTCGTCTCGCTGGTCATCGAGCCGCCAGAAGACCGCTGGCCCGGTGTGGCCGGGCAGCGGTGTCATTGATAGACGCCGTGGCGCATTCGCTCGATCACGTCATCGACCAACTGCGCGCCGACGGGGGTCGTCAGCAGGTCAATCGGTCGGCGGTTCTCCAGAGCCATCGCCGGCTCCAACATCCAGTCGACGGCGCGCGCTCTTGACCGGAAGACATCCTCTGCCTTCGCGAACAGCTCGGCGAACTGCCAGACGCGGCCACTCTGTTCAGCGTCCAACAGCTTGCCTGGATCGGTCTTCAGGCGCATGAACGTGCGTATGCTGATGCCAAACACCGGCAGTAGCCTCGGCACGGGAATACCGGCTGGTATCGCCCTGAAGAGCGCGCGTCGCGGGAGACCCGCGTGAAGGGCTTCATGCACCGCGACGGCCGAGCCGACACTCCCCTTTAAGAGCTTCGCCACGCCGAGGATTTTCGCCACCCGATACTCAGACGGCGCGTCAGCGGTCTCAACTGTCGGATTCATCGCCCACTCCCATCGGAAAGTGTCACGTGACACTACATATGATGCCATGTGGCACACCAGGAAATCAATACGGCGACTGCCATCCGGGTCGCCACGGTGCCCGCGCCGTGCCCGACCGTCGAACCACCCCAGTTGCCACTGACTGCCCCCAAGTACACGCCGGTCTTCAGCTGAGCCCGCCAACGACCTTCAGGTATCGGTCCGCCCGAGGCTTTCCGCAGCCCGCGTGTTTTCAGATGCTTCTGAATGCTTCTGGAAGGATTCCGGCGAGAGCTACCTGCCGAGGGTGAACGACGTTTCCGCACCCGGCGACGTGACTTCGCGGTCGGGGAAGGTGACGATCATTCCAGCGGCGGTCCGCGATCCGTCCCGTGCGGCGAAGCCGCCGACGATGATCTCGATCCCGGGCTTGAAATCGGTTCGCTTCAGGCCTCGCCTCTGCATGGCGAGCGGGCTGCCGGTTTCGATCGCCCACTCTTCGGCTCGACCGTCTTCGCCTTTGACGCTCACGTGTATCCACGCGTGTGGATTCGTCCATTCCATCTTCGTGAGGGTTCCCCTCAACGATACCGGTTTGTTCGTGGAGAACTGGGCGATGAGATTGTGATGCGCCAGGACTGGCGCAACGAGGAGAACAAGGAGGGAAACGGCGCCGACAGCCACCATGGTCAGCGTGGTTCTTGTCGTCATGGACCGCCTCTCATTCTCGGAAACGACCGGGACTCCCCTTGATGCTCAGGCACAAGGGGAGTCCGGGCTGCCGTCTACTGTTGCAACGTTTTCAGATAATTGGCGAGCGCTGCGATACGGAGCTGCGCGATGTCCGGGTTCTGTGTGCTCAGCGATCGGAATAAACTTCCCCACATCGGCATGTCGCGAGTGCCGTGCGCCGCCACTTCATCCAACCCCTCGATGAACCGTCTGACCCTGGTGTCGGGGAATGTCCCTTTGTTCCGTGTGCTGATCCGGGTCAGGTCGGCCGGCGCCTTGGTGAGCGCTGCTGCAGCCGGACCATTGCCTTTGGCGTCCTTCCCATGACACACGGCACAGTACGTCGCGAACATCTCCTGGGCATCAGCGGGCGAGGTCGCCGTGATAGGAACCTTTTCGACCTTCTGTTGAGCACTGGCGACGGGGGCCGAAACCGCCAAGGCAACAACTGCGATCACGACGACGCGTCTTAACATGGTGGCCTCCTGCTTGTAGAACACGCTGTTCCCAGACACGCAATCCACACGCAACAACTTTGCCAGGTCTACGCTCGTCCTCGAAGTCACAGGCCACGCACGATATCAGGGCCTTGATTCAGAAAACCATGGACACTCTCGGGGATTTTCTCGCTTTCTCGGTAATATTCCGCGGCCTCTAGACATCTTCCAAAGCCCCTGGCCCTAGTCGCGAAGATTCGCCGTGCCGGCTCGCGGGCTTCACTCGGCGGTTTGAGGCGAAGCTTCGCTACTCGCCCGTCGTGGCGTCCTCGTGCCATCATGATGGGCGTGTCCCGTCGCGCTTCGTTACTCGTTGCCGCCAGCTGCTCAGTCACGGCGCTCGTGTCTCTCGGTGCGCAGCAGACTTCGAGGCTGCCGACGGCACGGCTCCTGCCGGCCTCGCGGCTCGTACTTCCCGGAGCCATCGACTCGAACATCCCGATGACGTGGGATCTCGTCGACGGGACGTGGAAGCTGTTCGCGCTGGCGTCGTGGGGAGGCATCCCGGCGCTGCTCACCGGACCGGCCATCGATCGGATGGAGCGCGTCGATACCGTGACGCTTCACCCGCATCCCGGGTGGGGTGTCTGGATCGAGTCGGTGATCGCCGATGAGGACGGCACCTGGTACGGGTATTACCACCATGAGGTCGCGGGCGACGTGTGCGGCAGGCCCGACCGGTCGATCGTCAGCATCGCCGCCGCGATCGGTCGATCGCGGGCGGACGTGGGAGAACCTTGGCCTCGTCTTCGAAGGGCCGCCGGATAGCATCGCCTGCGCCACCAACAATCGCTTCGTGCTTGGCGGCGTTGGCGACATCAGCGTCATGCTCGATCCTGAACACCGGGATCTCTT
>Ga0209343_10005466_pt1 | contig 15401 bp, 13 predicted proteins | sample RifCSPlowO2_02_FD_184026 | JGI IMG/M metagenome (GOLD analysis project Ga0209343, IMG submission 184026) | Groundwater microbial communities from Rifle, Colorado - Rifle CSP2_plank lowO2_0.2 (SPAdes) (version 2) | ecosystem: Environmental > Aquatic > Deep subsurface > Groundwater | place... | reverse complement strand
CGGGCAGTAGTGGCCATGTCGATCTGCACAGACTGCTGGGCGAGCTGGCCGGGCGCGGTGCCAACGAAGTGCTGGTCGAAGCCGGGCCGCGCCTGGCTGGCGCGTTCGCCCGCGAGGGTCTGGTCGATGAGTACCAGTTGTTTGTCGCAGCGAAGTTTCTCGGCTCCAGCGCGCGGCCCTTGCTCGAACTGCCGCTGGCGCGCATGGCCGAGGCGCAGGCGCTGAAGATCGTCGAGATGCGCGCGGTCGGCGACGACTGGCGGATCATCGCGGTGCCGCAATATTCATAGAAGGGTGGGCAGCGCCGGATCAAAGCCCGCCGCTGACGCCCAGGTTCACACCCAATTCGGTCGCCAGCGAGAACGGCAGCAACAGGGTGTCCAGCAGGGCACTGGCGGGCAGGTCGAGGCCGGGGTAGGGCGGCGCCTCGGCGCCGAAACGTTGCTGCGCGCAGCAGCCGTGGTTCAGCGCATACAGGTCCAGGCGGGTGCCGGCATAGATCACCGGCGCGCCCGACTTGGCCGCATCCAGGGTGCGCACCGTGGCGCAACCGCTGCTCAGCAGCATGAGCAGCAGGCAGGCCATCCGCCCGCCCGTGCGCACTGTGGCCTTACTCATCCGACACCTGATGGTGCTCGCCCCAGCGCGGCAGCATGTCCTGCGGCACGCCCAGGCAGTTGAGGATGCGCGCGACGACGAAGTCGATCAGGTCGTCGATGCTCTGCGGCTGGTGATAGAAGCCCGGCGCCGCCGGCAGGATCACCGCACCCAGGTTCGACAGCTTGAGCATGTTCTCCAGGTGGATGCTGGAAAACGGTGCCTCGCGCGGCACCAGGATCAACTGGCGGCGCTCCTTGAGCACCACATCGGCGGCGCGTTCGATCAGGTTGTTGCAGGCACCGGTGGCGATCGCCGACAGCGTGCCGGTCGAGCACGGCACCACCACCATGGCGCTGGGCGCGCCCGAGCCGGAGGCCACCGGGGCCATCCAGTCTTCCTTGCCATAGACACGAATCTGCCCCGGCGCCGCGCCGGTGTATTCGCTGAGAAATGCCTGCATGGCCTGGGGTTTGGCTGGCAGGGTCACGTCCGTTTCGGTGGCCAGCACCAGTTGTGCGGCCTTGGAAATCAGAAAATGCACCTCACGGTCTTCCTGCACCAGGCAGTCGAGCAGGCGCAGGCCATATTGCGCCCCGGAGGCGCCGGTCATGGCCAGGGTAATTCTCTCGGGTCCGCTCATAAATTCACTCTCAAAGCTGCTGCGCTTGCTTATGCTGCGTTGAAAGCCTGCTCGGAATGCTCATTTACAGCTGTAAACTCCGCTTCCTCGCAGGCTTTCGCCTTGCCTAATCTGCGCTCACGACGCTTTGAGCGCGAATTTCTACTTTTTATCAGGCCAGCGCCGCGGCCAGCTTGCCGTGCAAGCCGCCAAAACCGCCGTTGCTCATCACCACCACCTGGGTGCCCGGTGCGGCTTCGGCCTTGACCCCGGCAATGATCGCTTCCAGGGAATCGCAGACCCGGGTCGGCACCGTGGAGCTGGCGACCGTCGCCGCCAGGTCCCAGCCGAGGTTGGCCGGTGCATACCAGTACACCGAATCGGCCAAAACCACCGAACCCGGCAAGCCGTCGCGGTGGGCGCCGAGCTTCATCGAGTTGGAGCGTGGTTCGATCACCGCGATCAGCCTGGCGCTGCCGATGCGTTTGCGCAGGCCGTCGAGGGTGGTGGCGATGGCGGTCGGGTGGTGGGCGAAGTCGTCGTAGATGGTCACGCCATTGACTTCGGCAACCTTCTCCATGCGCCGCTTGGCGTTGATGAAACTGCACAGCGCGGCGATGCCGAGTTCCGCCACCACGCCGACATGCCGCGCCGCCGCCAAGACCGCCAGGGCATTGGCCACGTTGTGCTGGCCGGTCAGTTGCCAGTCGACCACGCCGGCGGTTTTGCCGGCGAAGCTCACCTCGAAACGCGAGCCATCGGCGCTGAGCAAGCGTGCCTGCCACTGGCCGCCTTCGCCGGTGGTCTGCACCGGCGTCCAGCAACCCATCTCGATCACCCGCTGCAGCGCCACGTCGGCAGCCGGGTGGATGATCAGGCCGTCACCGGGGATGGTCCGCACCAGATGGTGAAACTGCCGCTCGATCGCTGCCAGATCCGGGAAGATGTCCGCGTGATCGAACTCCAGATTGTTGAGGATCGCGGTGCGCGGGCGGTAGTGGACGAACTTGCTGCGCTTGTCGAAGAAGGCGCTGTCGTACTCGTCGGCCTCGACCACGAAGAACGGCGTGCCGCCTAGGCGCGCGGAAATGCCGAAGTTCTGCGGCACCCCGCCGATCAGGAAGCCCGGGCTCATGCCGGCGTGCTCCAGCACCCAGGCCAGCATGCTGGCGCTGCTGGTCTTGCCATGGGTGCCGGCCACCGCCAGCACCCAGCGCCCCTGCAGTACATGGTCGGCCAGCCACTGCGGGCCGCTGACGTAAGGCAGTCCCTTATTCAGCACGTATTCCACCGCCGGGTTGCCGCGCGACAGGGCGTTGCCGATCACCACCAGATCCGGCGCCGGATCGAGTTGCGCGGCATCGTAGCCCTGGGTCAACTCGATGCCCTGGGCTTGCAACTGGGTGCTCATCGGCGGGTAGACGTTGGCATCCGAGCCGGTGACGCGATGGCCCAGTTCCTTGGCCAGCACGGCCAGCGAGCCCATGAAGGTGCCACAAATACCGAGAATATGGATATGCATGATTTACCTTGAAGGCGTCCTCGAAAACCGGCCACAACAGGCGCTGAAAAATCTTGCCGCAGGTTAGCACAGCGCCCTGCGCTCGATCTCGGCGTGTAGCGCGCTGGCTTCGACCGACCAGCCCCAATCAAGTTGCAGGGCGGAATTGAAAAATCAAACGCTTGCTTGGATTGCGCTTTCCAAAAGCATTAGGCAGCATCGGAGCGTCCGCTGGCATAGCTCATGCAGTGCCAACCCAGCCAATCACCAATGCCGAGGCTCGCCATGCGTATCGTCCCTGCTACCCTGGAGCACCTGGATCTGTTGACCCCGCTGTTCGTCGAATACCGTGAGTTCTACGGCGAACTGCCTTTCCCCGACTCCTCGCGCAAGTTCCTGGAAACCCGTCTGCGGCGCAAGGAATCGGTGATTTACCTGGCCCTGGCCGACGACGAAGACAAGCTGCTCGGCTTCTGCCAGCTCTACCCCAGCTATTCCTCGCTGTCGCTCAAGCGCGTGTGGATCCTCAACGACATCTATGTCGCCAAAGACGCGCGGCGGCAGCTGGTTGCCGACCGGCTGCTGCAAACGGCCAAGAAAATGGCCAAGGAAACCAACGCCGTGCGCATGCGCGTCGCCACCAGCCGGGATAACGAGGTGGCGCAGAGGGTCTACGAGTCGATCGGTTTCGTCGAGGACGAGCAGTTCAAGAACTACGTGCTGCCCATCAGCAGCGATTGACCGGGGCTGCACCGGCCCAATCCGGCTGCCACATCGGCAACCGGGTGGGGCCCTGCCGTGGCATGCGTTCGCCTACCCCAGCAGGCTCAGCCATAAGCCGAACCCCAGCTGAATCACCAGGGCGCCGAGCAATGCCAGCCGCCAGGGCTGTGCGCGCAGGTTGACCCGAGCCGGCGCCGGCGGATGCGCCAGCGGCTCCTGTAACGCCTGGCGAAACTCCGACAAGGCCTCGAAGCGCGCGGTCGGCTGGGGCGCCAAGGCCCGAGCCAGCACGCCGTCCCAACCGGCCGGCAAGGGCGCGGTGAAGCTGGCCAGTGGCACATAACGGCTCGGCGAGCCGCCTTCCGGGCACGCGATTTCCGGCCATTGGCCACAGATCAACCAGTAGGCCAGGGCCGCCAGGGCGAACTGATCGGCGCGGCCATCCACCCGCTGCCCGCCGCGCAACTCCGGCGCCAGCGGGATCGCCTCGGCGGGCAGCTGCTGACGTGGCACACCCGGCAACAGCGCGGCATGTTCCGGCAACAGCAACAGACGCCCACCCGCGCTGATCAGAATGTTCCGCGGACTCAGCCACAGCCCCTGCATACCCCGGCGCTGCAGGGCGCGCACCGCCGCAATCGCCTGATCGAGCAAGGCCAGCAGGGTCGCCCCATCCACGGGTCCATGGGCCGCGGCCCAATCGGCCAGGCTGCGCAGCCCCGGTGCCGGCGGCTCGAACAGCATGAAGGCATGCCGGCGCGGCCGGTGTGACGACAACACCCGCGGCAAGCTGGCTACCGGACTGCGCCGCAGTGCCCATTCGCGCTGCCAGAACACCTCGTCGGCCGCCTGCTCGGCGAGCCACAGCAAGGCCTCGCGGGCGCTTTCGTCGCGCGCCCGGAACAACCGGCCGGGTGGGCCGTACGGGCACTCGTCGAGCAGCGTCCAGCCATCCACCCGCATGCCGGTCACGGCCTCGGCCAGCGCCGGCCACTGCTCCCGCGGCGCCGTCGGCGACAGGTTTGCGGCCGTTCCCGGCAGCAGCAGCGCCGCCGCGCCGGGCGCCTTGAGCAAGGGCGCCAGCAGCGCCGGCATGCTCGCCACGGCCAGCGTCTGGCAGCCGGTGCGGAAGGCGTCCAGATCGGCCACGCCGAGCAACGGCTGCGGCGCCAGCAACAGTGCCTCGCCCTCACTCAACGGCAGACTGTGCTGCACCAGCGCCAGCTCGGCCTGCATGCCCAGCTGCATGTCCTCACGCCCTGGCAGGCACTGCAGGCCGCCGCCCTTGTGGCGCAACAGACCCACCGCACCGGCCTGCAGGAACTGCGCAGCGCCACCCTGCAGCAACAGCAGCCCGGCATCCAGGCGCGGCACGCTGCGCCCCGTCCGCCGGCTGCGGAACAGCTGCTGATTGAGCGCCGCCAGCACCTGCCGCGCCGCCTGCGCCTCGCTCCAGCCCGCGGGCGTGCAGCGATAATCGGCGAACAGCTCATCCAGATAACCCTGCAGCTGCTGCACCACATCGGGGCAATCGCGTGCCCACAACAACGCCACCAGCAACAGCGGTGGGCGTCCCTGCCGCCCCGCCAGCCACATCGCCCGCGCCCGCGCCGCCTGGGCCGGCAGGTCGATGCCGCCGCCCAGCAGCAGGCTGACGGCAGGATGGTCCATGCGTTCTATCGACATCGGCAGCCCCCCTGGACAGTACTGCCGAGACCGTTGCAGCCTTTATGCCGATTCGCCGCCGCTTGCCGCATCCACAGGCGCCGCTTATGGTGAACAGCCGTGCAACCCGAGCCAGTCCCCATGTGGTCGTTCCGCGCCTGGCGCCGCCGGCGCATCCTTGCCCGCCATCCAATAACCGCCACGACCTGGGCCGCGGTGCGTCGGCGTCTGCCGCTGCTCGATGGCCTCAGCGACAGCGAAGAGCAGCGCCTGCGCGAACGGGCCGTGCTGTTCCTGCATGGCAAACACCTGAGCGCTCTGCCCGGCGTCGAACTGGACGCCATCGACCGCCTGACCCTGGCGGCGCAGGCCGAGTTGCCGCTGCTGCACCTGGCCGAGCTCGACTGGTACCAGGGCTTCCACGAGATCGTCCTCTACCCCGACGATTTCGTCAGCCCGCAGCGCCACCGCGATGCCAGCGGCGTGGTCCACGAGTGGGATGCCGCGCACAGCGGCGAGGCCTGGCAGCAGGGGCCGGTGATCCTCGCCTGGCCCGGGGTCCAGACCAGCGGCGGCTGGGACGGCTACAACCTGGTGATTCACGAGCTGGCGCACAAGCTGGACATGCTCAATGGCGATGCCAATGGCCTGCCGCCCTTGCACCGCAGCATGCGCGTCAAAGACTGGGCCAGCGCCATGCAAAGCGCCTACGACGCCATGAACGCCCAGCTCGACGCCGATCCGCACGCCGATACCACCATCGACGCCTACGCCGCGGAAAACCCGGCGGAATTCTTCGCGGTAACCAGCGAGTACTTCTTCAGCGCCCCGGACCTGCTGGCCGAGGCCTTTCCCGCGGTCTATGCGCAGCTCGCGCTGTTCTACCGCCAGGACCCGCTGGCGCGCCTGCAGCGCTTGCAGGCGGCGCATCCTGACTATCGCGCTACTCCCAAAGACAGCCAGCACACGACCAATGGCTAGGCACTCCGGCATAGCAACAGCCGGGGAATATGCCTATAATCGCGCCACTTTTTTAGCCCATCCCCGGGAGTCACTCCATGAGCTACAGCAAGATTCCAGCCGGTCTCGACCTGCCGAACGACATCTACGTCGCCATCGAAATCCCGGCCAACCACGCGCCGATCAAATACGAAATCGACAAGGACAGCGATTGCCTGTTCGTCGACCGGTTCATGGCCACCCCGATGTTCTACCCGGCCAACTACGGCTACATCCCCAACACCCTGGCCGACGACGGCGATGCCCTCGACGTGCTGGTCGTGACCCCGTATCCGGTAGCCCCCGGCTCGGTGATCCGCGCGCGTCCGGTTGGCGTCCTGCACATGACCGACGAAGCCGGCGGCGACGCCAAGCTGATCGCCGTGCCCCACGACAAGCTCAGCCAGCTGTATGTGGACGTGAAGGAATACACCGACCTGCCAGCCCTGCTGCTCGAGCAGATCAAGCACTTCTTCGAGAACTACAAGGATCTCGAGAAAGGCAAGTGGGTCAAGGTAGAAGGCTGGGGCAACGCCGACGCAGCCCGCGCCGAAATCATCAAGGCAGTGGCGGCTTACCAAAAATAAGCTGACACCACCCCCTGAAACCGGCCACAAGCCGGTTTTTTTATGTCTGCCATTCATGGCAGCCACCCTTCTGGCCGTCGCTACGCGACGTTAAAAATGGCTCCCGGCCATTTTTTTATGTCTGCAGTTCGCGCTTGGCTGAGCCGATGGTCAGGCCTTACTCTGCAGCCCTTTGCCGTGAGCACGGTTCATGCCCTATTCAGACATCCTCCTGCTGGTGCTTGCCGGTTTCGCCGCCGGCGGCATGAACGCCCTGGCCGGTGGCGGCACCTTCTTCTCTTTCCCGGCCCTGCTCGCCGCCGGTCTGCCGCCGGTGACGGCCAACGCCACCAATGCCGTGGCGCTGTGGCCGGCCAGCCTGGCCGGGGCCTGGGCGGCGCGGGCCTCGTTGCGGCCACTGGGGCGTTATCTGCTGCCCTTGTTGGCGGCCGGGCTGGCGGGCGGACTACTGGGCGGCCTGTTGCTGCTGGCCGGCGGCGACGATGTGTTCGCCAAGCTGATCCCCTGGCTGCTGCTGGCGGCCACCGTGCTGTTCGCCGCCAGCCCCTGGCTCAGTCGCTGGCTGGCGGCACGCCGCGCCGAAGCCGCGCAACCGCCGCACGGCCCGCTGTCGCTGGGCGCGCATATCGGCGTGTCGGTCTACGGCGGCTATTTCGGCGCGGGCATGGGCATCCTGCAACTGGCGGCGTTTTCCATCGAAGGGCATCCATTGGCCCGCGCCAATGCCCTGAAGAACCTGATTTCCGCGGTGATCTACAGCGTTGCCAGCATCACCTTTATCGTCGCCGGGCGGGTCAGCTGGTACGAGCTGGCGGTCCTGCTGGTAGGGGCGACGCTGGGCGGCTATGCCGGCGGCGTCCTGGGCCAGCGCTTGCCGCCGGCGCTGCTGCGCGCCTTGGTCATTCTGGTTGGCGCCGGCATGACCCTCTATTATTTCTGGGTGACCTATTTCGCCGGGTGAGCTGATGCGCCGACCGTCGATTTGCCCGTGTGGCGCGGCTCTGCTAGTGTCGCGCCGGTTGCAACTGCTGCCCGAACCCCCGCCAGAGAATGCCCGCCATGGCCCGTAAAAAAGCCTCACTCGACTTCGAGCAATCCCTCACCGACTTGCAGAGCCTGGTCGAGCGCCTGGAAAACGGCGAGCTGTCGCTGGAAGACTCGCTGACCGCCTTCGAACAAGGCATCCGCCTGACCCGCGACTGCCAGGCCGCCCTGGCTCAGGCCGAGCAGAAAGTGCAAATCCTCATGGAGCGCGACGGCGAGCTGGAGGAAGCCCCCTTCGACGCGGATCGACAGGCATGATCGCGACCTACCAGGCGCAGTGCCAACGCCGTGTCGATGCGGCGCTGGAAAGCCTGTTCGAGGCTCCCCCCGGCGAATTGCAGCGGCTCTACCAGGCCATGCGTTACAGCGTGATCAACGGCGGCAAGCGGGTGCGCCCGTTGCTGGTTTACGCCGCCTGCGAAGCCCTCGGCGGCGAGCCGGCACAGGCCGATGGCGCGGCTTGCGCGGTCGAGCTGATCCATGCCTACTCGCTGGTGCATGACGATTTGCCGGCGATGGACGACGACGACCTGCGTCGTGGCCAGCCCACCACGCACAAGGCTTTCGACGAAGCAGTGGCCATCCTCGCCGGCGATGGCCTGCAGAGCCTGGCCTTCGAAGTGCTCGCCGATGTTCACTGCAACCCGCATGACGCCGAGCTGCGCCTGGCCATGATCGCCAGCCTGGCCCGCGCCGCCGGTCCCGCCGGGATGGTCGGCGGCCAGGCCATCGACCTCGGTTCGGTCGGCCAGACGCTCGATCAGGCGGCGCTGGAACTCATGCACCGGCACAAGACCGGCGCCCTGATCGAAGCCAGCGTGCGCCTCGGCGCCCTGGCCAGTACGCGTGCCGACGAACGTACGCTGAAAGCCCTGCACAGCTACGCCCGCGCCATCGGCCTGGCGTTCCAGGTGCAGGACGACATCCTCGACGTGGAAAGCGACACCGCCACCCTGGGCAAGACCCAAGGCAAGGACCAGGCCAACCACAAGCCGACCTACCCGGCGCTGCTCGGCCTCGACGCCGCCAAGGCCTACGCCCTGGAATTGCGCGACCAGGCGCTGCACGCCTTGCGCCCCTTCGACCACGCCGCCGAACCGCTGCGCGAGCTGGCCCGCTATATCGTCGACCGCCAGCACTAGCAGGCTGTCGGGTTTAACGCTCTTGTAGCCCGGATGCAATCCGGGGAACTCCAGTGCCGACCAACCGCTCGCGGATTGCATCCGGGCTACGCCCGCTGGCTCTTCCCTGGCTTATTCGGGCGACGAGAGCGGGGTAGGGTGGATGACGCCTTTTTCATCCGCCATCGCGATTGCTGGATGGATAAAGCGTCATCCATGATGTCTACGTTGCCCTAGACCTGGCACATGAGCAGGGGCCGCAGCCACCTCAAAACCGCTGCCGCGCCAGCTCCAGCAACTGCCCGCGCAGCCATTGGCTGCCCGGCTCATTCTCGGCCTGGCGCGACCAATACAGATTGAGGGTCACCGGCGGCAGCTCCAGGGGCATCGCCAGCAGGCGGTTGTCCAGCCCGGCATTGATCAGCTCGGCATAGCGCCTGGGCATGGTCAGCAGCCAGTCGTTGCGCGCCACCAGCAGCGCCGCAGTCAGGTAATGCTGGCAGCGCTGGCGCACCTGGCGCACCAGGCCGAGATGGCCGAGGGCCAGATCTTCCACGCAGATGCCGCGGCGCCGCGAGGTGACCGCCACATGCTCGGCGGCCAGGTAGCGCTCGGCGCTCAGCTCGCCCGCGAAGGCCGGGCCGGCGACCACGCACAGCGGCTCCTGCAGCAATAGCTGCTGGCGCAGTTCGGCATCGGTGGGGCGGGCGATCTCGATGGCCAGATCGACCCGTCCGGCGATCAGCTCCAGCTTCAACGCCGCCCAATGCACGCTGCTGCTGCGCACTTCCAGCTGCGGCGCGAGCCGGCGCAACTGACCGAGGATGCCCGGTAGCATCAGCGGCTCCAGTTGCTCCGGCATATTCAGGCTGAACACCCGCCGATCGTGCTGCGGGTCGAAGCCATGGCTGCGGCCAAGGTTGCGCCGCAGCCCCTCCAGCGCATCCTGGATGCCCGGCGCCAGCTGCTCGGCCAGGGGCGTCGGCGCCACCCCGCGTCCCGCGCGGACGAACAGCGGATCGCCCAGCTGCTCGCGCAGGCGCGCCAGGGCGTGGCTGACCGCCGACTGGCTGAGGTGCAGCAGCAGCGCCGCGCGGGTCAGGTTGCGCTCGCGATAGACCACCTCGAAAACCCGGAACAGGTTGAGGTCGAGGCGTTCCAGGGTTGGCCATTCATGCGTTTGATTCATGGTTATTTCCGCATTATCCGACTCAGTCCGAGCCTAGCAGCGCCAAGCCTCGGCGCCACCATGCATAGCATTCATGGATAGCGATGCATAAGCATCAGTTCTGTCCCGCGCCCCGGCCGCCTAAGCTGCCCGCAGAGCCAAACGACAGGGCACAACAGATGACCGAAGACCTCTACCTGCAACAGTTGCATGCGCTGCAGGCCGCCGCCTGGCCGGTCGGCACGCCGCGCGAGCCGTCTTACCCGCACGGCCAGCAGCCGCTGTCCGAGTACCTGCGCGCCTGGGCCCGCCTGCAGCCCGAGGCGCCGGCCCTGGACTTCTACGGCCTGTCCCTGAGCTATGCCGAACTGGATCGCCTGTCCGATCGCTGCGCCGCGCTGCTGGTGGAGCTGGGGGTCGCGCCGGGGGATAGGGTCGCGCTGTTCATGCCCAATTGCCCGCAACTGCATATCGCCTTCTACGCCATCCTCAAGTGCGGTGCGGTCTATGCGCCGGTCAGCCCGCTGAGCAAGGCGCTGGAGCTGAGCTACCAGCTCAAGGACAGCGGCGCGCGTACCATCCTCTGTTTCGACCAGTTGCTGCCGCTGGTCCGGGCGGTGCGCGAGGACTGCCAGCTTGCCCAGGTGCTGGCGACCAGCCTGTCCGAGCTGTGCCCGGCCGAGCCGAGCATCCCGGTGCCGGACCTGCTGCTGGCGGCGAAGGTCAGGGGCGACGACTTCATCGACTTCTACCCGGCGCTGGCGGCCTGCAAGGCGCCGACACCGACGCACCGTCCGCAGCTGGGCGACATCGCCGCGCTCAACTACACCGGCGGCACCACCGGTCTGCCCAAGGGCTGCGTGCATAGCCACGGCGACATGCTCTACACCTGCGCCAGCTTCCTCGCGGTGGCCCTGCAACTGCGCCCGGACAGCGTGTTGCTCAACTTCCTCCCCGAATTCTGGATCGCCGGAGAAAACGCCGGCCTGCTGTTCCCGGTGTTCAGCGGCTGCCGCCTGGTATTGCTGGCGCGCTGGGACGCCCTGGCTTTCATGCGCGCGGTCGAGCACTACCGGGTCAGCCACTGCGGCCTGCTGGTGGACAATGCCGCCGAGGTGCTGGAACACCCGCGGGTCGGCGACTTCGATTTCCACTCGCTGCAGCAGACCGGCAGCATCTCCTTTATCAAGAAGCTCACCGCGGAGTACCGCCGCCAGTGGCGCGCGCTGACCGGCACCAGCCTGTTCGAGTTCAGCTTCGGCATGACCGAGAGCCATACCTGCGACACCTTCACCGCCGGCCTGCAACAGGACGACTTCGACCTCAGGAGCGCGCCGACCTTCGTCGGCCTGCCGGTGCCGGGCACCCAGTTCAAGGTCTGCGACTTCGCCACCGGCGAACTGCTGCCGCTGGGCCAGGAGGGCGAGCTGTGCCTGCGCAGCCCGTCGCTGCTCAAGGGGTACTGGAATCGCCCGGAGGAATCCGCCGCCGCGCTACGCGACGGCTGGCTGCACAGCGGCGACCTCGGCCAGATCACCGAACAGGGCTTTATCCGCTACCTCGGCCGGCGCAAGGAGATGCTCAAGGTCAACGGCATGAGCGTATTCCCCAGCGAGCTGGAGGCCCTGCTCGGCCAGCACCCGGCGATCCTCGCCAGCGCCGTGCTCGGCCGCAGCGACGAACGCAGCGGCCAGCGCCCGGTGGCCTTCGTGGTGCTCAAACCCGGCAGCGACGCCAGCGCGGACAGCCTGCAGGCCTGGTGCCGCGAGGCCATGGCGGTCTACAAGGTGCCGGAGATCCGCCTGCTCGCCAGCCTGCCGCTGACCGCCACCGGCAAGGTGAAAAAGAACGAACTGCAAGCTCTGCTCTAGTCCCCCAATCAACCCAACCGGTGCGCACGGCGCACCCTACGGAGCCGCCATGCCCTTTACCGCCCTGCTGATCGCCAACCGCGGCGAGATCGCCATCCGTATCGCCCGCGCCGCCGCCGAGCTGGGCATTCGCTCGGTGGCGGTGTACGCCGAGGACGACGCCGCCTCCCTGCATGTGCGCAAGGCCGACAGCGCGGTCGCCCTCGCGGGCCGCGGGGTGGCGGCCTATCTGGCCATGGACCAGTTGATCGCTATCGCCCGGGACCAGGGTTGCGCGGCGATCCATCCCGGTTACGGTTTTCTCGCCGAGAACGCCGAGTTCGCCCGCCGCTGTCAGGCCGCCGGCCTGTGCTTTATCGGCCCCAGTGCCGAAGTGCTGGAGCTGTTCGGCGACAAGGCCTCCGCCCGCGCGCTGGCCGAACGCTGCGAGGTGCCCCTGGTCAGGGGGATCAACCGGGCGGTCAGCCTGGCCGAGGCCCATGACTTTCTGCGCAGCCTGGGCGCCGGCGGCGCGGTGATGCTCAAGGCCCTGGCCGGCGGCGGCGGCCGCGGCATGCGCCCGGTGTTCGCCGAAGCGGAAGTGGATGAAGCCTTCGCCCGCTGCCAGTCGGAAGCCCGTGCGGCCTTCGGTAGTGACGCGCTCTATATCGAGCAACTGGTGGGCGATGCCCGGCATATCGAGATCCAGGTGCTTGGCGACCATACGGGCGCGGTCAGCCACCTGTGGGAACGCGATTGCAGCCTGCAGCGGCGCCAGCAGAAGCTGGTGGAGATCGCCCCCAGCCCGGATCTGCCGGCCGCCACCCGCGAGCGGATGATCGCTGCGGCGCTCAAGCTGGCCGGCGCCGCGCGCTATCAGGGCCTGGGCACCTTCGAGTTCCTGCTGGATAACCAGCAGCCCGAATGTTTCTACTTCATGGAGGCCAACCCGCGCATCCAGGTCGAACACACGGTCACCGAGCAGGTCACCGGCATCGACCTGCTGCAGACCCAGCTCAGGCTGGCCGCCGGGCATAGCCTGGCGCAATTGAATCTGCTGCAGCCGCCGGCCATCACTGGCTGCGCCGTGCAACTGCGGATCAACCTGGAAAGCATGAGCAGCGATGGCAGCACCCACCCGGCCGCCGGTACCCTGACCGCCTACGAACCGCCCAGTGGCCCCGGCCTGCGCGTCGACGGCTACGGCTACGCCGGCTACCCGGTCAGCCCCAGCTACGATTCGCTGCTGGCCAAGCTGATCGCCCACGCCCCGGACTACCCGAGCGCGCTGCGCCGCGCCTACCGCGCGCTCTGCGAGTTCCGCCTGGAGGGCGTGGCGAGCAACCTGCACCTGCTGCAGAACCTGCTGCGCCTGCCGGAAGTCGCCGCCAACCGGGTCAGCACGCGCTTTGTCGAAAGCCGGCTGGCGCAATTGCTGGCGCCCCAGCAGCAGGCCCATGCCCATCTGTATTTTGCCGGCAGCCCGGCCGCGGCCGGTGCGGCGCCGCAGGCGATCGATGCGCCGCCCGGTTGCCTGCCCTTGCACGCGCCGAGCAGCGGCGTGCTGGTGTGCCTGGAGGTGGCGGAAGGCGATGCCGTGGCGGTCGGCCAGAGCATCGCCGTGCTGGAGGCGATGAAGATGGAGTTCGTGGTCAAGGCCAGCCACAGCGGCATCGTCCGCGCCCTCGCCACGCCGCCCGGCAGCGTGGTCGACGAAGGCCAGCCGCTGCTGTTTATCGAACCGGCCGAGGTCGACGGCGAACAGGCCCGGAGCGAGCAGAGCCTGGATCTCGAGCATATCCGCGCCGATCTCGCCGAAGTGCTCGAACGCCACGCCATCACCCGTGACGAACGCCGCCCGCTGGCCGTGGCCAAGCGGCGCAAGACCGGCCAGCGCACGGTGCGCGAGAACCTCGCCGAGCTGCTCGATGACGGCAGCTTCAGCGAATACGGCGCCCTGGCCCTGGCCGCCCAGCGCCGCCGGCGCTCGCTGGAGGAGCTGATCGAACAGAGCCCGGCCGACGGCCTGGTGGCCGGCATCGGCACGGTTAACGCCGACTTGTTCGGCAGCCAGGCCGCACGCTGCATGACCATCGCCTACGACTACACGGTGTTCGCCGGCACCCAGGGGGTGATGAACCACAAGAAGACCGACCGCATGCTCGGCCTCGCCGAACAATGGCGCCTGCCCCTGGTGCTGTTCGCCGAGGGCGGTGGCGGCCGGCCTGGCGATACTGACTTTGTCGGCGTCGCCGGGCTCGACTGCCACACCTTCGTCGGTATGGCCAGGTTGTCCGGGCTGGTGCCGCTGGTCGGGGTGGTCTCCGGGCGCTGCTTTGCCGGCAATGCGGCGCTGCTCGGCTGCTGCGATGTGATCATCGCCACCGCCAACGCCAGCATCGGCATGGCCGGTCCGGCGATGATCGAGGGCGGCGGCCTGGGCAGCTACACGCCTGAGGAGGTCGGCCCGGTCTCGGTGCAGGGGCCGAACGGGGTGATCGATGTGCAGGTGGCCGACGAGGCCGAGGCGGTGCAGGTGGCCAAGCAGTACCTCGGCTACTTCCAGGGGCCGCTGGCCGACTGGCAGTGCGCCGACCAGCGCGAGCTGCGCCACTTGATCCCGGAAAACCGCCTGCGCGTCTACGACATCCGCCAGGTGATCGCCACCCTGGCCGACACCGGCTCGGTGCTGGAGCTGCGCCGGCAGTTCGCCCCCGGCCTGATCACCGCCTTTATCCGTATCGAAGGCCGGCCCTTCGGCCTGCTGGCCAACAACCCCGCGCACCTGGGCGGCGCCATCGATGCCGTGGCCGGCGACAAGGCCGCGCGCTTCATGCAGCTGTGCGATGCCTTCGACATCCCCATGCTCTCGCTGTGCGACACCCCCGGCTTCATGGTCGGCCCCGAGGCGGAGAAGCAGGCCACGGTGCGCCATGTGTCGCGCATGTTCGTCGCCGCCGCCAGCCTGACCGTGCCGTTTTTCACCGTGGTCTTGCGCAAGGGCTACGGCCTCGGCGCCCAGGCCATGGCCGCCGGCAGCTTCCACTCGCCGTTGTTCACCATCGCCTGGCCCAGCGCCGAGTTCGGCGCCATGGGCCTGGAGGGTGCGGTGCGCCTGGGTTTCGCCAAGGAGCTGGCGGCCGTCGAGGAGCCCGGCGCCCGCCAGCAGCTGTTCGACAAACTGGTGGCCAAGGCCTACCAGAGCGGCAAGGGCATCAACATGGCCAGTTTCCTCGAGATCGATGCGGTCATCGACCCGCTGGAAACCCGCGCCTGGCTGCTGCGCGGGCTGAACGCCGCGCAACGGCCAGCGACTCGTGAGGGCAAGAAGCGCAGCGTCGATAGCTGGTAGTCCGGGCTCTGCGTAGGCGCGGCGGGGACGCCCAGGCCCATGGTCGCGATGGCTCAAGCGGTAAACGCCATCGCGGGCATGGCCCGCTCCTACCCATGGGGTTCAAGGACGCCACAGCTTGTTTGGGCAGTTTCCGGCGCTTCGGGTAAACTGCCGCATCTTTTGCTCCTAT
>Ga0209343_10005462_pt1 | contig 15409 bp, 10 predicted proteins | sample RifCSPlowO2_02_FD_184026 | JGI IMG/M metagenome (GOLD analysis project Ga0209343, IMG submission 184026) | Groundwater microbial communities from Rifle, Colorado - Rifle CSP2_plank lowO2_0.2 (SPAdes) (version 2) | ecosystem: Environmental > Aquatic > Deep subsurface > Groundwater | place... | reverse complement strand
AATTTCTTCTCGGTCGGTGAAGGCGTACTGCGCTGCAATACGGTAATAAATTATTCTATTCTCCAGGCGGAGATATCGGCTATGCGCATCGAGGTGCCTGAGGACGTGACCGTCCTGGAAGTAAGGTCAGGCGACCTGCGGGACTGGAAGGCTATAAAAGAGGCGGGACACCAGCTTCTCGATGTCTACCTGAAGTACGGGGTGAAGGGGAATTATAACATCGAATTTATCAGCGAAAAGCCGATAGGAGAAGGTTCGATAGTAGCGCAACTGCCTGTAATAAGGCCGCTCGGCGTCGAAAGGAATAAGGGTTTCATAGGCATAGCCTCGGTAAGCAATGTGGAGCTCAAGGCGGATAAGATCCAGAAGGCGACCGCGATAGATGTAAAAGAGCTTCCGCCGTCGATCTGGGACAGGAGCGCCAGTCCGATACTTCTCGCGTTTAAATATCTGAACGATGATTACGATATCCAGATAGATATCACGAAACACGAGGAGATACCGGTCCTTATTGCCGCGATAGACCAGGCGAATTATATAACGCTGATGACGGATGAAGGCAAGAGCCTTACAAAGGCGGTATATCAACTAAGGAATAACGTAAAACAGTTCCTCAAACTTTCTCTTCCCCGGGATGCCGCGCTGTGGAGTGCGACGGTATCGGGCGTTCCGGTAAAGCCTGCCAGGGACAAAGAAGGCCACGTTCTCATCCCCCTCGAGAAGTCTCAGCTAAGGGGCCAGGATTTAACCCAGATCCCGGTAGAGATAGTATATCTTGAAAAAGGGCAGAAAATGGGATTTATCGGGCGCCTGGGGTTAGACCTTCCGAAAGCCGATATCCCCACTAACGAGATCTACTGGTCGGTATTCCTCCCGAGGGAATTCAATTACTTCGGGTTCGGTGGGGATGTGAAGAAGACGGAAGAAGCCGGCATATTAGGCGGAGCGCTTAAAGTGGCGTCGGCTCCGATGGCGGCGAGGTCAAAAATCGGTTATGAGAGTCAGCAACGGCTCGAGGAGAAAACATTTGATGAGGTAAGCCAGAAAGGCGCTCTCCCGATAAAGATCGATGTCCCGCAGATAGGCAAGGCGCATCGTTTCTCTAAACTTCTTTTAGCCGAGGCCGAAGGGGGCCATCTCTCCGTTGGATATAATGCCATATTTAAAGGAAAACTAGGCACATTTGCGACGATATTCATCATAATTGCCGCGGTTATATTTGCTATAGGATATCTAAGGAAAAGAAAATAAAAAAAATCTTGACAAAAAAACTTTTTCTGCTATACTTTACGTCTACGTCTAAAAGCGTGTAGTTCAACATAAAATCCACATGTTTTTACGGTAAAAGCTTCAAATTACCGGGGGGTGGATTTTTTGTATTTTTTTATTTTAATCTGAAATGAACGCGTAAACGCCTTCGGCGAAGCCAAAGGGCGCCCGCGCTGCTGTAGCTCAGTTGGTAGAGCACGTCCTTGGTAAGGACGGGGTCATCGGTTCGATCCCGATCAGCAGCTCCAGAGAAAAAGATACCCGGGTAAACAGGGAACCTAAAAGGAGGAATCCCATGGCTAAGGAAAAGTTTTTACGCAATAAGCCCCACGTAAACGTAGGCACAATAGGCCATGTCGACCATGGTAAGACGACATTGACCGCCGCCATTACCATGTGCCTGAACAAGAAGGGTATGGCCGAGGTGCGCGCCTACGACTCGATCGATAACGCCCCGGAAGAGAAGGAACGCGGCATCACCATAAACATAGCCCACGTAGAATACCAGTCCGACAAGCGCCATTATGCCCACGTCGACTGCCCGGGCCATGCCGACTACATAAAGAATATGATAACAGGCGCCGCCCAGATGGACGGCGCCATACTTGTTGTATCCGCCCCTGACGGCCCGATGCCCCAGACGAGGGAGCATATATTGCTAGCCCGCCAGGTAGGCGTCCCCTATATAGTGGTATTCATGAACAAATGCGACGCCGTAGACGACAAGGAACTCCTGGACCTGGTAGAGCTGGAAGTTAGAGAGCTCTTGACCAAGTACGAGTTCCCCGGCGACAAGACCCCCATCATCCGCGGCTCAGCCTTAAACGCGATGAACTGCGCCTGCGGCAAAGACGAATGCCCCAGCTGTAAACCCATATTTGAACTGGTAAACGCACTCGACACCTTCATCCCAGAACCCAAACGCGAGACCGACAAACCCTTCCTTATGGCCATCGAAGACGTATTCTCCATAACTGGCCGTGGCACTGTCGGCACCGGCCGTATCGAGCGCGGCATCGTCAAGGTAAACGACGAGGTCGAGATCGTAGGTATGCGCAAGGATATCCGTAAGACGGTGGTAACCGGTATCGAGATGTTCAGGAAGCTCCTGGATGAGGGTATGGCAGGCGACAACGCCGGTGTGCTCTTAAGGGGCATCGAAAAGAAGGACTTAGAGCGCGGCCAGGTATTGGCCAAGCCCGGCTCCATCACACCTCACACCAAGTTTAAGGCCCAGGTATACATCCTGACCAAAGAAGAAGGCGGCAGGCATACCCCGTTCTTTACCGGATACCGCCCCCAGTTCTACTTTAGGACAACCGATGTCACCGGTGTCACCGCCCTTCCAAAGGGTGTCGAGATGGTCATGCCCGGAGACAACGTATTATTTGAAGTCGAGCTCATAATCCCGGTCGCCCTCGAGAAGGGGCTGCGCTTCGCTATCCGCGAAGGCGGCCACACCGTAGGCGCCGGTGCGGTATCAGAGGTTATAGCGTAATCCCATGCAAGAACAGGTCATATTCGAGTGCACTGTCTGTAAGAACAGGAATTATTCTTCCTCCAAGAACAAGAAGAATGTCACCGAACGCCTCGAATTAAAGAAGTTCTGCAAATTCTGTAGAAAGCACACCGGACATAAAGAAATAAAATAAGCACAGGCCTGTAGCTCTAATTGGTAGAGCAGCGGACTCCAAATCCGTTCGTTGGGGGTTCGAGTCCCTCCAGGCCTGCCAGAAAAAAATGCGATGAAGGCAATAGAAAACATAAAAACATTTTTGAACGAAGTAAGAAGTGAGATGAAGAAGGTCTCATGGTCCAGCAGGGCTGAGCTTGTCAACTCTGCGTGGATAGTCATTATTTCCGTATTTGTATTTACCGTTATTTTAGGGGTCTTTGATTTTTCATTTTCGAAAATTATCCATTTGGTATTGAGGCAAGGATTGTAAGTGAAGATGGCTAAGAAGTGGTACGTTATCCATACCCAGACCGGCGCAGAGGATAAGGTTAAGTCCGCGATAGAGAAGCGCGCCGAGTCGAATAATATGAAGGAAGCCATCGTTCAGGTACTTATCCCGACCGAACAGGTCTCGGAAGTAAAAGAAGGAAAGAAGAAGATAACACAGAGGAAGTTCTTTCCCGGGTATGTCCTCGTTGAGATGGACCTCAACGACAATACGTGGTATCTGGTAAAAAATACCACGGGAGTGACCGGCTTTATCGGAGCGAGGACAAGGCCTGTCGCGCTAAGGGAGGACGAGGTCCAGGCGATACTCAAGCAGAGCGAGGACCGCAAGGTAAAACCGACGCCGAAGGTCATCTTCGAGAGAGGCGAATCGGTAAGGGTCAGTGACGGTCCGTTCACTAATTTTAATGGCGTAATAGAGGAAGTAAACCCGGATAAGGGTAAGTTGAAGGTTTCAGTCACGATATTCGGCCGTTCAACGCCGCTCGAATTGGAATACTGGCAGGTAGAGAAACTGTAAAATGGCAAAGAAGATAAAAGCGACTATCAAATTGTATTGCCCGGCAGGCCAGGCTAATCCCGCGCCTCCGGTAGGCCCGGCCCTCGGCCAGCACGGGGTCAACATCATGGAGTTCTGCAAGAAGTTCAACGAGATGAGCAGGTCGCAGGAAGGCCTGATCTTGCCTGTGGTCATCTCTGTCTACGAAGACAAGAGTTTCAGCTTTATCGTAAAGAGCCCGCCTTGCTCGATCCTCCTGAAGAGGGCGTGCAACCTCGCCAAGGCTTCTGGTGTCCCGAACAAGGAGAAGGTAGGCAAGGTCACGAAAGACCAGCTGATCGAGATAGCGAAGATGAAATTCAAAGACCTTAATACCGAGGATATTAACGAGGCGATAAAGATCATTGCGGGAACCGCCCGAAGCATGGGCATCGACGTCGAAGGTTAACTAAAATGGCAAGCAAGAGAGTAAAGGTTTTTGAAGGCTTAGTGGACAAGACAAAGAAGTATTCTTTAAAAGAAGCTATCACTATATTAAAGAAGGCCCCTAAGGCGAAGTTCGATGAGTCGGTAGATCTGGCGATAAAGCTGGATATCGACCCGAAACAATCCGAACAGATGGTCAGGGGGACTATCGTCCTTCCTCACGGGACCGGTAAGACCAAGAGGGTCGCGGTATTCTGTAAAGGCGAGGCACAGCACAGGGCTAAGGAAGCCGGAGCCGAGCATGTCGGCGCGGAAGACCTGATAGAAAAGGTATCCAAAGGATTCCTAGAGTTTGACGTCGCGGTCGCCACCCCTGAGATGATGAGGGACCTTAGTAAACTCGGGAAAGTCTTAGGCCCGAAAGGCCTCATGCCAAACCCGAAGGCCGGTACGGTCACCGACGATGTCGCCAAGGCCGTAAAGGAAGTCAGGGCCGGTAAGGTTGAGTTCAAGATGGACAAGATCTCTAACATAAATATATCCGTCGCGAAAGCCTCGTTCGAAGATAGCAAGATATACGAGAATGCCTATACCCTTATCGAGGCGGTCCAGCACGCGAGGCCGGCGACATTAAAGGGTAGTTACATCAGGTCCATATCCATATCGACGACAATGGGTCCCGGGGTAAGGTTGGACCTTTCGAATCTGGCAAGGGGTTAATAAGGAAATGGAAAAACTCAGCCGTAAAGTCAAGGTAGTCATGGTAGATGAGGTAGCGGGCCTTATAAAGAAGAACCCGTACCTCTTTTTTGTAAATTTCGAGAAGGTGAAGGCGTCCAAGACCGAGAAGCTCAGGAAGTCGCTCAAGAAATCATCCTCGGAACTGAAGGTCGTAAAGAGATCGATACTCAAGCTCGCGCTCAAGAAGCAGAAGCTCGAGCCCTTATGCGATATCGCCGAGACATCCTCGGCAGTCACGTTCTCTAAGGATGATCCGACCAAGGCCTCAAAGATATTATATGATTTCGCGAAGGCCGATCAGAACATGGTCATAAGGGGCGGATATATGGACGGCCAGGTGCTTTCGACGGAAAATGTAAATGAATTGGCCATGTTGCCGCCGCGCGACGTTATGCTCGCGATAGTCATGGGCGGGATGAAAGCGCCTATCCAGGGCCTGGCTAATGTATTGAGAGGTAATTTACAAAAACTCGTCATGGTGCTTAACGAAGTTTCAAAGAAAAAAGAAAGCAAATAAAAAAGAAGGAGAAGGAGGCTAAGATGGCAGAAGCGACAGAGAAGGTGGAACTTAGCAAGAAGTTGAACGACATAATGAAGTCGGTAGAGGAGATGAGCGTCCTTGAGCTTTCGACCCTTGTTAAGGCGATGGAGGAGAAGTTCGGAGTGACTGCGGCCGTCCCGATGGTTGCAGCGGTCGGAGCAGCCGCTCCCGCCGCCGGCGCAGCTGCCGCGGCCGAGGAGAAATCGTCCTTCACGGTAGTTCTTACCGATTGCGGCGCCAACAAGATCAACGTCATCAAAGAAATACGCTCCGTGACAACGCTTGGCCTGAAGGAAGCCAAGGACCTTGCGGATTCGGCTCCGAAACCTGTAAAGGAGAATGTTCCCAAGGAAGAGGCCGAAGCCATAAAGAAGAAACTGGAAGCTGCCGGCGGAAAGGTCGAACTCAAGTAAGAGGTGCAAATGGCGATAAAAAGGAAGAATTACGCAAAATTACCTGAACTTTTTGAGATGCCGAACCTTCTCGACGTCCAGGTCCGTTCGTATGATGATTTTCTTCAGACGGACGTGCCCAAGGCAAAAAGGGAGAAGAGAGGGCTTGAAGAGGTATTCCATGAATTCTTCCCGATAGAGAGTCCCGACGGCGAGTATAAACTCGAGTATGTCAACTACTCTCTCGGGAAGCCCAAGTACGACGATTTTGAATCGTTGAGGCTTGGCATGACTTTCGCTGTGCCCCTTAAGCTCAAGATACGCCTCCGGGGAAAGAAGGACATCAAAGAGCAGGAAGTTTATTTAGGCGAACTGCCCCTCATGACCAGGACAGGGACATTTATCGTAAACGGCGACGAGAGGGTCATCGTAAGCCAACTGCACCGTTCACCGGGAGTATCCTTTGAAGAGGAGACGCATCCTAACGGAAAGAAGCTCTTTTCTTCGAGGGTCATCCCTTACAGGGGTTCCTGGATAGAGTTTGAGTTTGACGTAAACGATTGCCTGCATGCTGTTATCGACAGGAGGAAGAAGGTCCTCGCGACGGTACTTTTGCGCGCGATGGGTTATTCGACGGATAGCGATATACTTGACGCGTTCTGCGGCATCGATACCAAGACACTCAAGGAGAAACAGGACCTTAAGGACCTCATCGGCCATACGATAGCCGCGGACATCGTCGATGAGAAGGACGGAGAGACGTTAAACCTCAAATACAAGAAACTCGACAGGGAACTTGTCGAAGAGCTCTGGGACAAGCATCACGTAAGGTCGATACAGATACTCAGGCAGGCCTCGCCCGAAATAGAGAACACCCTCCAGAAAGACCATCTTAAATCCAGGGATGAAGCGCTTATAGATGTATATAGGAAGCTGCGTCCGGGCGACCCGGCTACGGTCGAATCGGCGCAGAACCTGGTAAACAGGCTCTTCTTCGATCCTAAGAGATACGACCTCGGCCGCGTAGGCCGTTACATCATAAACAGGAAGGTCGATCTCAACCTGCCTCTTGACCAGAGGACGATAACTCCTCAGGACCTCGTGGCGATAATCAAATATCTAATCAAACTCAAGAACGGCGAAGGCCAGCTCGACGATATCGATCATTTGGGGAACAGGCGCATACGCACCGTAGGCGAGCTTTTACAGAACCAGTTCAGGATCGGGCTCGCGCGCCTCGAAAGGTCGATACGTGAGAGGCTATCGATATACGATCTCGAGAATATAATGCCGCATAACCTTATCAATTCCAAGCTCGTCTCGAGCGTAATAAGGGACTTCTTCGGACGTTCGCAGCTGTCGCAGTTTATGGACCAGACTAACCCGTTGGCCGAGATGACGCACAAACGCCGTCTTAGCGCGCTCGGTCCCGGAGGCCTCTCCCGCGAAAGGGCGGGCTTTGAAGTCCGCGACGTCCATCATTCCCATTACGGGCGCATCTGCCCGATAGAGACGCCCGAAGGCCCGAACATCGGCCTCATAGCATCCCTGTCGACTTACGCCTGCATAAACGAATTCGGTTTCATAGAGACCCCTTACAGGAAGGTCGAGAAGGGCAGGGCCACGGAGAAGACCGAATACCTCTCGGCTGACATCGAGGACAAATTTATAATCGCCCAGGCGAACGCGAAGCTCGAATCATCGGGCCGTTTTGCCGAGAGCGATATCTTATGCAGGCACAAAGGTGATTTCCCGCTGGTGCCGAGGGAAAAGGTGGATTATATGGACGTGAGCCCGAGACAGCTCGTCTCGATCGCCGCGAGCCTCATCCCGTTCCTCGAACATGACGACGCGAACCGCGCCTTGATGGGTTCGAACATGCAGCGCCAGGCGGTGCCGCTTATGGTCACCGAATCCCCGCTTATCGCGACAGGAATGGAATACAGGGCCGCGAAGGATTCGGGCGCAGTTGTCGTCGCGGAAGAAGAGGGCACCGTAAAGTCGGTCCAGGCCGACGAGATAGTAATAGGCGATAAGATTTACAAGCTGCGCAAGTTTATGCGTTCCAACGCCGATACCTGCGTCAACCAGAGACCTATCGTAAAAGTCGGACAGAAGATAAAGAAGGGCGAAGTCATAGCCGACGGTCCCGGGACGTCGGAAGGCGAATTGGCGCTCGGAAAGAACGTATTGGTCGCTTTTATGCCGTGGAGGGGTTATAACTTTGAAGACGCGATCATAATAAGCGAGAGGCTCATCAAGGAGGACTTGTATACTTCCCTGCATATAGAAGAATTTGAGAGCGAGGCGCGTGATACACGCCTTGGGAACGAAGAGGTGACGCGCGATATCCCGAACGTGAGCGAAGACGCGCTCAAGAACCTCGACGAGCATGGTATCGTAAGGATCGGCGCCGAAGTGGAGCCGGGCGATGTATTGGTCGGTAAAGTCACGCCTAAGAGCGAGACCGAGCTTTCCCCCGAAGAGAAGTTGCTTCGCGCTATATTCGGCGAGAAGGCCGGCGATGTCAGGGATACCTCCTTGACCGTCCCGCCCGGAGTCGAAGGCACCGTCGTGGAAGTCAAGGTCTTCAGCAGGAAAGGCGGAAAGTCGAAGACGAAAGAAGAGATCCAAAAAGAGATCGCCGAGACCGATAAGATCAAGAAGGAATACGACAGCCAGATAAATAGTATCCAGAGACAGAAAGCGCAGAAGCTCTCGAAGATCCTTGTCGGCCAGAAACTCGCCGCCGGCCTTGTAGATGACGAGACAGGCGAGACCCTCATCGCGAAAGATAAGACGATAAGGCAGTCGGACCTCAAGAAACTGGAGAGATGTGATCTGGATAATATAAAGCTTCCCGAGAATAAGGAGGCCGAAGAAGAGATCAAGCGCATCATAAAGATCCTCGACGACCAGATACACGAGCTCGAGTACGAACAAGAGCGCGAGATAGACAAGATAAAGAGGGGAGACGAGCTCCCGGCAGGCGTATTGAAGAAGGTCGTCGTATTGGTCGCCACGAAGAGAAAGATCCAGGTCGGCGACAAGATGGCCGGACGCCATGGCAACAAAGGTGTCGTTGCGAGGATCGTCCCGGAAGAGGATATGCCTTTCCTTCCGGACGGTACGCCCGTAGAGATAATATTGAACCCGTTGGGCGTCCCTTCGCGTATGAACGTCGGACAGATACTTGAGACGCATCTGGGTTGGGCCGCAAAAGCGCTGGGTTTGCATATCGAGTCGCCGGTTTTCGATGGCGCCAGAGAGGACGAAATAAAGCGCGAATTGAAGGCAGCCGGCCTGCCCGAGGACGGCCGCATAACGCTTTACGACGGTCTAAGCGGAAAGCCTTTCGACCAGAAGGTCACGGTCGGATACATATACATGATGAAACTCATCCACCTCGTCGACGAAAAGATACATGCCCGTTCGATCGGTCCGTATTCTCTCGTCACCCAGCAGCCGCTGGGCGGCAAGGCGCAATTCGGAGGCCAGAGGTTCGGAGAGATGGAGGTTTGGGCGCTTGAGGCGTACGGCGCCGCCTTCACGCTTCAGGAATTACTGACGGTCAAGTCCGACGACGTCGTCGGACGCACAAGGATATATGAGGCCATAGTAAAGGGTGAGAACGCCCTGCAGCCGGGTACCCCGGAATCGTTCAACGTTTTATTGAAAGAACTCCAGAGCCTGTGTCTTGACGTAAAGACGGAGAAGAAAAAATAAATGTTAAAAGACGATGTCTTGGAAAAAGCTAAGAGGTCAAAGAAGAGCGGTAATTTCCTGAAGCCTCGCGATAAGTCGATGGAGGAACCCACACCCTTCGATTCGATAAGCATCAAGATCACTTCGAACGAGACTATCCGTTCCTGGTCGCGCGGCGAGGTAAGGAAACCCGAAACGATCAACTACAGGACGCTCAAGCCGGAAAAAGACGGCCTTTTCTGTGAGAAGATATTCGGTCCTACCAAGGACTGGGAGTGCAACTGCGGGAAATACAAGAGGGTCAAATATAAAGGCATAGTCTGCGATAGATGCGGCGTTGAGGTCACGCTTTCCAAGGTCAGGCGTGAAAGGATGGGCCATATCGAATTAGCCTCTCCTGTTTCGCACATATGGTTTTTCAAGGCGATGCCCACCAGGATGGGCGCCCTGCTCGATATAAATCTAAGAGACCTCGAGAGGGTCCTTTATTATGAGGAATATATAGTAGTCGATCCGGGCGAGTCATCTTTGAAGAAGAAGCAGCTTTTAACCGAGGAACAGTATCAGGAGGCCCTTGACAAGTTCGGCCATAAGTTCATCGCAAAGATGGGCGCGGAGGCGATAAGGGACCTCATCAAGGAGATCGACCTTGATAAGATGGCGACAAAGCTGCACGCCGATCTCAAGAAGGCAAAAACCGATCAATCCCAGAAGAAGTTCGCTAAGGTATTAAAGATAGTCGAGTCCTTCAGGAAATCGGGCAACAAGCCCGACTGGATGATAATAGACTTAGTTCCGGTTTTACCGCCCGACTTGCGCCCCCTGGTCCCGCTTGACGGTGGAAGGTTCGCGACGAGCGATCTGAACGACTTATATAGAAGGGTCATAAACAGAAATAACCGCCTTAAGAAATTACTCGAACTCAAAGCTCCCGAGATAATCATAAGGAATGAGAAGAGGATGCTTCAGGAAGCGGTCGATGCCTTATTCGACAACGGCCGCCACGGCAGGCCTGTCCTAGGTCCGGGAAACAGGCCGCTCAAATCTTTAAGCGATATGCTCAAAGGCAAGCAGGGCCGTTTCCGCCAGAACCTTCTCGGTAAGCGCGTAGATTATTCCGGCCGTTCCGTAATTGTAGTCGGGCCCGAGCTAAAACTCAATCAGTGCGGCCTCCCGAAGAAGATGGCGCTTGAATTATTTGAGCCCTTCATAATAAGGAAACTAAGAGAGCAGGGTTTTGTCCATACGATAAAGAGCGCGAAGAAGATGGTCGAGAAGGCGCGCCTTGAGGTATGGGACATACTTGACGATGTCATCAGAGAGCATCCTGTTTTGCTCAACCGCGCCCCTACGCTGCACAGGTTGGGCATACAAGCCTTCGAACCGGTACTCATAGAGGGTAAAGCCATAAGGATACATCCGTTAGTCTGTACGGCCTTCAATGCAGATTTCGACGGCGACCAGATGGCCGTCCACGTGCCGCTCTCGATAGAGGCGCAGATGGAATGCAGGCTGTTAATGCTATCAACAAATAATATCTTCTCGCCGGCTAACGGTAACCCGATAACGACCCCGACCCAGGATATAGTCCTAGGCTGCTATTATTTGACCAAGGAGAAAGAGGGGGAGAAGGGTGAAGGCAAGCTCTTCAGCGACAGGCAGGAAGCCCTTATTGCTTTTGAAGACGACCAGATAACCCTTCATGCGAAGATAAGGGTAAGGATAGACGGCAAGATCATTGATACGATCGTAGGAAGGGTAATATTCAACAACGTCTTCCCGAAGGAATTTCCGTTTGTCAACAGCGTAATGAGCAAATCCGAACTCGGCGATGTTATATTGGACGTCCACAAGCAGTTCGGCAATAATGAAACCGTTAAAATACTCGACAAACTTAAGAAGCTCGGGTTCGAATATGCCACGCTGGCCGGGATTTCGATCGCGGTCGATGACCTGCATATACCCAGGGAGAAGGATAAGTTTATTAAGGAAGCCCGCGAAGAGGTCCTTCATGTCGAGACCCAGTATAGGAAGGGCCTTATAACAGACGGCGAAAGATATAACAATGTCATCGACATCTGGACCACGACGACCGATAAGATCTCGGACAGGATATTCGAAGAACTTGATCCGTTCAACCCGATATTAATGATGGCCAATTCCGGCGCGCGCGGTTCGAAACAACAGATAAGGCAGCTCGCCGGCATGAGGGGCCTCATGGCCAAGCCTTCCGGAGAGATCATCGAGAGCCCGATCACCGCGAATTTCAGGGAAGGCCTTACAGTGCTCGAATACTTTATCTCGACGCACGGCGCCAGAAAAGGCCTGGCCGACACAGCGTTAAAGACGGCCGACTCGGGTTATCTGACCCGCAGGCTCGTTGACGTCGCGCAGGACGTCATTATAACCGGCGATGACTGCGGCACATTAAATGGTATTTTTTTCAGCGCTATCATCGAAGGAGATGAAGTGGTCGTCCCATTGAAGGAAAGGATCATCGGGAGGGTCGCGCTGGATAATATAGTAGATATAATCACCGACGAAATCATAGTCTCAGCCGGCGAGCAGATAACCAAAGACTCCGCCGACCGCATCGAAGGGGCCGGGATCGAGAGGATAAGGATAAGATCGGTCTTGACCTGCGAGGCGGATCACGGTATATGCGCCAAGTGTTACGGCCGCAACCTCGCCACCGGCAGGATGGTAGAGCTTGGCGAGGCTATCGGAATAATCGCGGCGCAGTCGATCGGCGAGCCGGGTACGCAGCTTACGATGAGGACGTTCCATATAGGCGGTACGGCTTATAGAGTCGTCGCCCAGTCTTTCATCAAGGCGAAGAACAAAGGTATCGTCAAATATCACAACCTGAGAGTCGCTGAGAAGGAAAAGGGATTCGTAGTCTTGAACAGGAACGGGCAAGTATCTATCAATGACGGAGCCGGACGCGAACTGGAAAGGTATACTGTCCCGCACGGAGCCCTTTTGACAGCCGGAGAAGAGAAGAAGGTCTCGAAGGATGAGATCTTCGTCAAGTGGGATCCTTATACCGTCCCGATACTCACGGAAGTCTCCGGCAAGGTCCGTTATGAGGATATCAAGGAAGGCGTCACTATAAGGGAAGAGTCTGATTCCGAGACCGGACTTACCGAAAGGGTGGTCATCGAGCATAAGGGCGAATACCATCCCCAGATCGTTATACTCGACAACAAGAATGAGGTCCAAGCCCTGTATTCTATTCCCTCCGGCGCGCACATCGTAGTCAAGGATGGCCAGAAAGTAGCAGGCGGCGACCTTATAGCCAAGACGCCGCGTAAGACGATAAAGACGAAAGATATAACCGGCGGTCTGCCGCGCGTAGCTGAACTCTTCGAGGCCCGCAGGCCGAAAGATCCCGCCATCATAAGCGAGATCGACGGCGTAGTGGAATTCGGGCCGTCCAAGAAAGGGCAGCGCCGCGTGATCGTCAAGAACCCGCAGACGAACATGAAAAAGGAATACCTTATACCGCACGGGAAGCACCTTAACGTATACAAAAACGATAAAGTCGTCGCGGGCCAGCAGATCATAGACGGTCCCGTAGTCCCTCAGGATATCCTGCGCGTCTCAGGCGATAAGAAGCTCCAGGAATACCTTGTAAACGAGATACAGGAGGTTTACAGGTTCCAGGGGGTAAAGATAAATGACAAGCATATCGAGGTCATCGTCCGCCAGATGCTCAAGAAGGTCAGGATCGACGAATCGGGCGACACGGATTTTCTGGTCGGTATGCAGATTGATAAAATCAAGTTCCTCGAGGAGAACGAGCACATAAAGAAGAAGGGCGGGAAACCCGCGAGCGCGACCCAGGTGCTTCTGGGCATAACGAAGGCCGCGCTCTCGACCGAAAGCTTCATCTCGGCGGCGAGCTTCCAGGAGACTACAAGGGTGCTTACCGACGCAGCTGCGAGCGGAAAGCGCGACGAGCTCAGGGGCTTGAAGGAGAACGTTATAATGGGACACCTCATACCCGCAGGAACGGGCTTTGAGGCACACAGGAATATAGAAGTCGGAAAGAATCTGTAATCAGGAGCTTTAGATGCCAACAATCTCGCAATTGATAAGGACAGGCAGGGAGCAGAAGAGGAAGAGGACCAAGTCTCCGGCGCTGAAGAAGTGCCCGCAGAAACGCGGCGTATGTCTTCAGGTCAAGACGATGACGCCGAAGAAACCTAATTCGGCGTTAAGGAAGATCGCCAGGGTCAGGTTGACAAACGGCGTCGAAGTGACGGCGTATATACCGGGCGAGGGTCATAATCTTCAGGAGCACTCTATCGTGTTAGTCAGGGGCGGAAGGGTAAAGGATCTGCCCGGCGTGAGATATCACATCGTCCGCGGGACACTGGATGCCGCGGGAGTAAACCAGAGGAAAAAATCGCGCTCGAAATACGGCGCGAAGATGCCCAAGTAAGGTTAAATAAAATATGAGAAGACACAAAGCCGAAGGAAGAGAGATTTTACCGGATCCGAAATATAAATCGAAGGTCGTTTCCAAGTTCATGAATATGATGATGGAACGCGGGAAGAAGTCTATTGCCGAGAAGATCGTTTATGGCGCCTTTGAACAGGCGGCCAAGAAGGTCGGCAAGGAGCCGCTCGAGACCTTCCAGAAGGCGCTCGATAATGTCAGGCCTCTGGTAGAACTCAAATCCAGGAGGGTCGGTGGCGCGACATATCAGGTGCCGATCGAAGTGCGCCAGGACAGAGGCGTCTCGCTCGCGATGAGGTGGATCAGGGATTTCGCGAGAAGCCGCAAAGGCAAGCCGATGGTCGATAAGCTGGCTGCCGAGATAATCGATGCTTATAACAGTACGGGATCCGCGGTCAAGAAACGCGAGGATATACATAAGATGGCCGAGGCGAACAAGGCCTTCAGCCACTTTAGATGGTAAAAATGGATGATGGCTATTATAACACAGGCTGCTTCAAATAAACTGGATATGGGTAGAGAATACTCTTTAGAAAATACAAGGAATATAGGCATCATAGCTCATATAGATGCCGGCAAGACGACCACGTCCGAGAGGGTGCTCTTCTACACCGGCCGCGTCCATAAAATAGGCAGCGTCGATGAAGGCACCGCGACGATGGACTGGATGGCCCAGGAGCAGGAGCGCGGTATCACTATTACTTCCGCCAGCACCACATGTTTCTGGAGGGATAGCCGCGTCAATCTTATTGATACGCCGGGCCACGTCGATTTCACCGTTGAGGTGGAACGTTCGCTCAAGGTTCTCGACGGAGCGGTCGTCGTATTCTGCGCGGTCGGAGGGGTCGAACCCCAATCCGAGACCGTCTGGCGCCAGGCCGACAGATATAAGGTCCCGAGGATCGCCTACATAAATAAGATGGACAGGACCGGCGCGGACTTCTTCGGCACTGTGAAGCAGATGGTCGAAAGATTAGGCGCTGTCCCGGTCCCCATCCAGATACCTTACGGTGTGGAAGAAAATTTTAAAGGTGTAATAGACCTCATCGAGATGAAGGCCGTAAAGTACGAGGACGTAAAAGGCATAGAATTTGAAATACAGGAGATACCCGCCGACCTCCTTTCGATGGCGAAGGAATACCGCGCCCATATGATAGAGAAGATAGCCGAAGTCGACGACCACCTTATGGAAAAATTCGTCCACGGCCAGGAGCCGACTATCGAGGAGATAAAGAACGCGTTAAGGAAAGCCACTATAAAAAGTGTCGTGGTCCCGGTCGCATGCGGTTCCTCGTTCAGGAATAAAGGCGTCCAGCCGCTGTTGGATGCGGTCTGCGACTATCTTCCGAGCCCGCTAGACGTGCCTTCGATGAAGGGGCTCAATCCCGAGACAGGCCAGCACGAGGAG
>Ga0209343_10005461_pt1 | contig 15409 bp, 15 predicted proteins | sample RifCSPlowO2_02_FD_184026 | JGI IMG/M metagenome (GOLD analysis project Ga0209343, IMG submission 184026) | Groundwater microbial communities from Rifle, Colorado - Rifle CSP2_plank lowO2_0.2 (SPAdes) (version 2) | ecosystem: Environmental > Aquatic > Deep subsurface > Groundwater | place... | reverse complement strand
GCGCTTAGTACGCCAGCGAAGCTGGCAGTTGATAAAGGGTGAAAGTCCCTGCGAGAAAAGTCATGGCGAGACACCTCGGCCCCGAGTCATGCGCCGGTCATCGCGAGGTGCCCGGTGAAGTGTTGACAGGGGAAACCGACAGGCCAGCCATCGAGCCGCGAAATCATCAGTCTGGAGTGCCGACGTTGTTAAGCGATGCGGAAGGCAACACGAGACACGGCGACAATCGCAAGTCGTGTCGCGACTCCACGCGGTCGGAGACCCTGAGCATGCCGGGAAGTCAACTGCACGGAAGCTGGGAGGTCTCATTCGTGTCTGGTGCTGACAAACCAGACGGGGCAGGAAAGGCCACAAGCCGAAAGTCTGCCGTCTACGCGGATGAGAAGTCGGACAACTCCGTAGTACCGAGGAAGTCGTCGAACAATGGGCCATGCCCGGCGGAGACGATGGAGGGAAGGGGGTTGGCCAAGGGGAATCGCGAGCCGTCTTCCGCGCTCCGGACACAGAGCCGGGCAGGTGCGTTGTCAGGATTGCCCGCGATACGTCGAGCGGCTCGACAGGATCGACGAGCGCGATTCACGGCCTTGTTGCATCACATCACGGTCCAATTGCTGCGTGAGAGTTTCTATGCGCTCAAGCGGGATGCGGCCAGTGGGGTCGATGGGGTTTCGTGGCGGGACTACGAGCAGGAGCTTCTTCCCAAACTCAGAGCACTGCACCAGCGCATCCACACCGGCAGCTACAGGAGCAGGCCGGTTCGCCGTGTCTGGATCCCGAAGGCCGATGGCAGTGAGCGTCCGCTGGGCGTTACCGCGGTTGAGGACAAGATTGTCCAGGCGGCGGTGGTGAAAGTGCTGGAGTCGATTTATGAAGAAGACTTCCTGGGTTTCTCCTATGGATTTCGCCCTGGTCGAGGGCAACACGATGCATTGGATGCGCTGTCGGTTGGCATCCAGAGCCGCCGCATCAGGTGGGTGCTGGATGTCGATATCCGCGCATTCTTCGACACCATCGACCATGACTGGTTGATGTGTTTCCTGCAGCAGCGGATCGCCGACCGGCGCATCCTCGGGCTGATTGCCCGCTGGTTGCGCACAGGCGTGATGGAGGATGGGCGGCGTATTCCGGCACGGCAGGGGACACCGCAAGGTGCGCCGATCTCGCCGTTGCTGGCCAACATCTATCTGCACTATGTGATGGATCTGTGGGTGCGCCAATGGAGACGGCGGCACGCTCGCTCAGACATGATCATGGTGCGGTACGCCGATGACAGCGTGCTGGGTTTCGAGAGCCGTGGTGAAGCACAGCGTTTCCATCAGGCCCTGGAACGGCGGTTTGCCGATTTTGGCCTGACCCTGCACTCAGGCAAGACGCGCCTGCTACGTTTTGGGTGGTTTGCGGTGGAAGACCGGCGCAAGCGAGGTGAGGGGAAACCTGAGAGCTTCGACTTCCTGGGCTTCACGCACTACTGCTCGCGAGGCAGGAACGGATGGTTCGAGGTGGGGCGCAGAACCATCAAGAAGCGCATGGTGGCGACGCTCAAGGAACTCCGCGAGACGTTGCACCGGCGCCGGCATGAACCCATCCAGGCGCTCGGACGCTGGCTGAGCCGAGTCTATCGTGGGCACTGCAACTATTTCCATGTACCCGGTAATTCGCGGCAGGTGGAAGCCTTTCGCCGTGAGGCCATCGGCGCCTGGAGGCATGCCTTGATGCGGCGTAGTCAACGGCACAGGCTGACGTGGGAACGCATGAAGGTGCTGGCCAAGGCTTTCCTGCCGTACCCCCGGCAACTGTCGATGCATCCCTATCCAGTAGTCCGCTTTGGCGTCAAGACCCAAGGCAGGAGCCGTATGCGGTAATTCTGCACGTACGGATCTGTGCGGGGGGAGGCAGGCGACTGCCTTTCCTACCGCGACCAGTTCGTGAGCGCGGTTCGAAGGTTTGATACAAAGCGCGTTTGGGCTCTGAGCCTGTGCCGCAGGCATAATGCGCGGCACAATGTCCGCCGAGGGCGATGAGTCAGTGATGCGAATGACCTGGGATATTTTCTGTAGCGTTGTCGACAACTATGGCGACATCGGCGTGACTTGGCGGCTGGCTCGACAACTGGTGGCCGAGCATGATCTCGATGTGCGGCTGTGGGTGGATGACCTGACGGCGTTTGTGCGGGTTTGTCCGTCGGCAGACGTGCAGTTGGCCGAGCAGTGTCAGCAGGGCGTCAGCGTGCGCCACTGGCCTGCCGAGTGGCAGCCGGTGATGCCGGCGACGGTGGTTGTCGAGGCATTTGCCTGCACCCTGCCGGCTGCCTATGTGGCGGCCCTGGCGAGCGCGGCGCAGCCGGTGCTGTGGTTGAATCTGGAATACCTCAGTGCTGAGGACTGGGTCGCTGGTTGTCACGGCTTGCCGTCGCCCCAGGGTAATGGTGTGCAGAAGTTCTTCTTCTTTCCCGGTTTTGTCGAGGGCACTGGCGGTGTACTGCGCGAGGCAGATCTGTTGGTGCGGCGCGATAGCTTCCAGCAAGACCCCGCCGCGGAGCAGGCGTTCTTGCGCGGCTTGGGTGTCGATCCGGCGCCGGGCGCGCGGCTGATCTCGCTGTTTGCCTATGAAAATACGGGTCTGGATGAGTGGTTGCAGGTGCTGGCCGACGGCTCCCAGGCGTGTCATCTGCTGGTGCCGGAAGGGCGGGTGCTGGCGGATGTGCAGCGCTGGCTGAGGCTGTCGAGTTTGCATGTGGGTGCTATCGACGTGCGGGGCGCGTTGACGGTGCAGATTCTGCCCTTCGTCAGTCAGGATGATTACGACCGTTTGCTCTGGTGCTGTGACTTCAATGCAGTGCGTGGTGAGGATTCCTTCGTGCGTGCGCAGTGGGCGGGCCGGCCATTGCTATGGCACATCTATGCGCAGGCAGAGGGCGCTCATTGGGACAAGCTTGAAGCCTTTCTGGTGCTTTATCTGCAAGGCTTGTCGCCATTGGCGCAGGCTGCGCTGAGTGATTTGTGGCGGGCCTGGAATGCTGGGCAGGGCATGGCGGCAAGCTGGCAGGCGTTGCAGTTACACTGGCCGGAAGTGGCTGAACATGCCGAACGCTGGGCCGCACAGCAGGCCGCTCGACGCGATCTTGCTGCGGGGCTGGTGCAGTTTTACCTAAATTGGCTATGATACGCGGCCTAGAAATTCGTATTCCCCATCCAAATCCGGACATTAGTATGAAAACCGCACAAGAAATGAAGCCCAACAGTGTGGCCCTGATCGACGGCCAACCTTGGCTTATCCAGAAGGCCGAGTTCACCAAGTCCGGTCGTAACAGCGCCATCGTTAAAATGAAGCTGAAGAACCTGCTGAGCGGTTCTTCGACTGAAACCGTATACAAAGCTGACGACAAAATGGAACCGGTCATTCTCGACCGCGCCAAAGTGACCTACTCGTACTTCAGCGAGCCGAACTACGTGTTCATGGACGAAGAGTTCAACCAGTACGAGCTGAACCAGGATGACCTGGAAAGCGTACTGCCGTTCATCGTTGATGGCATGACCGACGTCTGCGAAGCCGTGTTCTTCGAAGGCAAAGTGGTTTCGGTTGATCTGCCGACCACCATCGTGCGTCAGATCGCCTACACCGAAGGTTCCGCCCGTGGCGACACCTCCGGCAAGGTGATGAAGCCGGCCAAGCTGAGCAACGGCACTGAAGTCAAAGTTGCCGACTTCTGCGAAATCGACGACTGGATCGAAATCGACACCCGTACCGGTGAGTACAAATCCCGCGCCAAAGCCCCGGTTTAATTTCCGGCGTTTTCCGCGAGACCAAAAGCCCGACCTAGCGTCGGGCTTTTTTATATCTGCATAAAAGCGCTCTGGTGAGCGTTCGCCCTAGAGTTTGAATCCCTCGACAATCTGCTCCGCCAATGCCTCACTTACAGGTGACTGACTGCGCGGATTGCGCAGTAGCACGATGCTGCAGTTGGGCAGCTCCGGCAGGCCTTCATGGTTGCCTAGGATGCGCAGGTCCGGGGTGATCAGGCTGCGCAGTTGTGCGGTTACCGCCAGGCCTGCGCCGACCACAGCCATGATCGCCGAGAGGCTGGGGCTGGTGTAGGCCACGCGATACGGGCGCTGCTGAGTGTCCAGGGCATTGCAGGCCCAGGCCCGACAGAAGCAATCACTGTTGAACATCGCCAAGGGCATGGGGCTCTGCTGGTGTGGACTGAAGCCTTGTGCCTCGGCCCAGACAAAACGCTCCTGGCGCAGCAGTTGGCCGATTTCGTTGCCCGGCATGCGGGTGACGATCGACAGGTCGAGGTCCTGGCGCTGCAGCAGTTGTGCCGACGACTCGCAATGCACCTCCACTTGCACCAGCGGATGGCTTTGCGCGAAGCGCGAGAGGATGCCTGGCAGAAAACGCATGACGTAGTCATCAGGCGTGCCGATGCGGACGGCGCCGACCATATGCGGCTCGCGCAGGGTGCTGAGGACTTCGCCATGCAGGTTGAGTATGCGCCGGGCATAGCCCAGCAATACCTGGCCCTCGGTATTAAGGCGCACCTGACGACCCTCGCGTTCGAACAGGCGCCGCTGCACCACGTCATCTTCCAGGCGTTTCATCTGCATGCTGACTGCCGACTGGGTGCGGTTCAGGTGCTCGGCCGCGCGGGTAAAGCCGCCGTGATCGGCAATGGCTACCAGGGTGCGCAGCAGTTCGGTGTCAATGCTGGGGAAGTTGGCCATTGATCAATCTCGCAGATGGCAAGCATAAGAAACATTCGTTGGATTGATGTTAAGCACAATTCGACACTGACGCCATCCACCAAGGGAGGGCGAAGTCATGCAGAGGTGCAGGGATTGGTTGTTTTACGGGCGGGCATTGGTCGCGCAGCTACGGCGCTGGGCGGAACTGGCGCGTCAGCGTCGGCAGTTGGCGATGCTTAGTGATAGCGCTTTGAAGGACTTGGGGTTGAGTCGGGCGGATACCCTGGAAGAAAGCGAGCGGCCGTTCTGGGATGACCCGCTCAAGCGTCGAGCGGGTCATCCCTGCCGCAGGCACGGCTTAGCGGCGTACCTGTTTCAGCGTTTCGGCAATTAGAAATGCCAGCTCCAGCGACTGGTCGGCGTTCATCCGTGGGTCGCAGTGGGTGTGGTAGCGGTCTGACAGGCCGTCTTCGGTGATCGGTCGGGCGCCGCCGATGCATTCGGTGACGTTCTGCCCGGTCATCTCGATATGAATGCCGCCGGCGTAGCTACCCTCGGCCTGATGCACGGCGAAGAACTGCTTCACCTCGGCAAGAATCTGCGCGAAGTCGCGGGTCTTGTAGCCGCTGGAGGCCTTGATGGTGTTGCCGTGCATCGGGTCGCAGCTCCACAGCACCTGGCGGCCTTCGCGTTGTACGGTCTGGATCAGGCGCGGCAGGCCGGCTTCGACCTTGCCGGCGCCCATGCGCACGATCAGGTTGAGGCGGCCGGGGTCGTTGTCCGGGTTGAGGATGTCGATCAGGCGGATCAGCTCCTCGCTGTCCATGCTTGGGCCGACTTTGACCCCGATCGGGTTGCCTACGCCACGCAGAAACTCGACATGGGCGCCGTCCAGTTGGCGCGTGCGGTCACCGATCCAGAGCATGTGTGCCGAGCAATCGTAGAAGCCGCCGGTGAGGCTGTCTTGGCGCACGAAGGCTTGCTCGTAGTTGAGCAGCAAGGCCTCGTGGGCGGTGAAGAAGCTGGTTTCGCGCAGTTGCGAGGAGCCGTCCATGCCGCAGGCGCGCATAAAGGCCAGGGTTTCATCGATGCGCCCAGCCAGGGCGTTGTATTTCTCGCCGAGGGCGGAGTTGGCAATAAAGTCCAGGTTCCACTGGTGTACCTGGTGCAGGTCGGCAAAGCCGCCCTGGGCGAAGGCGCGCAGCAGGTTGAGGCTGGCGGTGGACTGGTGATAGGCCTGCAGCAGGCGCTCGGGGTCCGGCACGCGGCTGTGTTCATCAAAGCCGATGCCGTTGACGATGTCGCCGCGGTACGCGGGCAGGGTCACGCCGTCGATGGTTTCATCGTTGGCCGAGCGCGGCTTGGCGAACTGGCCGGCCATGCGTCCGATCTTGACCACCGGGCAACTGGCGGCAAAGGTCATCACAATGGCCATCTGCAGCAGCACCTTGAAGGTGTCGCGAATTTTCAGGGCGGAAAACTCGGCAAAGCTCTCGGCGCAGTCGCCGCCTTGCAGCAAAAAGGCACGGCCCTGGGTGACCTCGGCAAACTGGCGGCGCAGTTCGCGGGCTTCCCCGGCGAACACCAGCGGCGGATAGCTGGCGAGCTTTTGCTCGACGGCCAGCAGGTGCGCGGCGTCCGGGTAGATGGGTTGTTGCTGGATCGGTTTGGCTTTCCAGCTCTCGGGGCTCCAGGCTTGCGACATCAGTGCTCTCGGCTTTTTCAGATGGACCAGGCGGGCATGGTAACCGAAGAGGCTGGCCGTTCAAGCCAATGGCCTGGATAGCCAGGGTCTATTGCTGCGCTTGATGGTCGCTGTCGGTGTTGCTGGAAAATGATTTAGCGCGTGACCCCGGCCGCGTTGTTCCGGGACAATTACGCCCTTATCCAACAGGGGCGGGTCATGCAAAAAGAGCAAGTCAGCGAACTGGTGCCGATTGCCGAGGTGACGGATGCCTTCGGGGTGATTCGCGTGGTCGAGATGGGTGGCTACCGCTTTCTCGAGTTCGGCGACTCGATCGAGCAAAGCTGCGTGTTTACCGGCGACCCCAGTTGGCTGGAATACGACTACACCCGTGCCATGTTGCTCGGCGCGCTCTGTCATGAGCGCCCGGAAACTGCATTATTTCTAGGGCTGGGCGCCGGCAATCTGACCCAGGCGTGCCTGAAGTTTCTGCCCCTGGAAGACGTCGAGGTTATTGAGCTGCGCCCGGATGTGCCGCGCCTGGCCATGCAATATCTGGGGCTGGAGGACGATCCACGGCTGACCATCCGCATCGGCGATGCCCTGGATTTGCTCGACAGTGCCGAGAGCACCGACCTGATTTTCCTCGACCTGTATACCGATACCGGGCCGGCTGTGGGTCATCTGGCCTGGAAGTTTCTGGAGAACTGCCAGCAGCGCCTGAATCCCGGTGGTTGGCTGATCATCAACCAGTGGGCGGCCAACGACGGCAAGCCGCTGGGGGCGGCGTTGCTGCGCGGGTTGTTTCACCGCCACTATTGGGAAATTCCGGTGAAGGAGGGCAACGTGATCCTGATCATCCCGGCTGATCTGGAGCAGACGTTGGATTTGCTCGATTTGCAGGCCCGCGACGAGCAGCTCGCGCCCCAGTTGGGTTACTCGCTGCTGCCGCTGATCAAGGCCGTGCGCCCGGCCTCTTAATTGCCCTGGAAGTTGCCGGGGCGGCGTTCGAGCATGGCACGCACGCCTTCCTGGGCGTCGTTGCTGCTCATCAGTCGGCGCATGGTGGCCGGCAGGCTGGTGCTGGCGGCGTCGACGCCCTCCTGCACGGCTTGGCGGGCCGATGCCAGGGTGGCCTGTACACCTAAGGGTGCCTGCGCGGCGATCCGTTCAGCGATGGCCAGGGCGCGTGGCAGTAGGTCTTCGCTGGCCATGACTTCCTGTACTAGGCCGAGGCGATAGGCTTCATGGGCGTCGAACTCATCCCCGGTCAGCAGCCAGCGCATGGCATTGCCCCAGCCAGCGCTCTGGTGCATGCGCAGGGTGGCGCCGCCGAACGGGAAGATGCCGCGCTGCACTTCCATTTGCGCGAAGCGGGTGTTGCTGGCACAGAGGTTGATGTCCGAGGCCAGCATCAGCTCGATGCCGATGGTCAGGCAGTAACCTTGGGCGGCGACGATGACCGGCTTGCTTACCCGTGGGCCGCCGAATACGCCCCAGGGATCGCAGGCGCCAGCCGGGAGTTGCCAGCCGGCGGCCAGGGTCGGGGCGATGCTGGCCAGGTCGAGGCCGGCGGTGAAGTGCTCGCCATGGGCAAACACGATCGTTACACGGGCGTCGCTGTTGCGTTCGAACTCGCCGTAGGCCAGGGTCAGGTCGTTGAGCAGATCCAGATCGAAGGCGTTGCGTTTGCTGGGCCGATCCAGGCCAAGCAGCAGGATGTGGCCACGTTGTTCACGGCTGACACGACCACTGGAGCTTGGCGACATGGCGGGAATCCTTGCTGAGTCTATAGAAGTGTGTCCGGTATAGCCGGCGCTTAGGCACTTGCGCAACTGATTTTGTGCGGGCTGGCGGGTGCGTGGCAAAACGCGCCGTTTGGCGGCAGGCGATCAGCTATTCGGTAAAAACTCACCTTTAGGTCAGGCTTTCAGGTATAGTGCGCGCCGGCCAAAACCTGGCCGCGTTCAGATGGTGCAATTTTTCCGAAGCCAACCCTTCGGTTGCTTGTCCGCTCAGCGGACAATATCTGACGATTCTTTCATCAATACGTTTTCGCAAATACTCGCCGACAAAGCTGCCAGGGTTACCTTCGGGTCTTACACGGCATGTGCCGCTTTGGAACATGGGTTTTTGCGGATGCACTAGAGGCAGACCCATGACCCAAGTAATCGGCGGCTTCGCCGCACTCGAACTTCACCCCAATATTCTTGCCGCCGTCATCGCCACGGGCTATGAAGAGCCGTCGGCGATTCAGGCCATGTCGATCCCGGTGATCCTGGCGGGCGAAGACATGATCGGCCAGGCCCAGACCGGCACCGGCAAAACCGCTGCCTTCGCTCTGCCGATCCTCAGCCGTATCGACCCGGCCAAGCGTGAGCCACAAGCCCTGATCCTGGCGCCAACCCGCGAGTTGGCCCTGCAGGTGGCCAGCGCCTTCGAAACCTACGCCAAGCAAATGCCCGGCGTGAACGTGATTGCGGTCTACGGTGGCGCGCCGATGGGCCCGCAGCTGAAGGCCATCCGCAATGGCGCACAGATCATCGTTGCCACGCCGGGTCGTCTGGTTGACCACATGCGCCGCGACGAGAAAGTCCTGTCGACCGTGCGCCACCTGGTCCTCGACGAAGCGGACGAAATGCTCAAGCTGGGCTTTATGGACGACCTCGAAGTGATCTTCAAGGGCATCCCGGCCGAGCGTCAGACCGTGCTGTTCTCGGCCACCTTGCCGCACTCGATCCGCGCCATTGCCGAAAAGCACCTGCGCACGCCCAAGCATGTCAAGGTTGAAACCAAGACCCAGACCGTGACGGCCATCGAGCAGGCGCACCTGATGGTGCATGCCGACCAGAAAATTTCCGCCGTCCTGCGCCTGCTGGAAGTGGAAGAGTTCGACGCCCTGATCGCGTTTGTGCGCACCAAGCAAGCCACCCTGGATCTCGCTGCGGCGCTGGAAGCCAAGGGCTACAAGGCCGCGGCACTGAACGGTGACATCGCCCAGAACCAGCGTGAGCGGGTGATCGAGTCGCTCAAAGATGGCCGTCTGGACATCGTGGTTGCGACCGACGTGGCCGCTCGTGGCCTGGACGTGCCGCGCATCACCCACGTAATGAACGTGGACATGCCCTATGACCCGGAATCCTACGTCCACCGCATCGGCCGTACCGGTCGTGCCGGGCGTACCGGTCGCGCCCTGCTGCTGGTAACCCCGCGTGAGCGGCGCATGCTGCAGGTGATCGAGCGGGTCACCGGGCAGAAAGTTGCCGAAGTGCGTCTGCCGGACGCCGCTGCCGTGCTGACTGCGCGGATCAAGAAACTGACCAGCAGCCTGGCACCGCTGGTGGCCGATGCCGAAGCCAGTCATGGTGATCTGCTCGACCGTCTGACCGCCGACATCGGCTGCACCCCGCGCGCCCTGGCCGCGGCCCTGCTGCGCAAGGCCACCAATGGCCAGGCGTTGACCCTGGCCGAAGTCGAGCGCGAACAACCGCTGGTGCCTAACAGCGCGCCGCGTGGCGAGCGTTCGGAGCGCAGTGGTGAGCGCGCCGAGCGTGGCGAGCCTCGTGAGCGTCGGGCGCCGATGCCGCTGGCTGAAGGCCGTGCCCGTTGCCGTACCGCGTTGGGTCTGCGCGACGGCATCGCCGCCAAGAACCTGCTGGGTGCCATCCTCAACGAAGGCGGCCTGGCCCGCGAAGCCATCGGCCGCATCCAGGTGCGCGAAAGCTTCAGCCTGGTCGAGCTGCCGGAAGAAGGCCTCGACCGTCTGCTCGGCAAGCTGAAAGACACCCGCGTTGCCGGTAAGCAGTTGAAGCTGCGTCGTTATCGCGAAGATTAATGCGCGCTAACTGAACAAGCCCCGCCTAGTGCGTAATGCCGTTCACTTAAGCCAAGTGAACGGCATTTTTGTAGCTCGGATGCAATCCGGGGCGCGGGTTATCCTGCCTTTTCCTTCCCGGATTTCATCCGGGCTACCTCTGTCGCACCTTAAGTGAACAGCATTGCCGCCTAGTGCGGGGCTTTTTCGTTTCTGCGTGGTGCTTAAACACTGGGCTAGTCGAAGCGGTAGATGTCCATGCCCAGGGCACCATAGCTAAAGCCCTGATGCACCAGGCTGAAACGCTCGCCGGCGGCGCGGGCGAAGAACAGCGGTAGCAGGTGCTCGTCGCTGGGGTGGTTGCGCTGGGCGTGGGGCGCCTGGCGGCGGTAATCCAGCAGAGCAGCCTCGTCGCCCCGTGCTAGGCGCTCGACCATCCAGTCGCGAAACTCCTTGGCCCAGGGCGCGATGCTCTGTGGGCCGGCCTGCCAGTCCAGCTCGCCGAGGTTATGGGTGATGCTGCCGGAGCCAATCAGCAGCACGCCTTGGCGGCGCAGCACACGCAAACAGTGACCGATGCGGTTTTGCAGGGCCGGGCCGAGACGGCTGGGTAGCGACACTTGCACCACCGGAATGTCGGCCTGCGGGTACAGCAGCGACAGTGGCACCCAGGCGCCGTGATCCAGCGGACGGGTTGGATCAATCTGCGCCGTCAGGCCGGCCGCGGCCAGCAATTCGACAACCTGGGCGGCGAGGGCGGGCGAGCCGGGGGCTGGGTAGTGAATTTGATAGAGTGGCGCCGGGAAGCCGCCAAAGTCGTGCAGCGTCGCCGGCTGGCGGGCGCCGCTGACATGCAGCTCGGTACTTTCCCAGTGCGCCGAGACCAGCAGGATCGCCATCGGTGTGGGTAAGTCGGCGGCCAGCTGACTCAGGGCGAGACCGCTGGCGCCGGGTTGCAGGGCCAGCATGGGGGAGCCGTGGGAGATAAACAGGCTGGGTAACATGGGGCGTTCCTGGGTGATAATCAGCCCATCTTCGCGGCGGGATATGCTCATATCCAGTCTAAATTTCTGGCCGTTTTGATCGAATTGGGAGGTGCTTGTGCACGAAGACTTCTGGCAGGCGCGTTGGGCGCGCAACGAAATTGGCTTTCATCTGCGTGAGGTGAACCCTTATCTGCAGCGCCATTGGCCTGAGCTGGGGTTGGCGCCAGGCGCGCAGGTGCTGGTGCCCTTGTGCGGCAAGTCGCTGGATATGGCCTGGTTGGCGGAGCAGGGCTATCGGGTGCTGGGCGTCGAGCTGGCGGAAAGTGCGGTGATCGCGTTTTTTGCCGAGCAAGAGCTGACGCCGCAAATCGATCAGCTGGGTGCTTTTTGCCGCTATCGGGCCGGCGCCATCGAGTTGCTGTGTGGCGATTTCTTCGCGTTGCAGGCCAGCGACGTGGCGGCATGTGCCGGTTTGTACGATCGGGCGGCGCTGATTGCCATGCCGGGGGGCCTGCGCGAGCGTTATGCGGCGCACCTGACGAGCATCCTGCCGAGTGCTTGCAGCGGCTTGCTGGTGACTCTGGATTATCCCCAGGCTGAGATGAGTGGGCCGCCCTTTGCGGTCGGCGAGGCGCTGCTGGCGAGTTTGCTCACGCCGCAACAGTGGGCCTGTGAGCTGCTGGAGCAGGCGGATGTGTTGGGGCAGAACTGGCGGTTCTTGCAGCGCGGTCTGACGCGCTTGGATGAGCGGGCGTATCGATTGCGCAAACGTTAAACAAAAAAAGGGCGACCCATGGGGCGCCCTTTTTCTTGCTGCTGGCGTTTAGTCGCGCTGTTGCAGGGCGCGGATACGGTCTTCCAGCGGCGGGTGGGTCATCAGCAGGCCCGCCAGGCCGTGCTTGAGGCCACCGTTGATGCCGAAGGCGGTGAGGCTGGAGGGCATCTGCACCGGCACTTCCTGTTCGGCGCGCAGGCGTTGCAGGGCACCGATCATGGCGTGGGTACCCGCCAGGCGGGCGCCGGCCTCGTCAGCCTTGAATTCGCGCTTACGCGAGAACCACATGACGATGATGCTGGCCAGAATGCCCAGTACCAGCTCGGCAAAGATGGTTGCCACGAAGTAGCCGATGCCGGGGCCGTCTTCATTCTTGAGCACAACTTTGTCGACGAAGTTGCCGAAGATCCGCGCGAAGAACATCACGAAGGTGTTCACCACGCCCTGGATCAGGGTCAGGGTGACCATGTCACCGTTGGCCACGTGGCCGATTTCGTGGGCCAGTACGGCTTTCACTTCATCAGGCGAGAAACGCTCCAGCAGGCCCTGGCTGACGGCCACCAGGGCGTCGTTCTTGTTCCAGCCGGTGGCAAAAGCATTGGACTCGTAGGCCGGGAAGATACCGACTTCGGGCATCTTGATCCCGGCATCACGGGCCAGCTCGGCCACGGTCTGCAGCAGCCACTGTTCGTGGCGGGTGCGTGGCTGGGTGATGATCTGCGTGCCGGTGCTCATCTTCGCCATCCACTTGGAGATGAACAGCGAAATCAGCGAGCCGGCAAAGCCGAACACGGCGCAGTAGACCAGAAGGCTGCCGTAGTTCTGCCCGGTGAAGCGGTCCACACCCAACAGCTTGAGGGTGATGCTGGCGATGATCAGCACCGCCATGTTGGTGGCCAGGAACAACAGAATGCGCATCATGGTTGAAGCAGTCTCCTTGAAGTAAACAGATCAGGCGGCGGCGCAACGGCTAAGGCACGGTGCGCAATACCCGCTTTACAGCGGCTTATATACGGGCGGGGCCCCAGGGGATTCAACCTGGCGACTATTTCAAACTGTGTCGCTGCCGTTCAGCGTGCCGGTAAACAGTTGCCGGGTGAGGCGCACCACGCGCTCGCTTTGCCGGCTGCTGAGGGCTTCGCGCAGTTGATAGGCGAGGGTGGCTTGCACGCGGCGCACACTGGGCGGCACGGCTTCGCCCTCGGCGATGACATGGGGCAGGCTGCGTGACAGACGCAGAAAGCCCTTTTCGCTGAGGGTGGCCTGATCCAGGGCGTCGTAGCCGATGGTGCTGTCGAAGCGGATATAACCTTCCTCGGCCAGCCACAGCAAGGTGCCCAGGCAACTCTGGTGGCGCGGGGTGGGCAGGCCAAACTCGTCGGGCTCTTCGCGGCCGATCAAGTCTTCAACATACAAGCCGATTTTGCGCGGGAAGCTCTGGTAGAGCAGGAGCATGCCGGCGGCGGCATCCTTGTAGAAATCGTCGATCTGCAGGTCCATGACTGTTGCGCGCCTTGCCGTCGTGAGGATCGAGTACCGTGTTCGCGGGTGCGGGCCAGCCGTTTTGCCTGGCCCGCGCTGCGCGTTACTGGCGATAGCTCTTGAGGAAGTTGCCGATGCGGCCGATGGCCTGCTCCAGATCATCGACGCGTGGCAGGGTGACCACGCGGAAGTGATCCGGCCACGGCCAGTTGAAGGCGGTGCCCTGGACGATCAGCAGCTTCTCGGAGAGCAGCAGGTCGAGGACGAACTTCTCATCGTTATGGATCGGGCAGACCTTGGGGTCGATCTTGGGGAAGGCATACAGCGCGCCCATGGGCTTGACACAGCTGATACCGGGGATGTCGTTAAGCAACTCCCAGGTGCGGTTGCGCTGCTCCAGCAGGCGGCCGTTGGGCAACACCAGGTCGTTGATGCTCTGGTAGCCGCCGAGCGCGGTCTGGATCGCATGCTGGCTGGGGACGTTGGCGCACAGGCGCATGTTGGCGAGGATGTCGAGGCCCTCGATATAGCTTTGCGCCTTGTGCTTGGGCCCGGAAATGGCCACCCAGCCGGAGCGGAAGCCGGCAATCCGGTAGGACTTGGACAGACCGTTGAAGGTCAGGCACAGCACGTCCGGGGCCAGGGAGGCGGTGCAGATGTGTACGGCGTCGTCGTAGAGAATCTTGTCGTAGATCTCGTCGGAGAACAGCACCAGGTTGTGCTGGCGGGCCAGCTCGACGATCTCCAGCAGCACTTCTTTGGAGTACACAGCGCCGGTCGGGTTGTTCGGGTTGATCAGCACCAGGGCCTTGGTGTTGGGGGTGATCTTGGCACGCATGTCGGCAATGTCAGGGAACCAGCCGGCCTGCTCGTCGCACAGATAATGCACCGGGTTGCCGCCGGAGAGGGCCACGGCGGCGGTCCACAGCGGGTAGTCGGGGGCCGGGATCAGCACTTCGTCGCCGTTATTGAGCAGCGCCTGCATGGCCATCACGATCAGCTCGGAGACGCCATTGCCCAGGTAGATGTCCTCGATGCCGACGCCTTCCACCTGCTTTTGCTGGTAGTACTGCATCACCGCCTTGCGCGCGCTGAACAAGCCTTTGGAGTCGCTGTAGCCCTGGGCGGTGGGCAGGTTGCGGATCACGTCCAGGAGGATTTCCTCGGGCGCCTCGAAGCCGAAGGGGGCCGGGTTGCCGATGTTCAGCTTGAGGATGCGCTGGCCTTCGTCTTCCAGGCGCTTGGCGTGCTTGAGCACCGGGCCGCGAATGTCGTAGCAGACGTTGGCGAGCTTGTTGGATTTGCTGATCTGCATGGAAATGATCCTGAAAGAAACAAACGCCGCGGAAAAATGCTGCAACAGACCCTGGCTGGCCAGCCTTGGCAGTGCTTGGCGTGGGTGACAAACTGGGGGCGAATCATACGTTCGGGCCGACCTTGGGGAAAGGGACAGACCGGGCTTTTTTCTGCGTGGCGAGGTGCCCATGGAAAAGTTGCAAAAACCGCTACAGGCCTGGCGTGAGCAGTTGTCCGAGGCCGAGTTTCAGGTGTGCCGACTGAAGGGCACTGAACGACCGTTTTCCGGCGCCTATCACGCCAGCACGTTGCCGGGGCGTTATCTGTGTACCTGCTGTGGTGCGCCGCTGTTTGATGCGGCGGCCAAGTTCGATGCCGGCTGCGGCTGGCCCAGTTACTTTCAGCCAGTGACCGCCAGCGCGGTGCTCAATCAGGCCGACCACAGCCATGGCATGCAGCGTACTGAGGTGCTCTGTGCGCGCTGTGATGCGCACCTGGGCCATGTGTTTGATGACGGTCCGGCGCCGACCGGCCTGCGTTACTGCATCAACTCGGTGGCGCTCAAGTTCCAGCCGGCGGCGCACTAGATGAGGCTAGGGTCTGTTCCCGTTTCATCGCGAGCCGCGTTGCCGCGAGAAATGGTCCCCGGTTAGGCGCAGGACGCAGGTAATGGTTATTCCCTTATCA
>Ga0209343_10005460_pt1 | contig 15409 bp, 11 predicted proteins | sample RifCSPlowO2_02_FD_184026 | JGI IMG/M metagenome (GOLD analysis project Ga0209343, IMG submission 184026) | Groundwater microbial communities from Rifle, Colorado - Rifle CSP2_plank lowO2_0.2 (SPAdes) (version 2) | ecosystem: Environmental > Aquatic > Deep subsurface > Groundwater | place... | reverse complement strand
GATGGCCATCACTTTCGGGTCTGACGCCAGCTTTTTATAAAAATCGTAATCAAAAACCTCCTCCCGCGAAGTGAATTCGTTTCCTTCGGGACCTAGTTCGTCTTTGTCATGATAAGACTTTGAAGTATGGATGGGATGCAAACCCACAGCGGCGTAAACGCCTTCTGGATATTTACGCGCGAGATCAACGGCGCTTTGTGAGGTGTCTTTCTGCGTGCCGACATTCATCATCCAAGTTTCATTTTCCAGCGCGCGCTTTATAACCCCGTCGCGGTCGGCGTCAAAAGCGGAAAAGTTCACATGCGCGTGGATGTCTATGTATTTGGGGGTCATAGTTGTCTTCCTCTCCCCCTTACTAAGGGGGAGATTGAGAGGGGGTCAGAATTTAAAGACCCCTTCCTTACCCTCCCCTTAGTAAGGGGAGGGTAAATTCAATTAATTTATAATCACTTCTCCAATATCTTCATCTAAAGAAAAAACTTTTTAGTTTTTATTTTCATAAATTACTTTGTATCTTGAGCAACACTCCATTCATATTAGTATTTATCTCCGCATTTGTAAAACGGAAAACTTTTATATTTATTCCTTTAAAATAATCGCTTCGCACTTTATCATATTCTTCCGTATCTTTTTTAAAATGTTGAGAACCATCAATTTCTATAATTAATTTCTTTTTTGGACAATAAAAATCCGCGATGTATCCACCAATGCTGTGCTGACGGCGGAATTTTAGACCGAGCTGCTCTCGGCGCAATCTGGACCAAAGCAATACTTCCTGCGGTGTTTGTTTATTCCTCAACTCAGCTCGTCTATTTTTTAATTTTAAAATGTTATATACAAGTGTCATTGTATTTTATTCCCCTCCCCCTTGATAAGGGGGAGGATGGGTGGGGGTCTGAATTTAGACCCCTCCTCAATCCTCCCCTTAGTAAGGGGAGGAGGAAATCCTATTCTTTTCTCAAGAAAAGCGACTCGGCTGGCATTTTATTTAATTTTATCGTTTCTTTAATTAATTGGGCCGTGTCGGGCAAAAGAATTTGAAGCATCGGTATAATATTCCAAAGACCTAAAATAAGATTTCTTATAATCTCCCTCCCCTTTTCCGCGTCGGTTTTGATAAGGGAAAACGGCTGGGTTTTTTGTATTTCCGAATCCAGTTTGCCGATTTTGTTCCAAACAAAATCGGCGGCTTTGTTTGTTTCAAACTTTTCCAGCGCCGATGAAAATTCCGGCGGTAAATTATCCGCCAGCGGTTCCAGAACCGGCGCCACCAGCGCGCTCTCCGCCATTTTCATAATCCGCGAAACAAGATTGCCAAGTCCGTTGGCTAAGTTTGCATTATAAGCTTCTTTAAATTTTTCGGGTGTGTAATCGCTATCTTCAAACGGATGCAGTTCGCGCAGGACAAAATAACGCACTGCGTCTGCGCTATATTCCTTCACAAGTTCAAACGGGTCGGCGATGTTGCCAACCGATTTAGACATTTTCTGTCCGCTGATATTTATAAATCCATCAATCACGATTTGTCGCGAGGTTGGAAGTCCAGCGGCCATAAGCATTGCTTGCCACATAGCCGACTGTTGGCGCAAATTGTCTTTACCACAATATTGCGTAGGCGTGCCGTTTACCCAGAATTTTTCAAAAAGATTTTCCTCTCCTAGACTACCACCCCCTGCCCCTTCCTTGCTAAGGAGGGGGGAAGTTCCCCACCCCAAGGCTGAAATATAATTAGTTAACGCATCAAACCAAACATACATCACCTGCGAAGAATCATCGGGTACTTCCACCCCCCACGGCATTTTTTCCTTCAAACGCGAAATGCTAAAATCCTGAAGTCCGCTTTCCATAAACTTTTTTATTTCACGAAAACGGTTTTCTGGCACAACAAAATCCGGCGTTTTTTTATAAAACTCCAGAAGTTGATTTTGAAAAGCCGAAAAACGAAAAAAATAATTTTCTTCTTCTATTGTTTCAAGCTCGCGAGCGGGGTGTACTGGACAACGACCGTTTTCAAGTTCAGATTCGGTTTTTTCCAGTTCGCAACCCACGCAATATTTAATGGCATAATTCTTTTTGTAAATATAGCCGGCCTTATGGCAAATTTTCCAGAATTCCCGCGCCGCGCGTTCGTGGCGCGAATCAGTCGTGCGTATAAAATTCACTTCCGGCAAAATCCCAAGCGCTGGCACAAGCTCGCGAAAGCGCGTGGCGCGCGCGTCACAATAACTCTGTATGTTCTGGCCCGCCCGCGCCCCGCCTGCGCGGGTAGGAGGCAGGCCGGCTTTTTGCGCCGCTTGCCAGATTTTCAACCCGTGTTCATCCGTACCGGTGTTAAAAAAAATATCAAAACCTTGTGTTTTTTTAAAACGCGCAATTACATCCGCCCGTATAAGTTCCATAGCAAAACCTAAATGTGGATCGGAATTCACATAGGGAAGCGTGGTAGTTATGTAAAAATTTTTAGCCATTACCTCCAGCGCGGGTGAAAATTTTTTTCTTCTCAATGTCATTCATAAATTCAATAATCACGGTGGCCATAGGCACAGCCAGAATCAAGCCCCAAAAACCGGCCAGCTTGGCGCCGATTAAAATCGCTAAAATCACCGCCAATGTGGAAATGCCCACGACTTTCTGCACGATTACCGGATATAACAAATAGTTTTCAAATTGTTGGATAATTATATAAATGCCGGCCACAATTAATGCCAAATTGAGTCCGCCATCCAGGTAGGCCAAACCTACGGCCGGTATGCCGGCCAAAATCGAACCAAACGGCACCAACTCCAGCACGGCCGAAAGCAAGGCAATAACCAATGCATAACGCACGCCAAAAAGAGTCAGTAAAAGATAAACTAAAACACCTATAATAAGACTTAAGACCAGCTGGCCTTTTACCCACTGGGCAATTTTGCGTTCACTGCGCCGCCAAAGATCCACCGCATAATCTTCATGTTTATTAGGTACCACAATGCGAAGAAAATTTTCAATGCCACGATCTTGCATGGAAAGATAGAAAGAAATTACTATAACTAAGATTAAGTTCACAATACCGCCGAAAACAAAACTCAAAGTTTCTAAAACGCCTGAAGATAAACTTTGTATTAAATTTCCGGCACTTTGAAAAAAATTAACCAACGAGCCAGTGTGAACTAAATTACTCACGGTCTCTCCAGCGCTAGAAACCGGCTCTAGATTTATATTGCTCAAAAAGCCGGATTGGGGTAAAAGTTTAGCGACCGACGAAACCACGCCCGAGATTTCTTCGGCCAGCACAGGCACGGTCGCATACAAAACTCCGCTCAGTAAAACAATGGAAATTATATAAATTAAAATAACCGAAAATACACGCCCAAAACCATAGGAACGCAATCTCCGGCCGGCCGCTTCCACAAAAGAAGCAATAACGATAGACGTTAAAAAAACCAACGCCAAATCGCGTATCAAATAAAGAACATAGGCTAAAAGCGCGAACAGGGCCACTTTAACTATGACCCAAGCATTGATATTAACTTGCGGAGTATCCTCGCGGGGCATAGAACTAATATAACACTAATTTCGAGATTTTTAAACCTGTAGGGCGCGGCGGAAAAGAGTGGTGTTTTTAAAAGGCCCGACTATCGCCAAACTAAGTTTTCGGGTTTGGAAAATCTGGCGCGCCAAGTCGCAGACTTGGCGCGCGGAAACCGCGCGGATTTTGCGCTCCTTTTCAGCCGGCGTTTCCAGTTTACGCCGAAGCACTTCCTGTATACCACAGAAAAAAGCCGTATCATCGGAAGATTCCAATCCCATTTTGAGCCCACCAATAATATGCTCCTTTGTTTTGGCTAATTCACTGTCAGGAAGCAACTCATTTTTAAAACGCCGACATTCTTCCAAAATAGCTTTAAGCGCCAGCGGGGAACGACTGACATCGACGCCGGTGAAAACTTCCAAATAGCCATGATCAGTAAAAGCGTCCGCCCCAGCACGCACGTAATAACAAATTCCCATCTCCTCGCGCAAACGCTGAAAAAGTCGCGAGCTCATACCCGAACCAAGCGCGGCCATAAGCACGGTCAGCACCGAATTGCGCGAATCAGCCGCGCCAAAAGTGCGAAACCCCAGCGCAAGGTGTGTTTGATCGGTTTTTTTATGTTCTATTCGCGCGCGCGGACTTGCTTGATGTTCTCGCACCGGTAATTTGCCATGTTTGCGACCAAGAGAAATATTAGAAAATTTCCGTTTAACTTCATTAAGCACCGCGGTTTCACTGACCGCGCCGGCTACGATGATAATTGTGGCGCGCGCCACGTAATGATCTTTGCGATATCGTAAAAAGTTTTCGCGTGCCATGGCGCGCACGGTTTCCGGCCGGCCGGCGATGTTCCAGCCGGCCGGCTGATCGCCATACAAAACTTCCGCCAACAATTCAGGCGCGCGGCGTTGGGGCGTGTCTTTGTACATATTTATTTCCTCCACAATCACACCTTTTTCTTTTTCAATTTCGGCTTCCGGAAAAGTTGGATTGAGATAAAGATCGGAAACAATATCAAAAATCTGCCGGAAATGCTTGGAGTCGGCTTTAGCATAATAACCAGTGTATTCCTGTCCGGTGAAGGCGTTGTATTGCGCGCCTAACCCATCAAGTTCTTTGGAAATATCTATAGCCCGCGGGCGTTTTATCGTGCCCTTAAAACACATATGTTCCAAAAAATGCGACAGCCCGGAAATTTTCTTGATTTCGTATTCTGATCCGGTTTCCACCAACACTAAAGACGTGACAGTGGGATTACCCTTCATCGGCACGGTAATGACCCGCAGTCCATTCGATAGAATTTTTTTACTAAAAGTCATATCTGGAATTATATCAGATAAATAAAAAAAACCGACAAGAGTTGTTCCCGCCGGATTTTTAACTAAAAATCTTTTATTCTATTTTTCTTTCCATTAACTGGCTTAGCATTTTCTTAATAATACCCTCAAAATCTTTTTCAGGTGGTTTAGGGTTTTCTAATCTGTATCTTGAGGGATTATCACGAACGAAAAATAAACTTGTTTCGCTAATACGATTACCATTACCATCATAATCATACATTATTGCGTTAATAGTATCGCAAAAACTGACAAAATATAATGTCAGCCGGTTAAGCGCGTCATATCGATATTGAATTAATTGAAATGAGCATGGATTTATTTCTTCAGAGAGATAGGGGGCAATAAATTTTTTCTCAATATAATAAGCTTTTAGGGTGTTCGCTTGGGAAAAAGAATAAGTGGGAAGAAATAAAACTATTCCCACCAAAACGGCGATGATTGATAACACTATTGTTTTCATTTTTTAACCCCTCCAAAGGTTTAGTTTTGATTTATGAATTAATTACAAAGAATCTGTTGATGATGTTACTAACTAATACCCTTCTTTGTCAAGGTCGTCTATTTATAAATATCATGACTGCCAATTGCGTGGAATCGCACAAGATCCCCGTCAATAAAAGTGAAGCCGATGCGGTAATTGTAAGAAATGGAAAAAGCCCAATATTCTTTCATTGTTCCGTGCAGTTTGTGTGTCTTTAATTTGGAATCAAAAGGATTTTCTCTAAATAATTTCTCACATTTAAGGGCAGATTCTTTTGCATCCTTGGGTAATTTTTTAAATTGCCTTGTGAATTTTGAAGAGTATTCAATTTGCATAAATTTACATGAGATCTTTAAGTGAACGAAGTTTCTTACCCTTACCGGCGGCAAACTCTCGTTCGCTTTCCATGATATCTTTGATGAGTTTATCATTCTCAAGGGCTCGAACGGCATCACGAAAAAACTCGCTGACTGAAGTATATTTATAATCTTTTATCATGCGATCCACATTCTTTTTCTGAATAGGTGGCATTGATATATTTAATGTTGTTCTCATACGCCTAAAGTGTAGCAAATTGTGCTACAGGGTGTCAATATACTCCACAAAGACGTATGCGGAGGGAACCCTTCGTATGGTTTCGGGCGATCCAACTTGCCAAAGCAAGGCTTTGGCAGAATGGTCTTAATGATAAATATACCATAAATAAACGGGAAGATGAAAAGAAAAGCCGGCTATTATATGGTTATACAACAAGCCGGCTTGAATCAGTTTAATAGTCCTTAGGTAAATTTTTAATAAAATTTACTTTTAAGTCCGAGGTTGATTTAGTACCTGTGTATTTTTTCTCAAAGAAATAAAATACGCTCGAGATAAAAAATTTACTCTTCCAAAAAACACCCTCTTCTTCGAAATCGTAACTCAAACCAAATATCTTACTAAGTCGGTCTTCGTATTTATCCATACTATCCCAAACACTATTAAATTGTTCCAGATATTGAATACCGTGCCGAGAGACATTGCTTTCTATTTGAGTGGCCGCTTTCTCCAAGAGATCGGCGAATGGCTGTCCGCCGATAGATAAAAGTATCTTGTCCTCAAGATTATATACTCTGATTTCTTCTTTTACTTGGCTTTCAATATCGTAGAGAGAATAATTGCCTTGGTGAAAAGATAGGGCATGACTGCCTTCATGCAAGAAAACTAATCCTTTTGATAACCAACTCAATTTTTCACCCCCTTTGATGACAAGAGTGCGCGCTAGGGCATTAAAGAAAGCTAGAAAAAATCGGCGTTTCTTAATTTCCAAGACTTCCGGACAAAAATCAGAAGCAAGAACCGGGAATACCGCCAACTCGGGACTTGTTTTGGGAATAGGAAGACACTCCGAATCAAGAGTAATTACAATTGAATTTTTCTTCAAAAATTCAACGATCCGACCAACCTCATCATTGCCGGTAATTCGATAAATGGTGTCGGCGAGATCCATAAAAGAATTATAGATGGACTTTCTTTGTTCATAGATGTCCGGTAAAATCTGTTTCTCTATTTGTTGTTGGGGTTCGGGTTTTTGTTCTTTTGATGAATCATTCACATCACAACTGGTAATAACCAGCAAAGTAATGGCCAAGAAATATTTTCTCATAAGTTTAGGTTTTATAGATTTACAAAAAACAATAAATCACTATCGTATAATATCACATTCTTAAAAACTAGTCCAGAATTTCGTTTTCACAAGAGCGACTCTGACATAACTGTCAACCTGCCACGTTGACATTGATGTTGACATTGAATTTAACTACAATGAAGTGTAGTTAATTAAGTTAATTAGTTAATTAGATTATCTCTTTACATTACAAGAACCGTTCTTGAAAATTAATCTATAATATTTTCTCTTTTATATATTCCTTCAACTCCGTCACTTTCACCCTCTCCTGCGTGCCGGTGTCGCGGTCGCGGACGGTGACGGTGTCGTCTTGAGGAGTGTCAAAATCAACGGTAACGCAGAAGGGCGTGCCGATTTCGTCCTGCCGGCGATAGCGCTTGCCGATGTTGCCGTTGTCGTCAAATACTATATTGGGAATTTCTTGTTTAAGATTAGCGTAGATTTCGCGGGCTTTTTTAACTAATTCTGGTTTGTTATGCAGAAGAGGGAAAATTGCTACTTTGACCGGCGCCAGCGTTGGCTTTAATTTGAGGAAGACGCGTGGTTCGTTTCCAAGATTGTCTTCGCTGTAAGCCGAAAGAAGCAAAGCCAAAAACGCGCGGTCAGCGCCAAAAGTCGGCTCAATAACATGTGGAATTATTTTCTCGCCCGTATCTTGGTCTTGATAAGAAAGATTATGATTTTTTAAATCAAAATCGGCACGATAAGCCAAGCCAAAAAGTTCTTTTTGTCCGAAAGGATATTCAAATTCAAAATCCACGGTGTGGGAAGAATAGTGAGCGCGTTCTTTCTCCGGCACTTCAACATCGTGAACCCGCGACATGTCCAAACCGATTTCTTCCATCCATTCCATCATTTCATCTTTCCAATATTCAAAAAATTTCTGCCATTCATTTGGTCGAACAAAATACTCTATTTCCATCTGATCAAATTCGCGCTGACGGAAAAGAAAATCCCGCGGAGCAATTTCATTGCGGAAAGCCTTGCCTATCTGGGCAATACCAAAAGGAAGTTTAGGATGAAAAGCATCCACGGTGTTTTTAAAATTTACAAAAATTCCTTGGGCCGTCTCTGGACGCAGGTAGGAAGTGGTAATCTCTTCTTTTTTGGCGCCGATTTGTGTCTTGAACATCGTATTGAATTTCTCGCCGTTTTCCAATGGATCGGCAAAGCCGGCCACATGACCTGAGGCCTCCCAAACTTTTGTATTCATCAAAATTGCCGCCCGAATTCCGTACACATCTTCGCGCGCGGCTACAAATTTATTCCACCATGACTGCTTGATATTGTGCAAAAGTTCGTTGCCTAAATGCCCATAATCCCAAGTGCCGGCCAATCCGCCATAAATTTCCGAACCCGGAAAAACAAAACCTCGCCTTTTGCACAACGAAACTATTTTTTCCATCAGATTTTCCTTTATTTTTTCTTCTTTCATAATTTATATATTACTGCACTACTCGCCCATCCGACGTTGGGCCCCCTTCATTTTTCAAATTCGTTGTAATTGAACCTTTTTTGCCTTCAATTAAAGCACCTGTAAACTGATCGCGTCCCCGGAAATAACTGTCATAAAGAACTATAGGCGCGCTCCCGATCTGTGAAAGTGAAGGTCGAAGCGAAACTTGAAAAGCGGCTTCGCGCGGGGCCTCGGATAATCCAGTGCCTTTTTTCACCAACCCCACCTTCCACACAACTTCGCGCCCTGATTCATTATAAGAAATGTTTTCCGTGGTAGGCGAAGTTATGCCGAGCCAGCGCACATAAGCCGGCAAGGATGCTTTTACTTCCGCGTCTGAAATATTATTAGAAGAATTAGTCATTGACCATTTAACAGTATAAGTAGTTTCCTGTTCAGCGCGGGGCGGAACGGGTCCAGAATTAACAAAAGGTCCAGAAGAAAAAAGAACTGCGGGAATAATTTGGAAATCAGAATTTATTTTTATCGTTTTTCGTTCTATGTTTTCAATTTCCTGCACAACATTGCCGTCGAAGGGTTGTTTGCCCTTTACGCTGATTTCAATAATAATTTCCGGATTTTCAATCAAAGACATGGAACCGAAAAGGGGTGCGGATGACATGAAAAAATTAAGATTTTCACTGGCGCTGGGTTCTAAAGACGCGAGCGGGGGGTAACTATTTTTGTCCCAAATAATGACATTGTCTAAAGAATCGTAGAAACCGCTGAACGGCTGTAAAGAAGATTTATCCAAAGCATTTCCAAAAAACCGAGCTCTGATTTCCACATCGTCCACCCGCGTCGGCAGATTGTTAACCAAAGACACTCCGACATTGATTTTAGACCCGCTTTTCACAAAATATTCTTCTTGGTCGCGGTCATTAACAGTAAGTTTAGATTCCAAGAAAGGTTTTTTTATGAGAACAGTATGCAACACTGAATTATAAAGCACTCCGATGGCCGAAGTATCGTGTGAATCTTGCGAACCACTAAAAATACGAAAAGAACGCTCGTCACCATCCTGACCCATAAGTACGCCTTTCACGGAAATTGTTTTTTCCATACCGGGCGCCAAATCGCCCAAATTCCAAAAATTATCGCCAACCATAGGATCCGGACTTGTTTCTTTAAGTCGAAAACCGGTCGGATATTCTATCTTGAGTCGAATGTTTTTTGCCGGAGCTTGAGTATTTAAAATAGTTTTTATATTTAGAGTAATTTCCTGATTAGAATTTATTTCGGTTGGAGCGTCTATGGTAAGCGAAAGCGGCGCGGCGCTCATATTAACACCGAAACTGCGTTCTTTGGTAAAAATGGCATTGGAATTTTCCAAACGATATTCCAAAGTTATTTTAACATCTTGGATACTGCCCTGCGGACCAAAAAGAATAAGTTTTACGGCGCTGGACACGGTCTCGCTGGCGGCAATCGCGCCCAAGGGCAAACGAATAATTTCTTTCTCACCGCCCGTGCCTTTAGGATATTCCACAACTAAATCACTGAACTCAAGCCCGGTGTTATTTTTATTAGTTATCTCCACCTTTAGAGGCAACTCTTCACCGCCGGCGACAAAAGCATTACCCAAAACAGCAATTTCTATATTTTCCGAAGAAACCGTGTTACCGCCCGTAAAAAATCTTAAAGAAGTAAAACCCGCTGCCGCCAGGAAAAAAACTGCCGCCAGAATAAAAAACTTTTTGAAAATTGGGGAACGGGTTTTTAATTTAGGGCTCATATTAACTGGTCTTGTGTTTTCCGACCAAGAACCGGGCGCGGATAAATTTTCCCTATGCAGAACAGCTTCCCGCCTTTTGCGAATAAGTCGTTCATCGCGGGAATATAAACGTTTTTTTAATTCTTCTAAGCGATTGGAATCACCGTTATCTTCAATTTCAGACATATCACATTAAATTATAACATGTATTTAAAGATGGCTCTCACGCAAGGCACGGTTGATTTCCATAACAACGGTTCGTCGGCGCGGAGTCATGCGCGCCAAAAGCTCGCGATTAAGGGGTGAGGTTATGGCTTCAGCAAAGTGCTCGGGCGCGCCTACGTAACCCAAGTGATGAAGAATGCGCAACACTAGACAGGCCTCGGTTGAAGAAAGCTCTATCAAGGTAAGTCGCGCGTTAGATAAAACCGCCAGCGCAGAAAGAAAATCGGTGAAAATTTTCGGATTGCTTTCTTCTTCAGGGCACAGGCGTTTTAGAAGACGGGCAGTATTTTTAATTATAGTGAAAGCCGGCGGATTTTGAAAAATACCCGGAAAGCGCTCCCGCAAGGAAACGCCGGTCAGGCGCCAAACCTCGCGACCGCGTACCATCTCAATACGCACATGCGCGAATTCCTGAAGAGAAGGCCGGAGTTTGGAAGAAATTCGGCGTACGCCTTGAGCAAAAACTGAGACCAGCCCGCGCTCGCGCGTAAGCACTAAAAAGCGTCGGCTGGCATCCCCCGCCGGCCGGCTACCTAAAATTATTCCTTCGGTTTTGTAAATTTGGTGCATTTGGATTAGATGTTAGTTTTAATTTGAATTTTAAATTTTAAATCGCCAATTTTAATTTCTTCTCCCGTCCGCGCAAGCAAGTTGTCATTTTCCGAAAATTCTATTTGGGGAGCCGAAACTGCCTTTTTGAGGTCGGTTTCAAATCTTTGGATTAGGGCCTTGCCGACATTATCAGTTTCAATAATAAGAGTGATTTTATCATTGGGTGCGAGTTTTTCTTTTTTACGCAGATTTTGGATGGCACGCGTAAGTTCGCGCAAATCGCCCTCGCGTTTGAGTTCGGAGGTCATTGTTGTCCAAAGTAAAACATTTTCATCTATATTTTGAGATTCAACAACTTCTTTTACGTTTAATTCATCTTTTATTAATTTAATATATTCAGCATTAAGTTTACAATCTTTCCATACTTCTAATTTGGCGAGCGGTTGGCGAACCGGAATGCCTTCGCGTTGGCGCGCTTCTAATCCTAACGAAACTATTTTTCTTACTTGTTCCATGTTTTCTAAAACTTTTTTATCTTTTTTAAAAATATTTAAGATGTCAAAGGGAATCTTTGACATATTAGGCCAATTCTCTAAATGCACGCTTTCTAACTTTCCGCCGACTCTTTTGTAAATATCCTCGGCTAGAAAAGGCGTGAAGGGCGCTAAAAGTTTAGATAATTCTAACAGAACAAAGCGGGTGGTTGCCAAAGCAGAAAAACGATCGTTTTTATTATCGCTCTTAAATCGGTCCCGCGACCGGCGCACATACCATTGCGATAAATCAAGAATAAAATCTTTAAGCGCGCGGGCGGGCTCCAGAATTTTATAATTGTTCAAACTTCCGGTGGAACCTGAAATTAGTTCGTTCAATCTCGCAATAATCCATTTATCCAGAATATTTTTTGAATTTTCTGAAACCAGACTTCTGTCTGCATACAATTCATAAAATTTAACTATATTTTCTAAAATGGTAAAATTTCTTTTTATTTCTTCTACCGTTTTCTCGTCAAAATTTTTCGGGTCGCCGGGCTGATTAACGCTATACATCCAGAAACGCAAGGTGTCCGCGCCGTATTTATCCATCAAAAGCCACGGGTCTAAAATATTGCCGAGCGACTTGGACATTTTTTTACCTTTAGCATCCAATAAAAGTCCCAAACAAATAACATTTCTATACGGTGTACCGCGTTCCATAAGCGTGGCCACGGCCAAGAGTGTGTAAAACCATCCGCGTGTCTGGTCAATGGCTTCGGCGATAAAATCGGCCGGATATAAGAAGTCAGACTTCAAAAGCAATCCAAGGTCTGACTTCGAATTTTGCGCAAAAGGCATAGAACCGGAATCCAGCCATACGTCCATAACTTCTTTCACGCGCCGCATTTCTCCCCCGCAAACGCAATTCAATTTAACTTCATCAATCATGGGGCGATGCAGATCCGGTTCATAATTTTCGTTGTGGGGGAGTGGGGTAAAAGGTAATTCTAAAATTTGTGCGTTTTTTAGATATATCATCTTGTCAATGTTTTGTGACAAATTATCTAGATATAATCCCTGTACAATAAAACCTAGGGCTTGTGCCATGCCAGCATGTCCCACAATAAAGATATTCTTGTTTGAATATTTTAATTCAATCTCATAAATAAATTGGCCTACCCTTTTAACAACTTGCGCAAAACTTTCTCCGTCCGCTAGAACTTCTCTAGGATTATGCGTGTAGTCTTGATAAAAGTATTGCTGAAAAACGGAACGGGGTTTACCCTCAAACACAGAACTTGTTTCCCATTCTCTGATTTGATCATTGTATATAACATTTTCAATTGGAAATTTGGTGTGTTCGCAGACTATTTGCGTTGTTTCTCGTGTTCTTTTTAAAGGAGAAGAAATAAAGATATCTATTCTTTCATTAAAATTTTTAATACCTTCTTTAATTTGCTCCTTTCCTTTTTCAGTTAGAGAGGCGCTCAAATAGAGGTCTTTATAATGAAAATCTTTAGTATTATTCTCCGCCTGCCCGTGCCGCATGACGAAATATCGGTTGCCGGATTTTACGGATTTTTCTTTAAGTTCGGCCAAAGAACCGATAACTTCTTTCTTGTCGCATTTTTGACAAACCCAAACCGGCAAAGGCGTGCCCCAAAAACGCTCCCGCGAAATAGCCCAATCCTTGACTTCAGTCAGCCACTCTCCGAAACGACCGTTTTTTATATGTTCTGGAATCCAGTTAACTTTTTTATTTTCGCGCAACAATTCGTTCCGCAGAGCGGACATTTTTATATACCAAGAATCACGCGCGAAATAGATAATCGGCGTTTTACAGCGCCAGCAAAAAGGATAAGTATGAGTGATAATCTCATCTTTCAACAAAAGACCGCGTACGCGCAAGTTTTCAATAATATCTTTGTCCGCGCTCTTGACGAATTTTCCGGCAAAATCTTTTACCTCCGGCAAAAATTTTCCTTCCTCATCAATTAAATGTTTTTTCGGAAGACCGACTTTAGTGCCGAGAACAAAATCATCCGCGCCGTACATAACAGCCGTGTGCACGATTCCCGAACCTTCATCGGTTGAAACAAAATCAGCCGAATAAATTTTAAAAGCATTTTTTAACTTTTTCTTCTCATTCGCCGGAAGATTATCTGCCAGATAAGGAAAAAGTGGTTCGTATTCCAAACCCAACAAATCTTTGCCTTTCATTTCTTCAACAATTTTATAATCACCGTCAATTATTGATAACCGATCTCTGGCAAGAATCAAGAAGACTTCCTCTTTTCGTATTTTCACATAATTAATGTCCTCGCCCACCGTCAGCGCCACATTTCCCGGCAAAGTCCACGGCGTAGTGGTCCAAGCCAATATATATGTAGCATTAGCGGGGGATTTTTGAATGTCTGGTTGAGCGAGCTTCGTTTGTTTTGCCGAAGGCAAAACCTCAGAAGCGAAGCGACCCGAGGACCAAGGAAATCCCCCGCTAATGCGAAATTTCACATAAACCGCCGGATCTTTAGTATCTTCATATCCCTGCGCCAGTTCATGCGAAGACAGGGCCGTGCCGCAACGCGGGCACCACGGCAAAACTTTGTAATCTTTATAAAGCAGACCGCGCGTATCGGCTTTTTTTATAACCGTCCAAATTTTTTCCATATATTCCGGGTCATAGGTCGCGTAAGGATGTTCTTGGTCCAACCAAAAGCCGATGCGTTCGGTAAATTTTTCCCATTCTTTTTTGTATTTCCAAACGTTTTCCCGGCATTTTTGATTGAAAGCGGCAATGCCAAAACGTTCAATATCCTTTTTTGATTTGAAACCGAGCTGTTTCTCAACTTCTAACTCAACCGGTAAACCATGCGTGTCCCATCCGGCTTTTCTTCGCACATGATAACCGCGCATGGTGCGATAACGCGGAATAACATCCTTAAAGACACGCGATTCCAAATGATGCAGGCCCGGCCGGCCGTTAGCGGTCGGTGGCCCCTCATAAAAAACAAATTCGCCACGTGGCGCGGGTTTTTCAAGCGATTTCTCAAAAATTTTATTCTTCTCCCAGAATTCCAGAATTTTCTCTTCTTTCCGGGCTATTTCCGATTTTTCATCCATATGTTAATTTTAGCATAAATAAAAAATTTTTGACGATACGTTTTGTTATTTTACATCTTTGATGTTTAAATTGATGTTTAGGAGTCCGATTCCTAAACAATTATTTTACATCTCCTCGGGAGCAGAGATGCCGAGCACGGTCAGGCCGTTGCGAAGGACTTGGGTAAAGGCGGCGGTCAGGGCGATTTTATAAGGCGAGGCGGGATCGTTCGCATCCACGATTTTTTCAGCAACGTAAAAAGTGTTGAAAGCGTGACAAAGTTCAATCAAGTAAGAGGCAACGTGTTGGGGCGCCAGTTCGCGCCAGGCCTGTTCAACTATTTCAGGAAAACGGTAAAGCAGGCGCTCCAAAACCCCAAAGGCGGAAAAACTTGTTTCAGCGGGGCCTTGCGAACGCGACGGCGCAAGTACGAGGAATTCGCCAGCAGGCGAATATCCGTGCTCCGCAGAAACAAGCTTTTCCGCTATGGCTTTTTTCAAAATTGATTGGGCGCGGGCATGTGAATATTGAAGATACGGCCCCGAGTCGCCTTCGAAAGAAATTGATTTTTCAAAATCAAAAATAATGTCCCGCCCAATGGCCTGCTTCAGAATGGAATATTTAAGCGCGCCCACGGATATTTGGTCGGCCAGTTCTTCGGTAAAAACGACTCGTCCCGACTCCGCCATTTTCTTTTTCACGCGCGCGCTGATCTCGGCCAGTAAATTTTCAGCCGCCACAACCTCGCCGGTGCGCGAGGACATTTTTCCGGAAGGCAAACGCAACATGCCGTGCGAGATGTGGGTGGTTTTTTTATACAGATCCGGGAAAATTATCGCTGCCGCCCGCAGTACCACTTTAAAATAATCAGATTGCTCGTTGCCGGTT
>Ga0209343_10005457_pt1 | contig 15411 bp, 11 predicted proteins | sample RifCSPlowO2_02_FD_184026 | JGI IMG/M metagenome (GOLD analysis project Ga0209343, IMG submission 184026) | Groundwater microbial communities from Rifle, Colorado - Rifle CSP2_plank lowO2_0.2 (SPAdes) (version 2) | ecosystem: Environmental > Aquatic > Deep subsurface > Groundwater | place... | reverse complement strand
TAAATTAAATTATCATTTGGATGGGGCACGAATTTTTAACGCTATTATTGAAAACAATTATACTGCATTAGATATAGGAAAACTCTTCGATTCAGTTTCTGTTTGTTTATCGAAAGGCCTGGGTGCACCTGTTGGTTCTCTATTATTGGGCGATAAAAAATTTATCAGCAAAGCTCGAAGAGTACGCAAAGTTTTTGGTGGCGGAATGCGACAAGCAGGTTATCTTGCTGCAGCAGGCATTTATGCATTAGATAATAATATACTTCGATTAAAAGAAGATCACAAACGCGCAAAACAATTAAGTACAGTAATTAATGGATTGGACTATGTTGATAACATATTAGCTGTAGATACCAATATCATAATTTTTAATTTGAAAGAAAAAGTAAAGCCGGATCTGTTTATACAAAAATTAGCTTCAAATAATATAAAAGCAAGTGGCTTTGGAAAACAAGCAATCCGTTTTGTTACACATTTGGATTTTACAGATGAAATGCTTGAGAAGGTGGCGAAGGTTTTAAAAAATAATTAGAGCCTGTTCAAATTTTTCAAAAATAATTTTATCATTACATTTAATTTCTAAATAATTTTTAAATTATGAATAAAAATCACATTTACAGGAATTGTCATCCCGATTGGCTTTTTCGACATTAGGGATCTTGTAAGTGCTTAGCAGTATCATTCACAAATAACAAGATCCCTCACAAAAAGTTCGGGATGACAAAGCGGGAGCTGATTTCAACATAAACTAGCATTGAGCAAAGCATTCAATAACAAAATATGTAATTAAATAGGTATAATCGTTTAGGCATCCTTTGAATCAGTTGATATTATTCTCTTTGGCTGGTACCTAACCATCCTTCTTATGAGTAAATCAAAGATTGTCTCCATATTGTTCCTTCTATTGTATCTAAAATGGTATTCATCAAGATACCCTTGCAATCTTTCTTTACTACAATGATGGTGTATCCCCCTTAACCACCCTTTCAAATTCATTATATGAATATGAACATCATTAAACGCCTTCCCATTTTCTGAAGCTCGCTGTTCTAATTTTTTATATGTCTTCTTTAATGGACTATATCCCCGCCATTTGTCAGTTATTATTTTCGCATCTTTGGAAATGTGTTTCTCAAAAAAAACTTTAAACTCTTTTGCCGATGCGTGTTCAATCAATTCAGCATACGCTCTTCCTACACCATCGGGAAGTTTTTCAAGTGCTAATACAACCAGCCGTTTTTCCCCCTTGCTTCTTCCTCTTTTATTTTCTTCTGGTCCACCAATAAAAAACTCATCTACATGAATCTCCCCCTCTAGTGGGTATGTTTGACTGCTTTTCATTGCTTGTTGTATTTTCCATTTAAATGCCCAACAAGTCATTTGTCTTAATTCAAATTCTTTTGATAACTCTAATGAAGACATTCCTTTTACTTTGGTGCTAATTTTAAACGCAATATGAAATGCAAGTAATAATGAAAACTTCACTTTGTCAAACATAGTATTAGATGTTGGGCTTTCATCATATTTAGTGCCAGCAAGAAAACGCTAATTTTCGCCAAAGAGATTAAAAATTTGGATGGGAAATCGCTCTAAAATTATTTTTAGAGCGATTTTTTCAAAAAAAACAAAGTATTTTTTTGATTTTCCATCAAGAAAAGACCTGTTTTTAATGAGCGAACGCACGCTCCCTTTGTTGTTTGTTTTTTTGTTTTAAGCCGCCTGCTTGTATCGACTTCCCTGGGCGGATTTGGATGCTCGCTTTTCTTTTTCGAGTTTTCGTCTCACAAGTTCTTTACCTACTATATGCACGTTATATGCCAATACAGATAAGCCTACATAGCGCTCAAAATGGGATTTCCCTTTATCCATACAGCGATTAAGACCGCGATGCTCTAGCATATTAATATTGCTCTCTACTGCTGAATGTTTGTTGCGAAGACGTACAAATATTTCCTGATGTTCTCGCTCGTATTCTGCTTTTGTACACTTCCCTTTTTTAGGCATGATGGTGTTTTTAATTTCGGCTTTTACACAACATGCAAAATTATCTTTACTCCAAAAGCCTTTGTCTGTGCTTAAACTATCGATGATTGATGATGGGTAATTTGCTTTTAAGCGTCCAACCAATGGACCGATTTGTGAGGCATCTTTTTCCTTAAACATGATTTTGTAATCCATGATTAAGTGATATTGGTTTGTTGTTATCAGCAATGCATTCCCTAGTTCAGGGGTACGCTTTCCTTTATTAATCCACTCTGTGTAATCTTCAAATATTGAAAACACTTTTTCTTCTGCCGGAATAACTTCTCCGTTTAATAATCTTCTTTCTATTTGATTGATGAATAAGGTGATGTAAGCTGTGTATTTTTGTAATTCTTCATCCTGATAATTTGCTAAAACAATCTTTAATTTAAGCTCTATTTCTTGTGCTTGAGTGATATACTTTTTGACCATCGCTTTTTTGTAATCCTCTCTCTTGCCTTTAAATACAGCCCAAGATGTAGCGCGAAGCAGCGATTTGTAGTTGTTTTTTGTGGATTTTATTTTTCGCCACCCTTGGGATGAAACAACTCTTTTAAAAATTAATTTTTCAAGCCGAGATAATGATTTACGTATGCTATCATTCAATAGATTAAGGTCGGTAGGAAAATGGACATTCGTTTCTACCACAAAGCTATCGGTCTTTAATTGAAGTCCTTCATCTTCTTTTTTTTTAATAATTTCATGCCATAACCCACAACTACTGCGTTAATTTTATCAATCGTTTCCGCATCTAACAAGGATACATTATCAAGAATATTTTGATATTCAAATTCGTGAAACCCTTCTCCAAATTCATTGTTGTGTAAGCCCATAATGTTGCGCATGGTCATATCGTTGTTTGCATAATGATGCAATTTATCCCAGTTGGTATTACACGCATGACGAACCAAGCTTAACACTAAAATATGCCAAAGGTTCATCCCCTGCCTACCGGTAGCTTTTTTGTTTTTACAAATACACTCCTCCAAAATAGCAAACACCTGTTCATTCAACTCTTCAGTTACAAAAACAGTTTGCAAAGCCACCATTAATGGAGGCATTTCATCGCGGCTTTTTGTGCGGATTTCAACTTCTGATATTGGAGTTACTCCTAAACTTAATTGTTGTTCAAATCGTTGTCGCATTTCTATTGAATTTTATGCGAATATATGCCAATAAAGTTCCTGAAATTCAACAAAATCAAGCTTTTTACTAACACTTTCGAGTCAACAAAATGTTTAAAAGGCCTTATTTTAATGCTTGTTTAGAGTTCTCGTGCAGATACTATTTACAAAGTGTGCATCGTTTTGAAAATGGTTTCACTCCTGAAATATATTTATCATTCTCACATCTTTTACAATGGTAGCCATGCTCCCATTTTATATAAGAATAACAATCTGCATCGCTTGTAAAACGTTTGTTGAATTTTATTGAGTTCACACCCGTAAATATATCCCTTTTTTCCACATTACAAAGGTACTAAAATACAGGATGCCTAAGCGATTATACCTAAAAATTTAATTACACATTTTGCCATTGAATACTTTACTGATTGCAGGCTTCTGTTGAAAACAACTCCGGCTGTGTCATCCCGAACTTTTGCGAGGGATCTTGTTATCATGAAAGAGACTGCTAAAACCTCGGACAAAATCCCTCATGTCAAAAAAGCCAATCCTGGTGACATTGCCCACTGAAAACATATATCAGATTTTTCATTTTTAAATTATGCTCAATAATCAAAAGCAATTTCGAAAACAGGTAAGTAAATATTTTTTTTAGATGTAAACATTTTTTTATCTAAATTCACTTACATTATTAAACTGTTCCTAAAAAAACATTGAATTACACTTTTTTAACACACAATAATTTACTCACATGAAAGAGCAAACTATCATCTATCGGGACCGGAAAATCAATTACTATTTACAAGGAGATATTTCAAAAAAAACAATTGTTTTTATCCATGGTAATTCTTTGAGTTCTAAATCCTTTGCAGAACAGTTTAATGGATTGAAAAACATCCCACTCCTGGCTATTGATTTGCCCGGGCATGGCATGTCTGAGGCTGCATCAGAGCCTGAAAGCACATATTCAATTTTGGGGTATATTGAAGTTGTGAAATTTGTAATTGCTGAACTGAAAATAAGAAACTATATTTTGGTTGGCCATTCATTGGGTGGACACATCGCACTGGAGGCTTCTATTGAATTAGGTGGATTGAAAGGTTTAATTCTATTTGGCACCCCCCCGATAGGTATGCCTCCCGAAATGGACAAAGCATTTTTGCCCAATGCAGCCATTGCTTTTTTATTTCAGGAACAACTTAATGAAACAGAAATTGAATTATTAGCAAACGCTCTCACCGACAATACAAACAAAGAAAAATTAAAAAATGAAATTCGAATTTCCAATGGGAAGGCACGTTCATTTTTAGCAGCATCTATTCCTAAAGGAAGTTTCAAAAACGAAATTGAACTTATTGCAAATCTAAATGTCCCGATTGCTATTTTACATGGCGAAGCGGATTCACTAATCAGTAAAAAATACATTGATGAATTATCAATTCCTACCTTGTGGAAAAATGAAATTCAATATATAAAAAATGCATCCCATTGTCTGCAAATGGAGCAGGTAAGTACATTCAATACCATTATTTCTGATTTTTATAACTCAATTTTATAAGCACATACAGCCAATAACACTAAAAGTTGACACTTTGTTTTTACATCAAATGGAAAAAGAAAAGGTCGAAAATTATTTAAATTCTTTAAGCGAAAAGCTTATAAATAGAAAAGTCGTGGAAGGCTCATTCTCTGATATTGCTAATTTTCCATTAGCAACAGGACAATGTATATACGTGCTTGATTATAAAAAAATGGAGGTAACATTTCAAAAAGGTATTACCCAATTTTTAGGCTATGAGCCGGAAGAATTTACTTTTAATCAGATAATAAGTTTATACCATCCAAACGATTATGACATGGTTACCCGCCTGATTAAAGCAACTTTGCAATTTGCATCCGAAAATGATGTGAGTAGAGACGTTGGTTATTTTGTAACCTACCGAATAAAACGTAAAGATGGTACTTATGTGAAAATACTCCGACAGTCAAATGTATTTGATGTGGATGAAGAAGGCAAAATAATCAGCAACGTATCTATGATTACTGATATTTCATTTATAGATGCCACCGAAAAAGTACAATGGAAATTTGAAGCGCCAGGCCTCGATCAAAAAAAATTTAGAAAATATGTTAGGATAGAATATGCAGGCTTTTTTTCTGACAGGGAAATCGAAGTGCTTAAATTATTGAAAGACGGAATTACCTCTTCGGTAATTGCCAAAAAATTATTCATTAGCAAACATACTGTTGATGGCCATCGCAGGAATATGCTTCGTAAAAGCAATTGTATAAGCACAATTGACCTCTTAAACTTTAGTAAAATTAACAGTTTGTTATAACCTGAGTTTTGTTTTTAAGATAAATGGAAAAGGAAAATGTTAAGAATTATTTAAATTCTTTAAGCGAAAAACTTCAAAACAGAAAAGTCGTTGCCGGCTCTTTCTCTGATATTGCCAATTTCCCATTAGCAATTGGACAATGTATATACGTGCTTGATTATCAAAAAAAGGAGGTGACATTTCAAAAAGGTATTGCCGAATTTTTAGGCTATACGCCCGAAGAATTTGTTTTTAATCAGCTGGTAAGTTTATTACACCCCAACGATTATGACATGGTTACCCGACTTGCTAAAGCAACCTTACAGTTTGCCTCCGAAAATGATGTGAGTAAAAATCTTGGGTATTTTGTTACATACCGTTTAAAACATAAAGATGGCAATTACATAAAAATTTTGCGCCAATCTAACATATTCGATTCCGATAAAAATGGGAAAATAATCAGCAACGTTTCCATGCTCACTGATATATCATTTATGGATGCTTCAGAAAAGGTGCAATGGAAATTTATTGCCCCCGGACTCGATCCCCAAAAGTTTAATTCATATATTTCCAAAGAATACATTGGATTCTTCTCTGACAGAGAGCTGGAAGTGCTTCAATTATTGAAAGACGGAGCCACCAGTTTGGCTATTTCAAAAAGGTTATTTATTAGTAAACATACTGTTGATGGTCATCGCAGGAATATGCTTCGTAAAAGCAATTGTACAAGCACAATTGACCTCTTAAACTTTAGTAAAACCAACGGATTGTTATAACATTCTCCCTTTTTAATCGACAAAAAACACTCATTGATGAGTGTTGCCCCCCTGATAAAATCAATTTATTTTTGTTCTGCTTAATTTTTGATAGGTTTCTAATGCAATAACAAATTGCCTTAGTTTTTATTATAAAAAAACAGTATCCGTCTGGATTAATTATCGGTGGAGGTTTTACGAATTAGAAATCAGCCGATACTGAAGAGCATTTTGAACATTTAAAAGTATTTACCATAAATAAAATGAAAAATATTTTATTATTAACACTCGCAATTACCGCAAATTACCTGACAAGCCACTTTTCTATTGCAAATAATTACAAGGTTCAGCCTGCTAAATCATCCTATTCACAGAAGGTTTGCCAAAACTCCAACAAGGGCACTTTTGTGAAAACGGCTAAAGGAAATGAAAATATTTTTTCGTCTTTAGCAAGTGCGGACATAAAACAAACAGATGTTGAAAGGAGAAAGTTTAAAAAATAAAAATCAGTGAAAATGAAAAAGGCAGTACTCAATTTTATTACCATTGCTTTAATAAGCATAGTTTCTATTTCTTTTAATTCATGTAAAAAGATTAGACATCGTTGTGTGGAATTTAAAAGGGATTATGTTGATCCTGCTCTTGATGACTATTTTTTTGCAGCATTTGCTAACGATGTTGATAATTTAGTTAAAGAAAATGGTGGGCAGAACCATGATGAGGCAGCTACACTAGAAGAGACTCCTACATATACAACTTATTCCTATTATCATGCTGATTTAAATCTTCGAAAAATAGGCTATCCTAAAAAAAATTCTCAAACTGAAAAGGAGGCCTCCACCACTTTTGTTAATAAGGATGGCAAAAGTAAACCGGGTAAAGGAGGCTTTTTTGACAACCCTGGTGCTTTTAATCAAACTTTCACCGCTGTGGCTACAGGTGGCGGAGGTGGTGGTGCATCACAAGTTGTTTTTTATGCAGGATCTAACACACTGTATCAACGCCCAATCTTTGTTTCACTTAACGGCTCTCAATTACTTTTATCGCCAAATAATCCAAAAATGCTCTACTCTGATTGGTCGACAAGTGCCCCTTCGTGTAGTACTGATGAAGGCTGCAATCAATATGCACTATGCAGCATTATAAAAGCAGATGTAACGCAAGCAGGTGTAAATAATTGGTCGGCAATAGAAACGAATAGCATCGCCCCAAGCAGAACGTGGTCTGGCTCGTTCACTAAAACAGCAGGGTGTATAATAATTGAAATAAAATAATTATCTGTAAAAAAATTGACTGAATTCATTGGTAAGGTAATTCTGAATTTCAAAACAAATAGTGATTTTTTAACTAAGAAGAAAGTCATAATCATTGCAAAAACGTAGCTGCAAAAAAACAGACAGGCTCTAAAACAATTTAAAACAAAAAATAAAATGAAATCAAAAATTACAATGTTATTTATTAGCCTTCTATCAGTTATAGGGCTTAAATCTTTTGGACAAGGTTATCTTCCATTTTCGCTTACAAGTGGAGTTGATTTAGATGTTCGTTGTCAGACAGTTTACAACAATGACTTATATGTTGGAGGTAATTTCACAACAGCTGGTGGTGGGAGCGCAAACTGCATTGCCAAATGGAATGGCAGTTCTTGGTCAAGTATAGGAACAGGAGTTAGTGGCGGCAGCTCCCCTCGAGTTATGACAATGGCAGTGTATAATAGTGAGTTGTATGTTGCAGGAGCCTTCACAACTGCAGGTGGGGTAGCTGTAAGCGGTATTGCCAAATTTAATGGTACTAATTGGTCTGATGTAGGTACTGGATTTGGCGGTACTTTAGCTCATGGCTACTCAATGGCTGTGTATAATGGCGAATTATATGTTGGTGGGGCATTTTTGACAGCAGGGGGGGTAACATGCAATGGTATTGCAAAATGGAATGGTAGTACCTGGTCTTCTTTAGGCGGGGCCGGGCTTGGGGGCACTTCTTCTTATGGCCTAGCATTGGCAGTGTATAGTAACAACCTATATATTGGGGGGATTTTCACTTCAGCGGGAGGATTAAATGCACCAGGTATTGCAAAATGGAATGGTAGTAATTGGTCTACGTTAGGAACAGGACTTGGAGGTTCAGCTCAAGGTCGTTCATTAGCAGTTTATAATAATGAACTATATGTTGGAGGGGCATTTAGTAGTGCAGGGGGGGTAAGCACAACTAGTATTGCCAAATGGAATGGGAGCACCTGGTCGGCAGCTGCTGGTATCGGTACAAGTACGTATGGTAGTGTATATTCTATGACCATTTTTAATAATGATTTATTTGTTGGGGGGGCCTTTAGTTCATTGGGAGGAGTGAATGTAAGTTCAATTTCTAAATGGAATGGAAATACATGGTCTGAAATTGTTGGAGGAATCGCTGGCCAGGTGAATTCAATGGTTGAATACAATTCAGCCTTATATGTCGGAGGCTCTTTTACAAGTGCATTTGGGATTAGTGCCAACCAGATTGTAAAAATTCGACTAATCACTGAACCCACCATTGCATCAAGTAGTATCCAGTTTCCCGCTATTTCAAACGACAGTTTAAGTTTATCATGGATTAATGGCAATGGATCAAAACATTTAGTTGTAGTTAAAGCCGCAAGTGCTGTAAGTCAAAACCCGATTGACTTGACGACTTATTCTATTAATAACGCTTTCGGAACAGGCTCCGATTTAGGAAGCGGTAATTATGTAGTGTATGGTGGAACGGGAAATACAGTAACAGTAAAAAACCTTAGTCCTGATATTGTTTATCATTTCGCAATCTATGAATACAATGATAGTACTCTTACAGGATATGAAAATTATTTAACAACATCTTTTGCTACAGCTAATCATACCACCATTGCATTAGAACCAACAGTGCCCACAGGTAATTTTAGTTTTTCAAACGTAACACTTACAGATATGACTGTTACTGTAGCCCCAGGCAATGGCAGCCATCGTATTATAATAGCGAAACAAAACAGTTTTGTTAATAATACAGCCTTTGTAGACACTATGGGGTATGCAGCCAACTCTGTTTTTGGTAGCGGAACAGCACAGGGAACAGGTAATTACATTGTTTATAATGGAACAGGCACAACATTTAGCCTTTCAGGATTAGCAGCAAATACTTCTTATTATTTTGCTTCTTATGAATACAATGGAACTATCCCGGCAGCTAATAATTATTTATTAGCCACCCCTGCAACTGGTATGCAAGGCTCTTTAAATTCTGAACCTACCTTACAACCAACCGCTATCACCTTTACAAATATTACGGATAATAGCATGTCCCTGAGCTGGACAAACGGTGATGGTATAAACCGTATTGTTATTGCACGTTCATCCACGGTAAATGCAGCGCCAGAAGATGGTGTAGAATATACTGCTAATTCTGTTTTTGCATCAGGTGACGATTTAGGGCTTAATAATTATATTGTTTACAGTGGTACTTCAAACACCTTTAATCTTAGCGGATTAACTGCAAACACTACCTATTACTTTGCTATTTATGAATATAACGGAACCAATACCTCCAATAATTATTTAATGCCGGCACCGGCCACAGCTTTTAAATCAACACTGTTTTTAGAACCGATTACACCTGCATCAAATCTCACATTGTCGCCCATAACCAACGGTATAACAACAGTAAACTGGACAAATGGCTCTGGATCCAACCGCGTGGTTGTGGTACGTCAAGGGCTCGCTTTAAATGAATTGCCTGATGATGGTAATGGATATACAGCAAACAGCACCTTTACCTCAGGAACAGATTTGGGTTCTGCAAATTATATATGTTTTAATGGTAATACAAACAGTTTCAATCTTCAGGGTCTTAATCCTGCCAATGTTTATTATGTTGGGGTTATTGAATACAATGGTTCAGGAACAAGTGCGAATTATCTCACAAGCAGTTTTCCAATAGCAAATAATTTGCCCGCATCGCCTACTATTGCAGCTTCTGCTTTAAATATTACAGCAAACTCCAACAGCAGTGCCATGGTAAGCTGGACAAATGGAAATGGTCAATATCGTTTGTTAATTGTTAAAGCGAATTCCCCTGTTGATGAAACACCTTTGGATGGTAGCATTTATGCTGCAAATGCCTCTTTTAGTTCAGGGGCACAGCTGGGCACAGGAAACTATACTGTTTATAATGGCACCGCAAATAACACCATTGTTACTAATCTGGATTCAAATATTACCTATTATTTTGCACTTTTCGAATTTAATAAAGATGGTGCCGGTCCTACGAATTACCTTGAAACACCGAGTTTAACAGGTAATTATAATTTAATTACAGGCCTTGGAATTGATGAAATTACAGAACAATTTTCTTTTGTTGTTTATCCAAATCCCACCACAGGAATATTCAGCATCAAACATCAAAACATTCATCAGCAAATGAATGTAGAAGTTTATAATATGCTTGGAGAAAAAGTTTTGCCGCAACAAAATACAAACGAAATAAATCTTTCCGCCTCACCTAAAGGAGTTTATTTTGTTAGAATTTATGATGACACAAAAAGTTATACTACGAAAATTAGTGTGGAGTAAAAACAATTATTAGCATCACAATTTTAGCCTTTATGAAATAAACATCGCTCATTACCATGAAAAACCCAAAATCAATTTTAAAATGGTTTGTAATTTTACCATTAATTATTGTAGCTGTTAATAGTTGTAAAAAAGATAAAAAAGAAGAACCAATATCACCGGTAACACCAGCTGGGACGGTAAATCTTACACCTGAAAAGACTTCAGTATCACCCTTTGAGGTTATTTATTTTACCAATACAGGACAAGGCATATTGAATGCCAACAGTTATGCCGCTACCATCAATGGAACTACTGTTACACTTGATAAAATAAATGACAAGTTATGGTTGGTACTACCCGATATTGCACCCGGAACTTATGCGCTTTCAGGAACAGTGGAAGGCTCGTCAATTAATATAAATTTTACAGTAAATGCACTTCCTGTTATTGCAGACCCTAATGCATATTACAATAATTGGCAAACACAGTTTTTAGCTTCCAGGCAAGCGACTGCTTTACTAGGCGACTCTTTGGTACAAGCTGGGCTTATTTCTGCTACCGCACTTGCCAACGATCAAAATGTAATTAGTCAAATTTATGACAGTGCTAATTATTATTGGAATCAACTTAGCCCGCAAGAAAGGATAAGTGCGGCCGGTCTTATGGAATTGGATAAACCTATATTAGATAATCTCGAATTATTAAATGTTTTTTCTAGAGCAGAGGACTGTTTTGGTAAAAAGTATGATGCAGAGCAAATTATCTATGACATTGACAGCGATGAAGAAAAGGCCGAAAAACAATCGTATAAATTGCTATATCTTAAATGTCTCTCAACGGTCTATTCTGAAAAATACAATCAATGGGATTACGCTCTTGCAAAGTCCTTTGTTAAGCATAAAAATGCTAACATTGTTAAACAACTCATTTTTGCAAGCTTTAATTATTTGGGGCAGATATTAGAAAAAATGTATGAATCAAATGTCCAAAAGGAATTAGCAAAAGTTATTACCATGGGTGACGAACTTAATGCGAAGTTTATGAACCTTAAATCGATTAACAGAACCGGAATTTCTCATATTGATTGCACAAATAACATTGCAAGAGAGATTATGCCCGAAATAACATTTGAAAGCATTAAGGAAAGTGACGTATCAAACCCAAATAGCATTCCAAAGAATTATGCTACTAGCCTTAGTGCTTTACGAAATGATTTTATTAATCGTTTTAACAGTATGTTGCCAGCCCCCCTGCAAATGGTGCCTGAATTTTCAAACACTTCAAAAACAACTGTTTACAATCGGGATATCAGTATTGCCAATATTTCAAATTCAAATGTTACCAGCATTTGTCAGATGCTGAACAATAAGCTGATGCTTGAATTCCATACAACACAAACTACAACACAAAACTTTACTTTTGATATGGTTTATACAGGACCGGAGGTAGGTACTGTAAGTACAAACATTTCAGCTACTTTAACTATTAATCCTTGTGACGGCAACCTGAATGTTACAGAAACAAGAAGCGGAAAAACCATTACTGCAGCTGCTACAGGAGGTACATTACCCTATCAGTTTCAATTTGTCAATAGCTATACAATTCAGGCTTTTTCAACAAACAATTCCTGTGATCTTGTTTATAATGGAGATTATTCAGTAATTGTAAAAGATGCAAACGGCTGTATAGATACTGTAAAAAGTTGTGTGAATGATGTAACTATTGATAATTTTGTTATCACTCCACAGAATTCCTGGCAGTTAATATGGTTTTCTTATCATAGCCCTCTAGGACTTTTACCTGAATTTTTAACTTATCAATCATCAACTGACACCTACCAATTAACGGGATGGAATGTTACATCCTCAAATTCAATAGACTATCCTTCTCATATTAATGACATTTGTAATCTCTCCGGATATGGAAGCTCCGTGCCTGGTTTTCACAATTATTCTGGAACCGTTACTGACAGAATTGTAAAATTTAGACTTCAAGGAGGTACTACTAGTCCTACAAATATTTCATTTAGACTAACCAGTTCTTCTTGTGGCGCATCATGGCAATGTAATAATCCTTATTATGGTCCTCGTTATATGACTACAGAATATTCCGTAAACTGGTAAAAATGATATAGATATAAAAGAACAAAAAAATAAAGTTTGTTAAAATATTTTTTTGTCCAATTTCTGTCAACAAAACAAATTAAATAATATCAAATTTAAAATTTAGAGCCTGTTTAAATTTTATTCGAAATTAATTCTATCATTTCATTTAATTTCTAAATAATCTTTAAATTGTGAATAAAAATCGCATTTATAGGCAATGTCATCCCGAACTAAGTTCAATGGAAACCACTAATGGAGCAAAGCATTCAATAACAAAATATGTCATTAAAATTTTAACAGGCTCTTAAACTAATTAAATAAACCTAAACCAAAATGAAAATAAAAAATTGTATTTTTATCACCATTAGCCTATTTATCACCATTGCTAAAACGGCACAAGCTCAACCAGGCACTTTAGATATTACTTTTGGCATTGCAGGAAAAGTTAGTACAAATTTAGGAGGTGATGAAGATGAAGGGTATTCGGTTGCTATACAAAATGATGGCAAAATTGTGGTGGCGGGAAGCACCACCAGTAATGGCTCAATATATGATTGTGCATTAGTGCGTTATAATACCGATGGCACATTAGACATTAACTTCGGCCCCGGAGGAAAAATAATCGTAGATTTTGGAAGTGATTTTGAAGATTTTCGGTCTGTTGTTATACAGAGTGATGGAAAGATTGTAGTGGTGGGATATTCTCTACAAGGTACTGGCAGTACTGCAAATAATGATATTATTTTAGCCCGCTTTTTGAGCGATGGAACTTTGGATAATACTTTTGGCACAGGAGGAAAAGTAATTAGCGATTTTGGTGGTGGTAATACTGATGAAGGCTATGCGGTTGCAATCCAAAATGATGGCAAAATTGTGGTGGCGGGCGAAAGTAATGTAAATGGAGTATTTGATGGTGTGGGGGTTTGGTTAGATATGGCTGTAGTTCGATATAATAGCAATGGAACATTGGATAATACCTTTGGCACAAGCGGAATAGGAACAACGGATTTTGGATTTTCTCAGAATGAGTATGCTAAATCAATTGCTATCCAAAGTGATGGAAAAATTGTAATAGCTGGCAATGTTGCTAATGTGAGTCCTACCTATATGGATTTTGCAGTAGCTCGCTTTAATAGTGATGGTACATTGGATAACTCATTCGACACCGATGGGCAGGTAACTACGGATTTCTTAATTAGAGATGATTATGCTAGTTCTATATGCTTACAGTCCGATGGCAAAATTGTGGTGGCGGGATATGCTGAACACGCTTCGTATCAATATTACTTTGCTTTAGCCCGATATAATAGCGATGGCACATTAGACATCAACTTTGGCACCGGTGGGAAAGTAACTACAGCCATCGGAACCTATTCCAATAGGGGTAATTCAGCTGCAATTCAAAGTGATGGTAAATTAGTAGTAGGCGGGTCAGGCTACATTTTGGGTATCAACAGTTTTGCTTTAATACGCTATAATACCAATGGGACTTTAGATAATACCTTTGATGCTGATGGTAAAGTAACTACAGCTTTTGGAAGTAATGATGCTTCTGGATATTCAGTTGCTATTCAGGGTGATGGTAAAATAGTAATGGCGGGAAATAGTGCAGGTGGAACTACCTCATCTACTTTAGATTTTGCGCTAGCTAGGTATAATATTAATACTGTCACTGCAATAACTCCTTCAGTTAGGGCAGAGTATATGGACATCGCTACTTATCCCAACCCCACCTCCGGAATATTCAGCATCAAACATAAAAACATTCATCAGCAAATGAATGTAGAAGTTTATAATATGCTAGGCGAAAAAGTGTTACAGCAACAAAACACAAACGAAATAAACCTCTCCGCCTCTCCAAAGGGAGTTTATTTTCTGAGAATTTATGATGATAAAAAAAGTTATACTACCAAAATTAGTGTTCAGTAAAAATTAAACATCCCACCACAACAACAGCTTGTGCATATTGGTTGTGGTGGGATACTTTACTTATAGAGTATTAAATAAACAGACCTCTCCTTTTCATTCTTTTACCCACAACAAATGACTTAATTTATTTGTTGTTAATACAATTCCTATTCCCTCTGATTTCCCCATTTGGTATATTTATATCCTACGCAGTATCCTTAACGCATCTCTAAAAAATTCCAATCTAATCCAAATAAATTCCAATTTTTCTACTAAATTTGAATAAACGTATTAATTTTTAATTACCAACCATGACAACAAACCCTTTTACTGAAGAGCATAACATGCTTAGAGATTCATTCCGCCAATTTGTTGCAAAAGAAATCACACCAAATGTGGAAGAATGGGAAAAAAATAAAATTTGTGACCGTGAAGTATTTCGTAAGATGGGGGAGCAAGGTTTTTTTGGAGTAAGTTTTTCAACGGAATACGGTGGTAGTGGGATGGATCTGTGGTCGGCAGTTGTAATAGTTGAAGAATTAACTCAGGCGAATGCAGGCGGTTTGGCCTTGTCATTTTTTGCACATACCTATTTACCATTGCCATTAATTTTTGCC
>Ga0209343_10005456_pt1 | contig 15411 bp, 16 predicted proteins | sample RifCSPlowO2_02_FD_184026 | JGI IMG/M metagenome (GOLD analysis project Ga0209343, IMG submission 184026) | Groundwater microbial communities from Rifle, Colorado - Rifle CSP2_plank lowO2_0.2 (SPAdes) (version 2) | ecosystem: Environmental > Aquatic > Deep subsurface > Groundwater | place... | reverse complement strand
AACACCCGACGCGCGCACCACTTTCGCCCACTTGGGTATCTCGGCCTTGACATAGGCGTCAAACTGCCGCGGCGTACTGCCGATAAGCTCAAAGCCCTGGGCGACCAGGCGCTGCCGGACCTCCGGCGCATGGAGCGCGGCGGTGAACGTCGCGTGCAGCCTTTCGATGATCCTGGGAGACGTTTTCGCAGGGACCATCACTCCGAACCAGGTGCTCGCTTCGAATCCGGGCAGGCCTGCCTCGTCCATTGTCGGCACGTTGGGAAGCTGCGGGGAGCGTTGTGCGCCGGCGATCGACAACGCTTTCAGTTTCCCGGATGTCACGTGCGGCAGTGCCGCCGACACGGTGAAGAACATCATCTGTACCCGCCCGGCGATCACGTCCGTCGCTGCGGGCCCCGCGCCTTTGTACGGGATGTGGCGTATTTCCACGCCGGCCATCGACCTGAAGAGCTCCATCGCCATGTGGCTCGGCCCGCCGTTGCCGGAAGAGGCGTAGTTGAGTTGTCCCGGGCTTTTCCTGGCGAGCTCGGTCAGCTCGCTCACCGAGCCCGCGCGCACGGCGGGATTCACGAGCAGCACGAACGGAACCGACGCGAGCTGCGTCACCGCCTCGAAGTCCTTGAGCAGATCGTAATTCAGTTGCCGGTAGAGGCTGCTGGCAATCGTATGCGCCACGTTGGCCTGCAGCAGCGTGTATCCGTCCGGTGACGAACGTGCGGCCACTTCCGCCGCAATATTCCCGCCCGCACCCGCGCGGTTATCCACGACGAGGGGCTGTCCCAGATCCTCGCCCACTTTCTGCCCCACAATGCGCGCGAGATTGTCGGCCCCGCCTCCCGGCGGAAACGGCACGACGAATCGTAACGGTTTGTGCGGGTACGGTTGCGCGCCGGCATGCGGCACATGGGCGACCGCCAGAATCGCATAGCACGAAATCATGGCGACGATCCGCATACCCGCTCCCCCTCCTCAACGCTGTTGTCTTCGGAAATCGCTGCGCAGAACCGCGTGAGAAACATCGCCGGACCCGCGCGCGGCATCGATCCTAAATCACCAAGCTGCGTATGGGTAGTCGCGATACTCAGAGTGCCGCTGAACTCGTCCGAAAACTCGCGCGCGGCTTCGGATTAGTATAACTTTACATTGTTTGTTTGCATAACGCGGCTGCCGTATAGTTACCGCTTGCAACGCCCGGTCATACCCTCACCCCCGCCCCTCTAGCCCTCACCCCCGGCCCCTCTCCCGGGAACGGGAGAGGGGAGGCTCGAGTTCCCCTTCTCCCTTTTTGGGAGAAGGGTCAGGGATGAGGGAACGGCGAGGGGTGATTTGTGGTGCAGCCGGGTTGTCACCGATCTGCACGAAGCTCGATAGGAGACGAAACGCACCATGATGATGCTCGAGCACGAAGCGAAAACATTGCTCGACTCGGTCGGGGTCAAGGTGCCGCAGGGCCTCGTCATTCGCCCGGGCAAGGCGGCGGCAGACCGGGCATCCGCGAGGATCGAGCTCTACCCGGTCGCCGTGAAGGCCCAGGTGCGCAGCGGCGCACGGGGCAAGCAGGGCGGTGTCGCTCAGGCCGGGGACGGACCGGCGCTCACCGCGGCGATTGAGCGGCTGTTTGCCACGGAATTCGGCGGCGAGCGCCCGGAAGCGTTGCTCATCGAGCCGTGGCTTGCGATCGAGCGCGAGCTTTATCTCTCGGTGACCGTGGACGGCCGCGCCGACGGCTACCTCGTGATGTATGCACCGCGCGGCGGCATCGATATCGAGGATGGCCCGCCGCCGGCGCGCTATCCCGTGGGCGCGGCGCACCGCTTCCGCACGCACGAGATGCGGGAGGTTCTGAAGAACGTCGAATCCGATTACCAGGTGCGCGAGAAGGTGGCCGCGCTCGCGCAACGGCTGGTGCGCACCGCCGCCCTCCGCGACTGCACCACGATAGAGATCAACCCGCTCGTCAAGCTCGCCGACGGCGAAATCGTTGCGGCCGACGCCAAGGTGGTCCGCGACGAATGGGCGGCGTTTCGCAACCGCGAGATCGCGGACCAGCGCGAACACGCCAAACAGCGCGCCGACCGGCTGTTGCGCGATTGTCTCAATATGCAGCACATGTACGTGCGGCTCGACGGCGACATCGCGTTGATCTCCGGCGGCGCCGGCATGACGATGGCGGCGATGGACATGATCGCCGAATTCGGCGGGCGCCCGGCGTGCTTTCTCGACTGCAGCCCCGGGCCGACCTCGACCCGCGGCTATCGGCCGGCGTTTGCCATGCTCGATGCCGACCCGCAGGTCAAGGTCATCCTGGTGAGTGTCTTCGGCGGCGGCACCCAGATGCAGCGGGTCGCCAACTCGATGAAGGAAATCATGGCCGGGCGCAAGAGCAAAAAGCCGGTCGTGTTCCGGCTCGACGGCACCAACGTCGACCAGGTGCCGGGGATCTTCAGCCAGTTCGGCGCGCACAACCACGCCCGCCTGGAGGACGCCGTAGCCGAGGCGGTCAAACTCGCGCAAGGTCCGCAATGAGCATCCTCCTCGACCGCAGCAACCGGGTGCTGATCCAGGGCATCACCGGCCAGATGGGAACGTTCTTTGTCGAGGACGCCCGCAAGTACGGCACGCAGATCGTGGCGGGCGTGTCGCCCGGGCGCGAGGGTACGCGGGTGGGTGACGTCCCGGTCTTCGCCAGCGTGCGCGCGGCGCGCGAGGCGACCGCGGCGGACACCGCCATCGTCTTCGTGCCGCCCGTAGCGGTGCTCGGCGCGACGCTCGAGGCGATCGAATCCGGCTGCCGCCTGGTCGTCGCCACCGCTGATGAGCTGCCGGTGCAGGACGCGATCGAGATTCGCGCCGCGGCCAAAGTGCACGGCGCCGCGTTCGTCGGACCCAACACCCCGGGGCTCATCTCCCCCGGCAAGGCCAAACTCGGTTTCATGCCCTCTTTCTGCTACAGCCCCGGCAGCGTCGGCGTCATCTCGCGCAGCGGATCGCTGTCGTACGAGTGCTGCAAGCGGCTCACGCTCGCCGGCATCGGACAGTCCACGGTGGTCGGCATCGGCGGCGACCCGGTGAAGGGCACGACCGCTGCCGAGGCGCTGGAACTCTTTCATCGCGATCCCGAGACCAGCGCCACGCTGTATCTGGGCGAGATCGGGGGCTCGGAGGAGACTTTCGTTGCGGAGTATGCTGCACGGCACGACGCGAAGCCTGTCGCCGCACTCATCGTCGGCTACACGGCCCCGCCCGGAAAGAAGATGGGGCACGCGGCCGCGCTCATCGGATCCAAAGCGGAAAGCCACGCCGCCAAGGTCGCCATGCTGCGTGGGGCCGGGGTTCACGTTGCGTCCGGATTGTCCGGCGTCGTAGACGCAGTGCAGGCCGCGCTCTCACAGCGCGTGCGCGCCGTGCACGATGCCGCGGCGTAACAAGCCACAGGATCCGCCGCGAGCTGCGGCACAGGGAAATTGGAAGAGTCTGTCATGATGGAGTTTCACGGAACAACTTCGACCACCCCGTCACCTTCGGTGCCACCCCTCCTCGAAGAGGAGGGGAGAGAATTTTTCCCTGCTTATCCAGGAGGGGTGGCGGCGAAGCCGCCGGGGTGGTTTTTCCCTGCTTATCCAGGAGGGGTGGCGGCGAAGCCGCCGGGGTGGTTTTCCCCTCCTTATCAAGGAGGGGTGGCGGCGAAGCCGCCGGGGTGGTTCTGTCAAGAAATTAGAAAACGCCCAATAGCGAGGAGGGCTGTCATGAAACCTAGATTTTCGTTGACCATGCTGTGTGTCGCCGCGGCTCTCTGCTCCCAGCAGGCGGACGCTGCGGAAGCGACTTACCCGACCAAGCCGATCCGGGTGATCATCGGCTTTCCGCCCGCGGGCGCTGCGGACATTTTCGCGCGGCTGGTGGGGCAAAAGCTCGCGGAGACCTGGGGACAACCGGTGGTGATCGACAATCGTCCGGGCGCGGGAAGCACCATCGGTTCCGAAATCGCAGCCAATGCCACGCCGGACGGTCACACGCTGATGGCGGTGTCCGCGAGCTACGCCACGAGCGCGGGTCTGTACAAGAAGCTCAACTACCATCCCATCAATTCCTTCGCGCCGATCACGATGATCGTGTCGAACGCGAACCTGTTGCTGGCACATCCTTCAGTGCCGGCAAAATCGGCCAAAGAGCTCATTGCCGTGGTCAAGGCAAACCCGGGCAAGCTGGCGATGGGATCGGCCGGCACCGGCAGCATCACGCATCTCGCCGGGGAACTGTTCGCGAACATGGCGGCGATCAAAGTCACGCACGTCCCGTACAAGGGCGGCGGTCCCAATCTGAACGCCCTCCTCGGCGGAGAGATACAAATCACGGTTGCCTCCGTTCCGGCCTCGCTTGGTCACGTCAAGGCAGGGCGTGTGAAAGCGCTGGGCCTCACCTCCGTCAAGCGGTCGGCGGTCCTTCCGGAGGTCCCGACCATTGCCGAATCCGGGGTGCCCGGTTACGAGGCCAAGAACTGGTACGGCATCCTGGCCCCGGCCGGAGTCCCGAAACCCATCGTCGCGAAGTTGAACGGTCAAATCAACGAAAGCCTGCGCGCGCCGGACCTTGTCGAAGCCATCGCCAAGCAAGGGGCGGAAGTCGAAGGCGGTACGCCCGAGGCGTTCAGGAAGTACCTGCAGTCCGAAATCGCGAAGTGGTCGAAGGTCATCGAGGCCGCCGGAGTGCAAGTGCAGTAGGCGCGCGTCTACGTCAATAAGCCGGGACAGAGATCGCATGAAGATAACAAACATTCAATGCCACAGGGTGACCATCCCCTACCGCAATCCATACCGGATGGCGCCGGGCGAGACGCGGCACAAGAAGCAGATCATCGTCCTCGTCGAAACCGATGAGGGCGTCACGGGCGTGGGCGAAACGGGGGTGACGCTGATCGAACGCGGGGGCGAGACGCAGGAAGCCATCTATATCACTATCAAGAAATACTTTACGCCGCTGCTCATCGGGATGGACCCGTTCGACATCGGGCTCGTCATCGACCGCCTCGAAGGCTTCAACCAGGGCCGGACCGGCTTTCTCTGCGCCAAGGCCGCAATCGACACGGCACTCTACGACATCATGGGCAAAGCGATCGACCGGCCGGTGGCGAAGCTGCTGGGCGGCATTCATCGCACCACCTTCAAGGTCAGCCGCAGCCTCGGCGTCAAGACGCCGAAGGAAATGGCGGATGACGCCGTGAGGCTGAAATCGATGGGCTATGCGATGCTCACGATCAAGGTCGGGTTCGACGTAAAGGAGGACATCGAGCGCGTCGCGGCGGTCCGTGACGCGGTGGGATCCGACTACCCGCTGGAGGTGGACGTGAACGGCGCCTACAACGTCGAGGTCGCCATTCCAGCACTGCGGAAGATGGAACGTTACGGCATCGAGGCGATCGAGCAGCCGGTGCCGTGGTGGGACCTCCAGGGCATGAAGGAAGTGCGCATCGCGCTCGATACGCCAATCACCGCCGACGAGAGCGCGTGGACACCGCATGACGTGGCGAACATCGCACGGGCGGGCGCGGCGGACACGATTTGCCTGAAGCCGATAAAGAACGGCGGCCTGTTCCTGAGCCGCAGAATGGCCGAGATGGCCGAGGCGGCGGGGATGGGGGTGCTGATGGGCAGCAAGCATCCACTGTCACCCGGCACGTCGGCGATCATCCAGTTCGCCGCAGCGCTCCCCTGCGTACACGGCGTGCTGGGTTATGGCTCGCCGCTGGAGCGCCTCGCGGACGACATCTGCGATCCGCCGCTTGAGATGAACAAGGACGGCACCGTATCGCTCCCCGCCGGGGCGGGACTCGGCGTCACTTTGTCGCAGGAAAAGTTACACAAGTACGCCGAAACGGGAGCGCTGGCGTGATTTTGGGAAGGCGTGACTGGTGACTGGTGAATCGTGACTGGTGGCTCGTGACTGGTGGCTCGTGACTGGTGGCTCGTGACTGGTGGCTCGTGACTGGTGGCTCGTGACTGGTGGCTCGTGACTGGTGGCTCGTGACTGGTGACTCGTGACTCGATCAAACGGAAACTGCTCACGCCTTTCAGCACGAGTAGGGTGCGCCGTGCGCACCGATCATGGTGCGTTGGACGCACCCTACAAGATTATTGTTGAATTAGGAGACTGTCATGAACAAGCGAGTAGATCTCGGCATCACCGAACAAGCCGCCGAGGGCAAGCTTACCGACGAGGCATTTGCCGCCGCACGCGCGCTGATCGGCTGCAAGCTGCGCCCCGAGCAGTACCTGCGCGACGCGAGCGCTGATTCCATCATCATCTTCGGCAACGGCATCGGCGATCTCAACCCGCTGTTCCGGGACCAGGAGTACGCGCGCTGGACGCGATTCGGCAGCCTCATCGCTCATCCGTGCTTCCCCTGGACGCATCACTGGCCGGGGCGCTCCTACTGGGGCCTGCCCGGGGTGCACGGATTCGGCGTCACCATCGATTGCGAGTTCTATCGCAATGTCCGCCCCGGAGACCGCGTCAACATCTGGAATCGCGTGCTGGACATCAAGGAAAAGCCTTCGAAATTCTCGGGGCGCATGGCCATGCAGTACCTCGAATCGACCTATACCAACCAGCGCGACGAGGTGCTGTGCCGCGCGCTGGGGCTCACCGCGCGTCACGAGCGCAAGGCCTCCCGCGAAAAAGGCAAGTACAAGGAAATCAAGACCCATGTCTATACGCCCGAGGAGCGCGCGCGGATCGACGAAATGGTGCTCACGGAGGCTTCCCGCGTGCGCGGCGCCGAGACCCGCTACTGGGAAGACGCCAACGTCGGCGACAAGATCGACGAGATCGCGCGGGGGCCCCTCTCGATGTCGGACACGATGGCATTCGTGATCGCCTCGGGCCGGGGCGCGGCGCACGGCGCGCTGCTGCGCCACGCCGCGAAGCATCCCAAGCACTACATCCGCAACACGCAGGCCGGCGGCGGCATCGAGTACACCGGCATCGGCCACCATCGCGAGGACTTCGCCAGGGAAGTCGGCGTGCCGGGCATGTACGATTATCTGCCGCAGCGCGCGTGCTGGTTTGCCACTGCCGTCACCAACTGGATGGGCGACGACGCCGTGCTGAAGCGCCTGCGCATGGAAGCGCGCATGTTCAACTGCCAGGGCGACACCACGTTTATCGGCGGCACCGTGGCGAAGAAGTACGTGAAGGACCGCTGCGCGCTCGTCGACATCGAGATGAAGGGCGTCAACCAGCGCGGCGAGCTCACGTCGCCCGGATTCGCAACCGTGATGCTGCCCTCGCGCGACATCAGCACCAGGATTCCGCTCGACGGCACGGTGGTCGATCTGGACCTGCCGCCGGTGCGCTGAAGGGGCATCGACTCATGACGACCGCCGCGATGTATCTCGTGCTCGATATGATCAACGATCTGGTTCACGAGGACGGACCCAACGGCAAAAAGGGTTACGGGCCCATCCTTGCGAAGCGCAACACGATCGCCAATACCGCTGAAGCGTTGCGTAAAGCGCGCGCGGCGGGATTAAAGATCGGCTACGTGCGCGTGGGATTTTCGTCCGATTATCGTGAATGTCCTCCGACTTCGCCCATTTTCCAGGGCGCGAAGAAGGCGGGCCTGTTCAAGCTCGGTGCCTGGGGCACCGAGGTCCATCCGGCGCTGAAGCCCGAGCCGCAAGACTACGACATCGTGAAGCACCGGGTGAGCCCGTTTTATGCCACCAGCCTCGAAGCGATCCTGGGCGCGAACGGCATCCGCCGCATCTATATTTCGGGCGTGTCGACCAGCGGCGCCGTGCTCTCTGCGGCCAAGGAAGGACACGACCGCGACTACGAAATCGTGGTGCTGGAAGATTGCTGTTGCGCGCTCACCGAAGAACAGCACCAGGCGGTGATCGAGCAGATGCAGCGCATCGCCGTAATCACCACGTCAAGGGACGTTCGGTTTGACTGAAACCGCGCTTGTCATTCCCGTGCAAACTGCATCTGTCATTCCCGTGAAAACGGGAATCCATTCATTGTCTCAAGCGAGAGGGGAACGCCGTATGGATTCCCGCCTGCGCGGGAATGACACGAAGTAGGTTCGCGCCGGAGCCTGCCCTCGAATGTTTTGGTCGAGGGCGGAAACGACACTGGTAGGAAGCCCGTGCACCAGGGAGAAGCAACTTTGGCCGCCCCGATAGACGAATTCGAATTCTTTCTCGAGAAGGACTGGTCGGACGGCTTCCCGGTTGTTACGCCTACCGAGGAGCGTGTGGAGTGGATGCTCAAAGGCACGCGCCGCGATCCCGACGAAGTTGTGGGCGCAATTCCTCCAGCGGGGGAAATCGCCAGTGTTCGCACCGTCGCCATCCACGCGCTGATGGCGGGTTGCAAGCCCGAGTATCTGCCGGTCGTGCTCGGCGGCATCAGGCTCATTTTGCGCGAGGAATTCAACATGGGCGGCGTGCAGTGCACGATGCACGGTGTCGCGCCGCTCATGATCGTCAACGGCCCCTACGCGGAAAAGATCGGATTGCGCGGCGGCAACGGCTGCTTCGGGCCGGGATTCCGCGCCAATGCCACGATCGGCCGCGCGATCCGGCTGATGCTCATGAATCTGGGCGGCGGCATCCCGGGCCTCGTTTCCGCCACGGTTTTCGCTTCGCCCATACGCTACACCGCGTGCCTCACCGAGCACATGGCGCGCAGCCCTTGGGAAAGTCTTGCGGTGTCGCGGGGCTACTCGCCCGAGGACAACGTGATTACCTGCGCCATGGTGGAAAGCCCGCGCCTGCACTTCGACGACGTCAGCACGGAACCCGAGCGGCTCCTGACCGGGATCGGTGACGCCATGACCGCGCCGGGTTCGTGGAACATGTGGTTCAATTCCGACATGGTTGTCGCCATGAGCCCGCAGCACGCAATGCTGTGCGCCGGCGCGGGCATGCGCCGCGGCGACGTGCAAGAGCGCCTGGTCGAACTGGCTGTGCGCAAACAGAGCAGCCTCAAGCGCGGCGGAAACTGGCGTCCCGAGCGGGCGCGCGCGATGGCCGTCGATCCTGACGACGACGAATGCCTCATCAGGGCGGTGAAGGACCCGCAGCGGCTGCACCTCATCGTGGCCGGAGGCATGGGACCCGTTACCGCTGTGTGCCACGGCTGGAACAACTCCAGCCGCGCCGTTCACGGCACGTACGAGGTGTGAAGCCAGGGTGATGGGTCATGGGTGATGGGTGATGCGTAGTTCACCGCAAGCCCTCAGACTCTGCGGTTTTCCCATTACCCATTTCCCATTACCCATTTCCCATTACCCATTTCCCATTACCCATTTCCCATTACCCATTACCGATTTCTGAGCGATAAAGGAAACATCATGACCAATGACCTCGGATTCATCGATCCCACGGCGGGTGGCAGCCGGGCGAAGATCGCATTGGCGCCACGCCCGATGGACCTTGCCGGCAAGGTGGTGGGGCTGCTCGACAACACCAAGGAACAGGCCGACATCATCCTCGAGACCGTGGCAGACGCCCTGCGCAGCCGCTACGGGGTTGCCAAAGTCATCATCCGGCGCAAGGAGTACTACTCGAAGCCCGCGACCGAGGACCTGATCAACGAGATGGCGAACGAGGTCCATGTCGCCGCTGCGGCTCTCGGAGGATGAGGGTCGTGCACGTTGTGCAGTGTGCACGACACGGTGGAGTTCGAGAAGCGCGGCATCCCGGCGACGATGTTCCTCACGCAGATATTCAAGAACGCGGCACTGTACCAGTTCCGCAGCAAGGGCATGGACGGGCACCCTTTTGTCGAATTGCCGCACCCTGTCAGCAACCTCAAGCCTGATGAAATGCGCGCGCTGACCATGCGTTACCTGGATCAGATGGTGCGCCAGCTCACTGCTTAAAGATCGCCTTTCATCGCGCAACGATGTCCTGATCAGAACAAGCCATTCGAGAACCAAAGGAGAAATCATGAACAAGGACCGCGCGAAGCGCTTCAAACGCGGCTATGCAGTGCATTGCATGGCGAGTCAATCTAGTATCCTGAGTCGTTAATTGGTTGCAAAATTCTGGGCGCAGGTCGGGGTACGCGCAGCGTTCCCCGACATCCGCCAGGCGTCAGGTAGCCGCCGCTACGGCAACCTGACCTACGCCGGCTCAACGCAAGCGGCTCCACGAATTCTGCATCGAAATAATGACTCACTACACTAGTATGATGTCGGTCGGGACCCATAACCGGAGGATTATTCATGCTTAACGTTGCTGTCGTCGGAATGGGGTGGTGGGGCCAGACCCTCGTCACGTTGATCAAGAAGAGTTCGAAGCTCAGAGTCGTCAAGGGGATGAAACGCAACCCCGCGACCGCCGCCGAGTTTGCGCGCGCGCAAGCGATCGAGATCGTTTCCGACTATGCCGAGGTGCTGAAGGACCCAAGCGTGCAGGGGGTGGTGCTGTGCACCCCGCATACGCTGCATACCGAACAGATCATTGAATCGGCCCGGACCGGCGACAAGGTCGTGGTCAGGTAGATGTCCCGTTTCCGATAGGCTATGCTAACCGCTCTGAACCATTAACCGCAGATGAACGCCGATTAACGCCGATGAAAACGAAGAGCGTGATCGGTGATCAGTGATCAGACCAGACGCGCTGAGCGACAGCTGTCTGTTCACCGTTCGCTATTCACTGTTCACTCGCATTTATCGGCGTTTATCTGCGGTTAATCATCTCTGGCATTTGATCTGATTGGGAGATATTACGACATGAAAGCGAAAAAAAGGGCGGCTCCGGGCGGATACGACCACACGTTCAAGGCGATCTACGACCACGAGGTGCCGTGGGAAAGCGACGACGTCCGCGGGCTGTTGAAGCTCCCGCCGGGGGTCAAGGTCAAGGTCCTGAACTACGATCCGGTGATGAAGCGCATCGACATGAAGCAGCGGTTCCCGCCGGGATACGTCGAGCCGGCGCATACGCACACGAGCTGGCATTCAATCCTGGTAACCAAAGGCCGCATGTGCGTGGCCGGCAAGGACCTGCGCCCCGGCGACTACGTGTTCGGCTGGGACATTCCCCACGGACCTTACGAGTATCCCGACGGATGCGAGGTATTCATCGTCTACATGGGCGATGCGACGCACGTCTGGGAGAAAAAAGATCTGCTCAAGCACCAGAACATCTGGAAGCCGAAAACCAAGGTCGGCAAGAAAGGCGTCGTAGCACACATCGAGAAACGCAAGGCCGGACGAATCTGACCACGCTTTCACGCCCCATCGGTCACGCGGTACCAGTCACGCTTCACCACGGTCACCCTGCCCGCAAGAGGGCAAACATCTCGTCGCCAAAACGCTGCCGGGCCTCGTCGTGCAGCGGCTTGACGGCGCGCACGAATGCGGCACGCTCGTCCGGGGTCAGATCCACGACCTCGCCGCCCGCGCTTTCGATGGTTCTTCGCGCGATTTCCTCTTCCTGAACAGCGAGGGCCCGTTGCGCGGTGACGGCCTCGCGTACGGCTGTCTTCATCGCTGTTTGCAGCGCCTCGGGCCAGCCGTCAAACGCGGCCCTGTTGCAGTAGATGCCGCGTGAAACGTAACAGTGGCCGGTCAAGGTGATATAGCGGTGCACCTTGTTGGCGCCGTAATCCAGCGTATTCGCGAGGGGATTCTCCTGCGCGTCCACCGCGCCGGACATGATCGCCTCCAACCCCGGTTTGAGATCGCAGGAAAAGGGAATCGCGCCCAGCAGCTCGAAGGTTCGGCAATGCATTTGGCTGGGCATCAGCCGGATCCGCATGCCCGCCATGTCCGCCGGTGTGCGCACCGGGCGCAGCCGGTTCGAGACGTGGCGGTAGCCGTTCTCGAAATAGCCGAGAATCCGGTAGCCGATGCGCTCCTCGATCTTGCGGCTCAAGTAGGCTCCAAGCTTGCCGTCCATCGCGGCCCTGGCCTGCGGCAACCCGTCGAACAGGAACGGCAGGTCCGTAAACTCCAGTTCCGGAACGCGCTCGGTCAGGTAGCTGGTGGACTGATAGGCGAGCGTCAGGATACCGCGCTCGGCCATCCACAGCACCTCTTCCCCGCGGTAGCCGAAGTCCATGACGTTCCACACGTATTTGACGTCCACTGCCTTGCCGAATTCCGCTTCGAGCCGGTCGCCGATCATTTTCAAGGCGCGGCTGTGAGTGGTTGTCGGAGGGCCGTAACCCCCCATGCAGATTTGAACGGTCATCGGAAACTCGATTCAGGTCGTTCGCGTATTGCCGGTTGCGTCCGTTGATTCTACACAGGTCCGGGCGTAGCATGAATCCATAACTCCAAAGCGCGGCAAGGGAAATGCTCCGAATGCTTTATACGAAAGGAGTCTCGTCATGTGCAGTGATTACAATGAACGACGCTACTGGATACGCCGCATCGAACAGATGCGCAAGGAAATGGAGCAGGCCGAGGAAGTGAAGAAGAAAAGCGGGACGGCGACCCCGGCCAAACCGGCCGAGGCGGAAACCGGCGTCGCGGAGCACCAGCCCGTTCCAGCCTGAGCGTGCCGGCTTTAACGCTCGTGAGGTCGGGAGGTCGGACGATAGCTGGATTTTGCTTCGCCCTCACGCTCTCCCGCCCTGACGTGTAACAGCCGCGACTTGACAGACATTGTCCGATAACGCGTATGACGGCACTGTTGACAGCGGTTTGCCTGGCGGTTGCACTGCTCGCCGCAATAATTGCCATTTATTACGGCCGGCATGTAAAGCGTATGAAGGCACTGCTGACAGCGGTTTGCCTGGCGGTTGCATTCTTATCCGCGATAATTGGCTTGTGGTACTACCGTTTCAATGACATTGAGCTGGTAGGCGTGTGGGGGGGCATCCCCGCTGGTTTTCTTTTGTTGGGCGGCTACTTTCACCGAAACGCCATCGATCACCTCGGAGAGCGTCGCGCTTTGGTTGAAATGATGGCTTACCTTGGGGTGCTGCTGGTGCTGCTACCGAATGGAGTGATGGCGATAATTGGAGGCGTTCGGCTTCCAATGCCGTTGGCGATGTTTACGTTCGATGTGGCGGACTTGCTCTCCTATTACTACGCATTGCCGGCAGCAATCTTTGGGTGGGAGTTTTTTATTACAGAAACGATAATTATCCCTCATGGATATCCAGGTATTCTTGTTGCCGCCTTCTTTTTTACCATAGTAGGTTTTATCACGGCGTGCGCGCTGCACCTCGTTGTGCGAAACCTAGGCGCCCGTGCACGCATGGCCAGCGAAACCGCACCACGCCAGGGGGTCGAAAGGTAGGGAATTGAAGCGGGGGCTGCCTGTCACATCGGGACTTCTACATCGGACGCCGTCACGCTCCTGACGCACTCACGCCCTCACGCTCTGACGTAATCTGATCACAGCGGTATCCCGTCCGGTTTTTCCAGTTCCAACCCGGCGGAGTCCAGGAGCTCCTGGCTCACGAGGATGGGCGCCTTGAAATGAATGGCCATTGCGATGGCGTCGGAGGACCGGCTGTCGAAGACCTTGGCGGTATTGCCCACGACCACCGTCAGTGCCCCGTAAAAAATCCGGTCCTTCAGCGTGACGATAACCTGCGACACCCTTCCGTCGAACGCTTCAAGGATACTGTGCATCAGATCATGCGAGAGGGGGCGCCCGGGCTTTTGCCCGGTCAGTGCGCCATGGATGGATTCGGCGACAACCGTATCCACGAAGATGGGAATCGCCCTGTTGTGGACTTTCAGCAGCACCACCGGCCCAAGTTGGGATACCCGCACTTCGACATTTTGGATCCGCACCTGTCTCGGCTCCGCTGCGCCTTCGGGCGCGTCCGCTGCAGCCGACGGCGGTGGAAGCAAGAGAATGACGCCAACCAGGCCACACATGAAGAGAAATCTGTCAAGTCGGCTCATAGCGTTCTCCCGCGGGGAAAGTCAAGGATGAAGGCTCGCGCGTCAGTCATCCAGCCTGGTATCGAGACCGGACTCGGCCATTTCGGCCGCGCGCAGCAGCGCCTTTGCCTTGCTCTGGGTTTCCTGCCATTCGGCCTCGGGCTGTGAATCGGCGACGATGCCGCCGCCGGCCTGCACGTGGAGCGTGCCGTCCTTCACCACCGCGGTGCGCAGCGCAATCGCGACATCCATGTTGCCGTGAAAGCCCAGGTAGCCGACCGCGCCGGCATACACGCCGCGCTTGACCGGCTCGAGCTCGTCGATGATTTCCATCGCGCGCACTTTGGGCGCGCCCGAAACGGTGCCGGCGGGAAACGTCGCGCGCAGCACGTCGATCGCCGTCAGGCCGGGTTTCAACTTTGCTTCCACATTGGAGACGATGTGCATGACGTGCGAATAGCGCTCGATCACCATCTGCTCGGTGACGCGCACGCTGCCGGTCTGCGCCACGCGCCCGACGTCGTTGCGGCCGAGGTCGACCAGCATGATGTGCTCGGCGCGCTCCTTGGCGTCCGCCAGCAGTTCTTCGGCAAGCGCCGCGTCCTCCGCGGGCGTCGCGCCGCGCCGGCGCGTGCCGGCGATCGGGCGCACCGTGACGGCGTCGCCCTCCAGCCGCACCAGGATTTCCGGCGAGGCCCCAACGACATGGAAGTCGTCAAAATCGAAATAGAACATGTACGGCGACGGGTTGAGGGTGCGCAGCGCCCGGTACAGCGCAAGGGGTGTGGCGCGGAAGCGCTTCGACATGCGTTGCGACGGCACCACCTGCATGATATCGCCCTCGTAAATGTAGCGCTTCGCGCGCTCGACTGCGGCGTGATACTGCGCTTCGCCGAATCCCGATACCGCCGGCTCCGATGCCGTCGATACGTCCGGAGGAACGGCGACCGGCTCCCGCAGTTTCTTCAGGAGTTCTCCGAGACGGCGTTTGGCTTTCCGATGGGCGTCCGGCTGCCCGGGCTCCGCGTACACCACGAGCGAGAGTTTGCCCGACAGGTTGTCGACGATGGCGAGCTCCTCGGACACGAGGAGCAGGACGTCGGGCGCGCCGAGCGGATCCGGCTTCCGGGTAGTGGCGAGCCGCTTCTCGATGTAGCGCACGGTGTCGTAGCCGAAGTAGCCGACCAGGCCCCCGCAAAAACGCGGCAGGCGCGCGTCCTGCGCGACTTTGAAGCGGCCAAGATAAGAATCGACGAATTCGAGCGGGTCGCCCGCGGTGACCTCGCTGACGGCCCGGTCGCCGCGATACTCGCTGCAGGTCAGGCCGCGCACTTCGATACGCGTGTCGGCGGCGAGCCCGATGAACGAATAGCGGCCGAAGCGCTCGCCGCCGACCACTGATTCCAGCAGGTAGGTATACGGCCGGTTGGCGAGCTTGAGATAGATGGAAAGCGGCGTGTCGAGATCGGCGAAGGTCTCGAGCACGAGCGGAACGCGGTTATAGCCCGCTTGAGCCAGCCGGTTGAACTCAGCTTCAGTCATTACTCACT
>Ga0209343_10005451_pt1 | contig 15423 bp, 11 predicted proteins | sample RifCSPlowO2_02_FD_184026 | JGI IMG/M metagenome (GOLD analysis project Ga0209343, IMG submission 184026) | Groundwater microbial communities from Rifle, Colorado - Rifle CSP2_plank lowO2_0.2 (SPAdes) (version 2) | ecosystem: Environmental > Aquatic > Deep subsurface > Groundwater | place... | reverse complement strand
CGGTATCAAGACTGCCAAGGGCGCACAACTGGCGGGTTTGGAACGTGCTGCCATCAACGCCCCCATGCAGGGCACGGCGGCCGACCTCATCAAGCTCAGCATGGTCAAGGTGCAGCAGGTGCTGGATGCCGAGCAACGCGGCACCAAAATGATCATGCAGGTGCACGATGAGTTGGTATTTGAGGTCCCCGAGAACGAGGTGGACTGGCTCAAAACCGAAATCCCGCGCCTGATGGCCGGCGTGGCCGAGCTCAAAGTGCCTTTGCTGGCCGAGGTCGGGGTGGGTCCGAACTGGGACCAGGCGCACTGAAGCGGCGCAGCATTTGTGCGTCACAATGCTGCCTCTTTGAAAAATTTAAGGTAATTAGGGCTCTAGCCCGCACAGAATATGCGTAAACAGCTATGATTTTGATAGCAATAGTGATCGGAACCCTGGCCGCCGGGATTGGCAGCGTGTGGCTGGCAGCCGCCCTGAGTTTTGGTGCGCTGGCGCGGTACACCCAGCACATGCTGAGTCTGGCGGCCGGTGCCTTGCTGGCCACCGCCTTCTTGCATTTGCTGCCAGAAGCGTTTGAAAGCCAGGCCGGCGCCCATGATTTGTTTGTGACCCTGTTGATCGGCGTGGTGTTTTTCTTTTTGCTGGACAAGGCCGAGCTGTGGCACCACGGCCATGAGCACCACCACGAGCAGGAACACCCCGACCACGGGCATGACCACGCCCATGCACATGGCCACGGGGCCGCACCGGTGTCGGGCAGTTGGGCGGTGCTCACCGGCGACAGCGTGCATTGCTTTGGCGACGGTGTGCTGATCGCTTCGGCCTTCATGGCCGATATGCGCTTGGGGGTGATTGCCTCGCTGGCGGTGATGGCGCACGAGGTGCCCCACCACATGGGCGACCTGATGGTGCTGCGCACCGGGTCCACCAACAAACGCGCGGCGCTGGTCAAGGTTTCGCTGGCGGGCGCGGTGACGGCCCTGGGGGGCCTGATCGGGTACTGGCTGGTGGAGCAGTTGCAGGACTATCTGCCGTATTTTTTGGTGGTGGCGTCCAGCAGCTTTGTCTATGTGGCGCTGGCCGATTTGATACCGCAGCTGCAAAAGCGCCTGAGCGCACGCCAGACCGCGGCCCAGATTGCGTGGTTGTTGGTGGGTATTTTCATGGTGACCTTTGTCAGTGGCATGGCCCACGGGCATTGAGCGGGGGCGGGGCGGGCAAGAACATCCGCCCTTGGCCGGTATTGCTTAATATGGGTCAAGGTCAGCTGCTTGGCGACACGAGATAATGGGCCGTTCTTTTTAACGGCACTTTTTCATGCGCAACATCAGGGATTTCATGGCGGGAGATCATCGTCACTGCGACGAGATTTTTGCCGATGCCGAACGGGCGGTGGCGGCCCAGGCTTGGGACGGCGCCACGGCGGCGTTCACCCAGTTTCAGGGTTTGGTGCTGCAGCATTTCGCTGCAGAAGAGGCTTTGCTTTTTCCCGCCTTCGAAGAAAAAACCGGTATGCGCATGGGGCCCACCCAAGTCATGCGGGGTGAACATGTGCAGATGCGCCAGCTCATGGATGCGGCACGCCAGGCCCTGTTGGTGAAGGATGCGGACGACTATTCCGGTTATGCCGAAACCTTGCTGATCATGATGCAGCAGCACAATATGAAGGAAGAAAACGTGCTCTACCCCATGTGTGACCAGCACCTGAGTGGCCAACTCGACCTGTTGTTGCCCCAGTTGCAGGAAAAACTGCAAGGCACAGCGCACTAAGCCCATGAGCCAGACAGCTGCCGACAAGACCATCGATGGGCGTGGGCTGGAGCCGCCAGAGCCTTTTGTGCTGACCATGGACGCCTTGGGTGTGATGGAGCCAGGCCAAAAATTGCTGCTGATCCTGACGCGCGAACCCTACCCGCTGTACCGGGCGCTGCAAAACCAGGGCTATGCCTACCAGACCGAAGTCACCCTGCAGGGCACGTTTGAAATTCTGATCTGGCGCAAACAGGTCTGATGCAAGCGCTTTTGTCCTTCGACCAGTCTCCCCCCATCAGCGCGCCCCTGCGGTTTTTTCTGACCGCGCCTGTGTTTGCGATGGCGGCTGGGTGTCTGTTGCTGTGGAGCGGCCCCGATCTGTTCGCCTCGCGCTGGACACCCGCCGCGCTGGCGCTCACCCATTTGGTGACCGTGGGTTTTATGTTGCAGGTGATGCTGGGTGCCATGCAGCAACTGCTGCCGGTGATGGCCGGGGCCAATATCAGGCGCCCCTTGCTGATCGCCACTGTGGTGCATGCCGCCATTACCCTGGGGGGCATTCTTCTGGTGGCCGCTTTTCTGACCTTTCAGCCCTTGTTGTTCGGGGTCGCAGTGTTCTTTTTGGCCATTGGCGTGATGACCTTTGTGGGCGCTGCGGCGTACGCGCTGTATGGCGTGCCCACCACCAGCCCCATCATCCGTGGCCTGCGCCTGGGGTTGATTGGTTTGTGCGTGACGGTGGGGATCGGGCTGTTGAATGCGGTTTCGCTGGGCTGGTCGCTCGGTGTTCCCCTGGTGAAGCTGGCCAACGTCCATCTGGGCTGGGGCTTTGTGGCCTGGGGCTGCGCCATGCTGGGTGCGGTGGGTTTTGTGGCGGTGCCGATGTTTCAGCAGACCCCCAACTACCCGGGGTGGTTTGGCCGGGGTTTTGCGGTGTCGGCGCTGGCGGTGGTTGCCTTGTGGACCGGCGCCGAACTGACGGGCTGGGAGCGCAGCGCATCGGTGCTGGCCATCGGGGTCGTACTGGTGGCCGCCACTTTTGCGCTGACGACCTTGAATTTGCAGCGCCTGAGCAAGCGTCCCAAGCTGGATGCGGTTCAGCTTTTGTGGCGGGTCGCCATGGTCAGCGCACTGCTGGCCTGTGGCCTGTGGCTACTGGCGCGGGTGTCGCCCACCCTGGCCCAGTGGCAGGGTTGGCCTTTGCTGTTTGGCACCTTGTTGCTGTTTGGCGGCTTCATGTCGGTGATTGTGGGCATGCTGTACAAAATCGTCCCGTTTCTGGTCTGGTTGCACTTGCAAAATCTTGGCCGGGGTCGCTTGATGGCGCCCAATATCAAAAAAGTGCTGGATGAAAAACAGATCGACCGCCAGATGCATGCGCATTTTTGTGCATTCGGGTTGCTGCTGCTGTCCGTGGCCTGGCCCCAGTGGTTCGTCTACCCGGCGGGGCTGGCCCTGATCGCCGCCAATGCCTGGCTGCTGCGCAACCTGCTGTCGGCCGTGGCGGTGTACCGCAGCCATCTGGCCAAGATAGAAGCTCTGGACGCCAGCCCGGCGGCGGTTTAGCTGCCCCCCTGCGCTGCTACTGGCTCACCATGGCAAAGTTGCCTGGCGCTTTCTCGATGAGGCTGAAGAAGCGAATCAAATCGATCTTGCTGCCACCCACCTTCAGGTCGTCGCTCAGCAGCGTGTCTTTCACCCCGGCAGTGCCCGCGATCATCTTGACAAAGATGTCCTTGGTCAGTGTCAAGCTGGCATTGGCGTCCGTGGCGGGTTCACCGCTCTTGAAGTGCAGCACGGCGTTTTCAATCCACAGCACATAGGACTCTTTGGTGTCCGTCAGCACCAGGTTGACCTTCAGGTCTTTGCCTTCGGCGGCCGGGCCGTCTAGCCCTGCAGCCATGGCTTCCAGAAAACGCTCCATGGGGGTTTGCAGCAACATCTCCACCATGGAGGCCTTGGAAATGCCTTGGGCGGGCGGGCCATTGCGCAACTCCATGGCAGCGGTGAGGTAGCTGTTGCGCCAGGTGGCGGACTCGGCCATGTAACCCATCTGTTCGTAGGTTTGGGCCAGCAATTCTTTGGCGGCCTTGCTGGACGGATCGCCAAAGACGGCATGGTTCAACAGCTCGGCGGCCCAACGGTAATCACCTTTGTCGTAAGCCGTCCGGGCCGCGGCGAGGGCCTTGTCCGTACCGCCCATCAGTTCCAGGTAGTGTTGGGCCGACTCCTGGGGCGGCAGCGGGTTCAGATTGGCCGGGTTGCCATCGTAGTGGCCGATGTAAAACTGGTACACCGCCTTGACGTTGTGGCGCAGATCACCGTAGTAGCCGCGTGCGCCGAAAAAGCCTTCCAGCGATTTGGGCAGCTTGACCATGTCGGCAATTTCACGCGGGGTGTAGCCGGCGTTGATCAGGCGCACGGTCTGGTCGTGGGTGTATTTGTAGACATCCCGGTGGGCGGTGATGAATTTTTGGATGTTCGCCTTGCCCCACACGGGCCAGGCGTGAGAGCCGATGTAGATGTCGGCGTCTTTGACCTGCTCCAGCGCCTGGTCCAGGTAGTTGGACCAGCGCAAGGCGTCGCGCGCCTTGGCCCCCCGGATGGGCAGCAGGTTGTGCATGGTCTGGGCCAGGTTCTCTGCGCCGTCATAGAGTTTCTTATCGGGGATGCTGAAGGTCAGCTCCGCCGGGCACTCGGCATTGGGCACGTTGTGGAAGACAAAATCCACGCCGTCCAGTTGCATCTGCTGTGTTGGTTTGTAGATCAACCAGTTGGGCGCAAGGATGCCGATGGTGCCGTAGGCCACGTCCTTGCCCAAGCCGGTGTCCACATTGCCCTTGACCGAACGGGGAAGGTCTTTGCCGAACTGGTACATCGAGCGGCGGGCCATGCCGGTGCCGACCAGCACGTTTTCACTCGTGGCCTCTTCCATGAAGCCGGACGGTGCCACGACGGGCAATTTGCGCTGCGCCACTTCTTGGGGGGTGACCACCCCCAACACGCCACCGTAGTGGTCGGCGTGGGCATGGGTGAGCACCACGGCGGATACCGGCTTGTTGCCCAGGTGCTGCCTCGCAAAGGCCAGCGCGGCGGCCGACGTTTCCCGTGCGGTCAAGGGGTCCACCACAATCCAGCCGGTTTTGCCTTCAATCAGGGTCATGTTGGCGATGTCAAAACCGCGCAACTGGTACACCCCCTCGGTCACCTTGAACAGGCCAATATTGGCGTTGAGCTGTGCGTGGCGCCACAGGCTGGGGTTGACCGTGTCGGGCGCCTTGCCGTCGAGGAAGTTATAGGCGTCAAAGTCCTTGAGCACGCTGCCGTCGATGCCCATAATTTTTCCTGTGGGTTTGGCGATGAAGCCGCGTTGGGCATCCTCGAAATCCTGCGGGTCGTCCAGCTTCAGGTCTTTGGCAAACTGGGCATTGACCTTCAATGTTTCAGGGCTCGCATCCCCCGCCGTACCGCCAATGCCGGTGTTGTTGCTGCAACCAGCGGCCAGGGTGATGAAGGCCGCCAGCAGGGCGTAGTTGCGTTTTTTCATGCTGTGTTCTCCTCGTTGTTTTGGTTCAAGTGCGCTGGAAAATCAATTGCTGGCGCGGATCATGTCAGCCGCTTTTTCGCCAATCATGATGCTGGGGGCGTTGGTGTTGCCGCCAATGAGCGTGGGCATGATGGAGGCGTCTGCCACGCGCAAACCGGCAATACCCTTGACACGCAACTGGGCATCGACCACGGCCATCGGGTCGCTGTCCGGGCCCATTTTGCAAGTGCCTACCGGGTGGTACTGGGTGTCGGCACGGTTGCGGATGTCTTGCTCCATACCCTGGGGATCGTCCACGCGGGTGGGGTACAGCATCCTGCCGCGCACGGCGTCCAGCGGGCGGGACTCCATGATGCGCTGCTGCATTTGTCCGCCTTTGAGCAGCAGGGCCACATCGCGTGGATCGGACAGGAATTGCGGATCGATTCGGGGCGCATCGCGCGGGTCGGCGCTGCAAAGCCCCACGCTGCCACGGCTGTAGGGGCGCAGCACATCCACATGGCAGGATATGCCGTGGCCCAGATGCAGCTTGCGGGCATGGTCGTCCACCAGCGCAATCACAAAGACCAGTTGCAAATCCGGCACCGCCACGTCGGGCGAGGACTTGAAGAAAGCGCCCGCCGAAGCAAAGGTGCTGGTCAGCATGCCGCTGCGTTTGTTCTTCCACTCCAGCACGGCACCCGCCACTTGGGCCGTGCCGCGCAGCGACAGGCCGAAGGATTCGGTGGCACTGGGCACGCGCCAGGATTGCACATAGTCGATATGGTCCTGCAGGTTTTGGCCCACACCGGGCAGATCGTGCACCACCGCAATGCCGTGTTTTTGCAGTTCCGCCGCCGCACCCATGCCGGAGAGTTGCAGCAACTGGGGCGAACCAAAGGCGCCGGCCGACACGATCACCTCGCGCCGGGCGCGTACCTGTTTCAACTGTCCACCTTGGTAATAGGCCACACCGCTGGCGCGGCGGCCGTCCAGGGTGACCTTGGCCGACACCGCATGGGTGAGCACCTGCAGGTTGGTGCGCGCCAGATGGGGGGTGAGATAGGCCTTGGCCGCGCTGCACCGCTCCCCGTTCTTGTGCGTGACCTGGTACAGGAAGGCGCCTTCCTGCTGGGCTCCGTTGTAGTCCGCATTGTGGGCCAGGCCGTTCAGGGCGGCGGCTTGCAGAAACAGTGCGTTGAGGGGGCTTTGGTGGTTCTGGTAAGTCACATGCAGGGGGCCACCCTGTCCATGGAAATCGTTGTGGAGCTGTTCGTTGTTTTCGCTGCGTTTGAACCAGGGCAGCACCGCGTCATAACTCCATCCGGTGTTGCCCAATGCGGCCCAGTGGTCGTAGTCCCAACGGTGGCCGCGCACATACAGCATGGCGTTGATGGAACTGGAGCCGCCCAGCGTCTTGCCGCGCGGCTGGTAACCCCGGCGGCCATTCAGCCCCGGCTGCGGCACGGTTTCAAAACCGTAGTTGTTGATCTTGCTGGCCACCATGGTCACCACCCCGGCGGGGGCGTGGATCAGCACACTCTTGTCCGGGCCACCGGCTTCCAGCAGGCAGACCGTCACGCGAGGGTCCTCGCTCAGGCGGGACGCCAGCACACAGCCGGCCGAACCTGCGCCCACGATCACATAGTCAAATTCCGTTGTTTCCATACGTGTCTCCTCTTATGGAGCACGATTGTGAAAGCCCCCCTAAACTACGTCCAATGCATTTATCTTCAGAAATCAATGCACTCGGTGCATGGTTGGAAAACTTCGGAGACGCCCGTGGACCTGAAACGACTCAAACACCTGGTGGCTTTGGCGGACACGCGCAACTTTGGGCGCGCGGCCCTGCAGTGCCACCTCAGCCAACCGGCGTTCAGCCGCAGCATCCAGGCGGCGGAGGACGAACTGGGCCTGCAACTGTTTGACCGGGGTACGGTGGACGTGGCCTGCACCGATGCCGGTGCTTTTGTGGTGGAGCGTGCGCGCAAGCTGGTGTTTGACAGCCGCTGCCTGGAGCGCGATGTCAGCCTGTACCGCGAGCGCCAGATTGGCGACATCGCGCTGGGGGTGGGGCCGTATCCGGCGGCCACCATGGTGCCGCGCTTGTTGGAGGCGTTGCGTGTGCGTTTTCCCGGCGTCAACACCCGCGTGGAGGTGAACAACGCCACGCACTTGGCCGAGCATCTGCGGGCCGAGGAGTTGGATTTCTATGTAGCCGACCTGCGCAATGTGCCCCAGGCCACCGATGTGGTGTTCACCCGCATCTGCCAGCTGTCGGCCAGTTTCTTTGTGCGCGCCGGGCATCCGCTGGTGTTGCCGCAGGCACCGGCGCTGCAGGCGGCCACGCTGTTGTCCTATGGTTTGGCCAGTGTGCGCCTGCCTGATCCGATCCGCTTGGCCTTGGCGGCGCTGTTCGGCCTTCCCGAGGGCACCCCCCTGCCTTTGGCGGTGGAGTGTGATGACCTGCACCTGCTCAAAGGTGTGGCGCTGGGCACCGACACGGTGTTGGCCTGCGCCGACGCTGGGGCGCAGGAGGAGGTGGCGGATGGACGGTTGGTACGTCTTCAGATCACGGGCTTTCCGACCTTCTTTTCCGACATGGGGGTGGTGTCGCTGCGCGGGCGCAGCTATTCACCCATGGCGCAGTTTGCGGTGGATTTTCTGACCCAGTTGGGGCAAAAGCAGGCCTAGCTTGGGCAGTGCCTCCCGCGCTTGATAAAAATCACGCCATCGATGCGTAAACCGCTGGCGGCGGGGCTTCGTCCCCCACTTTTTTTGCACCTACCGGCGTAGAGGAATCACCCTCGGGTTTTAGTACCTTGCCTCTACAAACGGTGGCTAGACTGGCCCCGATTGGCAGGGTAAGCGTGGCTTGCACCGCTTTTCTTCAATTCAAGGGAGTGATCATGAACCATGCAATGAATTTGGAACCGTTGGACGATCTTGGTGGCCAGCGTGCACAGGGTGTGGATACACCTCTGCCTGCGGACCTGTCTTCTGCAGGGGCAGAGGGGGCCCAAGTGCTTGCCCTGGAGCAGGCACAGCCTTTGAGCGTCACCCCCCGGGAGATCAACGCCCATTTGGCGCGCATTCTCCAGAGCTATGACGACCTGACCGCGCGTTTTGCGCACAACAAGCTGACCATTGACGCCGAGTTGACCCGTTTGCGCGATATCGGTGGCGAGGTGTCGGGGCAGATTTTGCAGCTCCACGCGGTGTTGCAGCAGCAGGACGGCGCGCTGGCGTCGCATGTGGCGCAGACAGCGGATCAAATCAGCGATGTCAAAAGTGGCGTGCAGGCAAGTTTGGTCCACACGGAGGCGCGCCTGGATGAACGCCTGGTCTCCCTCAGCCACCGGGTCGATGCCGATGTGAAGCGCCTGGGGGAGGGCATGGGCTCCATCGAGGAAATGCTGGTGGCCCAGGCGGGTATTGTCCGTGCGCAGGCCACCCGCCTCAACCAGTTTGATGTCACCTATGAACTGCTGGACACCGCGACCCGTGGCAATCGCAAACGGATTGAGGCGGTGCGGGAGGAAACGGAAAAACAGCACGCCATTGCGATTGCCCAGGTGCAGGGCCTGGACGCCTTGCAACGTGCGCAGTACGCCGAATTTGACGAAGTGCGCCAGACCGTGAAGGGCTTGCAGGTCGAAGCCCAACGGCTGGATGACGCCATGCACACGGTATCCACCGATCTGGTGGCGCATGCCGAAGCTACCGGGCGCACGTTCAAGCGCACCCACTTGGCTGTGGCGGCGCTGTTGTTGCTCACCCTGTCGGGGTTTGCGCTTGTCAAATGGGCGCCTGCCTTGGCGCCGGTGAGTACGACGCAGGCCATTGCCCGCTCGGACCAGCGCATCACGGCTTTGGAGCCCCTGGTGGCGGGTATGCCGATATTGCAGGCGAAATCGGCCGAACAGGACGGAAAAATAGTCCAGACCTCGGGCCAGGTGGAGGCTTTGGAGCGCCGCGTCACCGGGCTGACCCATTCCCTGTTGGCCTTACGCGGCATGGTGCTGGATGCCAGTGTGCAGGCGGGTGTGGTCCTGCCCTCGGGCCGCCCCCTGCTGGACCGCCAATGGTTGCTGCAACAAAGCCCCAAAGCCTTCACCGTCCAATTGGTCGGTGTCGGGAGCCGGGAGGAAATGCGCAGCTATCTGGCGCAGTATGCGGGGTCCCTGGACGACAAGAGCTTGGCTTTCACCGTGACCCAGCGTGACCAGAGGGACCGCTACAACCTGTTTTATGGCGTGTTTGACAGCCTTGACCAAGCGCGTGTTGCCGTAGACGCACTGCCGCCTGCGCTGCATGCCTACAAACCCTGGGTGCGCAAGCTGGGTGCAGTGCAGGATACGGTGCAATAAGGCTATACATTTGACTTGAATCAAGCCCCACAAGCCTTGGGGCTATTTTTATAGTTAAATCAATCGTTTGATTTAACTGGATAAGATGGTGTCCATGAAAAATGAGACATCCGACTCCACCACCCCGCAGAAGACGGGTTGGCTGGCGTCCATGTGCAGCAAAAAGGCCTTGCGCAGTGACGGCGTGGAAGCCCGCAACCGCCTGCTGGACGCCGCCCTGGTGCTGTTTGCCGAAAAAGGCTTTGCCAAAACCTCCACCCGCGAAATCGCCCACGCCGCGCAGGTCAACGTCGCGTCCATCAGCTACTACTTTGGCGACAAGGCGGGCCTGTACCGCGCCGTGTTCCAGGACCCGCGCAGCAACCCCGGCCCCGACCTGGCCCTGCTCAGCGCCCAAACCACCTCGCTGGAGGCGGTGCTGCGCGCCGTGGTGCAGGGGTTTACCGAGCCCCTCAAACAGGGCGATTTGGTGCAGTGCTGCATGCGCCTGCATTTTCGCGAAATGCTGGAGCCCACCGGGGTCTGGCAAGACGAAATCAACAACACCATTCGGCCCCTGCACACCGCCTTGGCGAATGCGCTGTGCACCCAGTTGGGCGTGGACGAGGCCGATGACGATATCCACCGGCTCGCCTTTTCCATCACCGGCCTGGGGCTGATGGTGCAAGTGTCCACCGACTGCACCACGGTCTTGCGCCCCACCTTGCTTGCCACGCCTGAGGCGGTGGACTGCTACGCCGACCGCCTGGTGGCGTATGCACTGGCCATGGTGGAGTGCGAAGCGCGCCGCCGCGCAGCAACCCCCCGTATTCAGGCCCCAGCGGCCATCCTCCCACTTTCCTCCAACACCGCCCCTTCTGCTCCATGAAAACTGTCTCTTTACGCCTGACCGCCGCCGTGGGCGCGTCCTGCCTGCTGTCGGCATGTTCCATCCTCATGCCCGCCACCCAGGTGAGTGCGGACATCGCACCCGCTTGGGTAGCCCCTTTGCCCCACCAGGGGGCGGTGGGCCATTTGTCCCAATGGTGGCAGCAGCAGGGCGACCCGCTGCTGGTGGAGCTGATTGAAGCGGCGCAGGGCGTCAACCCCTCGGTGGCGCAAGCGCTCGCGCGCATTGAGTCGGCCCGCGCCTCGCGTGTGGCTGCCGGGGCTGCGCTGCTGCCGCAAGTCAGCGCCTCGGTGGGTGCCAGCCGGGGGGTGAGTCAGCCGGCGGTGCCGGTGGCGACCTCGCTCCAGGGCGGTCTGCAGGCGGCGTGGGAGCTGGACCTGGTGGGCGCCAACCGGGCGGTGAACAAAGCCGCTTTGGCCCAACTGGAAGGCACCCAGGCCCAGTGGCACGACGCGCGGGTGTCGGTGGCCGCCGAGGTGGCCAATGTGTATTACAGCCTGTCCACCTGCAAGCAGCTGCTGGACGTAGCCCGCAAAGACGCCGCTTCGCGCCAGGAAACCGCGCGTTTGTCCGAGGTCAGCGCCAAAGCCGGCTTCACCGCACCTGCGGTGGCGGCCATGGCACGCGCCAGCGCGGCAGAAGGCGGCAGCCGGGTCACCCAGCAGGCGGCCCTGTGCGACCTGGACACCAAGGCGCTGGTCGCGTTGACGGCGCTACCAGAGCAAGAATTGAAGCAAAAAGTGGCTCTAGCCCCCGCAGTACCTGCGCAGGCAGCTCCTATTTCAATAGCAAGCGTGCCGGCGCAAACCCTGGCCCAGCGCCCCGATGTGTTTGCCGCCGAGCGCGATGTGGTGGTCGCCAGCGCCCAGGTGGGCAGCGCCCAGGCGCAACGCTACCCGCGCCTGACCCTGAATGGCTCCATTGGCGCACTGCGCTACAGCAGTGCCGGGACGGATACTGACCTCAGCACCTGGTCGTTTGGACCGCTGGCCCTGAGCCTGCCGCTGTTTGACGGCGGCCAGCGCAAGGCCAACGTCGTGTCCGCGCAAGCCCGCTACACCGAGTCCGTGGCGCTGTACCGCGCCAAGGTCCGCCAGGCCGTGCGTGAGGTGGAAGAGGCCTTGGTCCACCTGCAAAGCACCGATGCACGCCGCCTGGATTCCGAAGTCTCCACCCAGGGCTATGCCGAGAGTCTGGCTGCCACCCAGGCCCGCTACGGCCAAGGGTTGGCCAGTCTGGTGGAGTTGGAAGACGCCCGCCGCCTGGCGCTGGCTTCGCAGTCGGCGCAGTTGGGGCTGGCCCTGGAGCGCAAGCGCGCCTGGGTGGCCTTGTACCGCGCTTTGGGCGGCGGCTTCGAACCCGCCACGGTGCAGGGCACCGCTGCCGCCAACTCCTGATATTCACCCGATCCCCACTCCAACACGATTTCTTTAGGGCCCTCCACCATGAACCGTCTCACCTTCAAACCCCTGACCCTGGGCCTGATCGCCGCCAGTCTGCTGACCCTGGCCGGCCTGGGCCTGTTTGCCACGCGCAGCAACGCCGCCGACAGTGCCAAAGCACCCGTCGGTGAAGCCAGCGCCGCCACCGCCACCGCGTCCAAACCCGCGCTCACCGTCACCGTCACCCAGGCGCGCTCCGGCACGCTGCCCATCAAATTGGCCGCCAACGGCAATGTGGCGGCCTGGCAAGAGGCCGTCATCGGTGCGGAATCCAATGGCCTGCGGGTGCAGGACCTGCTGGTCAGCATCGGTGAATCGGTCAAACGCGGCCAGGTGCTGGCCACCTTTGCGGCCGAGAGTGTGCAGGCTGACGTCGCCCTGGCGCGTGCTTCCTTGCAGGAGGCCACGGCCAATGCCGCTGAAGCCACCGCCAATGGCGAGCGCACCCGCGCGGTGCAAAACACCGGCGCCCTCAGTGCGCAGCAAATCAGCCAGTACCTCACGGCGGAGCAGACCGCCAAGGCGCGCGTCGAGTCGGCCAAGGCGGCGTTGGACGCCCAACTGCTGCGGCTCAAACACACCCAGGTGCTGGCGCCTGATGCCGGCATCATCACCGCGCGTATGGCCACGGTGGGTTCGGTGGTGGGCGCAGGCACCGAGATGTTCCGCCTGATCCGCCAGGGCCGGCTGGAGTGGCGTGGGGAAGTGACGTCCGCCGAGCTCGGGCGCATCACCGCCGGCACCAGCGTGCTGGTGACCGCGCCCAGCGGCGCCCAAGCCAAAGGCAAGGTGCGTATGGTCTCGCCCACCGTGGATGCCCAAAGCCGCAACGGCACGGTGTTTGTGGACCTGCCCGCCAGCAGCATGGGGACCAGTTTCAAGTCCGGCATGTTTGCGCGCGGCGAGTTTGAACTGGGCAGCTCGGGTGCCATGACCGTGGTGCAGACCGCCGTGGTGGTGCGCGATGGCTTCAGCTATGTGTACACCGTGGGCCCAGACCAGCGGGTGAAGCAGCGCAAGGTGCAGACCGGCCGTCTGGTGGGTAACCAGGTGGAAATTGTCGAAGGCGTCAAGGCGGAAGACCGTCTGGTGGCCAGCGGCGCCGGTTTCCTGAGTGAAGGCGATCTGGTGAAAGTGGTCGATGGTTCCAAGCCAAACAGTGCTCCAGCCCCCACCAATACTGCGCAAGCAGCTACCAAATAAGGAGCAAAAGATATGAATGTATCTGCGTGGTCCATTAAAAACCCGATACCGGCGGTCATGCTGTTTGTGCTGCTGACCCTGGCCGGGCTGATGTCCTTCAACGCCATGAAGGTCCAGCAGTTCCCCGACCTGGAGCTGCCCACCGTGACCGTGTCGGCCTCGCTGCCCGGCGCGGCCCCGGCCCAACTGGAAACCGAAGTCGCCCGCAAGCTGGAAAACGCCATTGCACCGCTGCAAGGCCTGAAAAACATCTACACCCGGGTGTACGACGGCAATGTGTCGGTCACCGCCGAGTTCCGCCTGGAGAAACCCACCCAGGAGGCGGTGGACGACGTGCGCAGCGCGGTGCAAAGCGTGCGCAGCGACCTGCCCAGTGATGTGCGCGACCCCATCGTGAGCAAGATGAACCTGTCGGGTGCGCCCATCCTGGCCTTCACCATCCGCTCCAGCAACCTGGACGACGAGGGCTTGAGCTGGTTTGTGGACAACACCATCTCGCGCGCCATGCTGGGCGTGAAAGGCGTGGGCTCGGTGGTTCGCGTGGGCGGTGTTACCCGCGAGGTGCAAGTCGCGCTGGACCCGCTCAAGCTGCAAAGCCTGGGCGCCACTGCGGCCGATGTGTCGCGCCAGCTCAAACAAGTGCAAACCGAGAGCGCGGGCGGCCGCGCCGACCTGGGCGGCTCCGAGCAACCCATGCGCACCCTGGCCACCGTGGCCACGGTGGAAGAGTTGTCGCGCCTGGAGTTGACCCTGAGCAACGGCCAGCGGGTGCGCCTGGACCAGGTGGCCAGTGTGAAAGACACCGTGGCCGAGCAACGCAGCCTGGCCTTGCTCAACGGCAAGTCGGTGGTGGGTTTTGAGATCACCCGCAGCAAAGGCGCCAGCGAGGTGGAAGTGGGCGCGGCGGTGCAAAAAGCCCTGGTGGACCTGAAAGCCCAGCACCCCGACCTGGAGTTGACGCAGGCCTTTGACTTCGTGACGCCGGTGCAGGAAGAGTTTGATGCCTCCATGACCATGCTCTACGAAGGCGCGATTTTGGCCGTGATCGTGGTGTGGTTCTTCCTGCGCAGCTGGCGCGCCACCCTGGTGTCTGCGGTGGCGCTGCCGCTGTCGGTCATTCCTGCCTTCATCGGCATGCACTACATGGGCTTCACCACCAACATCGTGACGCTGCTGGCGCTCTCGCTGGTGATTGGTATTTTGGTGGACGACGCCATTGTGGAGGTGGAAAACATCGAACGCCACCTGCGCATGGGCAAGACGCCGTACCAGGCCGCCATGGAAGCCGCCGACGAAATCGGCCTGGCCGTGATCGCCACCACCTTTGCGCTGATTGCCGTGTTTTTGCCTACCGCCTTCATGAGCGGTGTGGTGGGCAAGTTCTTCAAGCAGTTTGGCTGGACGGCGGTGTTCGCGGTGTTCGCCTCGCTGGTGGTGGCCCGGGTACTGACCCCCATGATGGCGGCCTACATCATGAAGCCCTCCACCCATGTGCATGAAGAGCCGGTGTGGATGCCGCTGTACCTGCGCATGACGCGCTGGACCTTGAGCCACCGCTGGATCACCATGTTTGCCGCCATTGGGTTCTTTGTGGGCTCGCTGTTTCTGGTGCCTTTGATTCCCACCGGTTTCATTCCGCCAGACGACAACTCGCAAACCCAGGTTTATGTGGAGTTGCCACCCGGCAGCACCCTGACCCAGACCCATGAAGCGGCCGAGCAGGCGCGCACGCTGATCAGCCAGGTGCCGCATGTGCAAAGCGTCTACACTACGATTGGTGGTGGTGCCGTGGGCACCGACCCGTTCCAGGGCGGCTCCACCAGCGAGGTGCGCAAAGCCACCCTGACCGTGTTGCTCGCCGAGCGCGGCGCCCGGCCACGCAAGCAGGCCATTGAGAGTGATATGCGCACCGCGTTGGCGGTCTTGCCCGGTGCCCGCTTCAAGGTGGGCCTGGGGGGCTCGGGCGAGAAATACCAGTTGGCACTCAAGGGCGAAGACCCCGTGGCGCTGGCGCAAGCGGCCGCTGCGGTGGAACGCGATTTGCGCACCATTCCCGGCCTGGGCAACATCGCCTCCAGCGCCAGCCTGACCCGTGCGGAAATCGCCATTCGCCCCGACTTTGCCCGTGCCGCCGACTTGGGTGTGACCAGCAGCGCCATTGCCGAAACGCTGCGCATTGCCACGGTGGGCGACTATGACTCGGCCCTGGCCAAGCTCAACCTGAGCCAGCGCCAGGTGTCCAT